>OLGM01001134.1_pt1 | contig 13084 bp, 14 predicted proteins | sample 1606001 | NCBI WGS metagenome assembly OLGM01 (sample SAMN03283294) | human gut metagenome | biome: human-associated habitat; material: feces | host: Homo sapiens | place: Peru | collected 2012
AACGTCCCCTATGAAGCAAAACAAAAAGACAACTAAACTTAGCATAAAATACTAAATTTAGTTGCCTTCTCTATATCAAATTTATTTATTTTTTTATTCAGTAATAAAATGTGTGTGTGTGTGTGTACAGCCACAAGGCTTTCAGCCATTTTTAGGTTTTTCATAATTTTTCTCCTTTGTTTCCGACATTTTCCTCCTTTTACAATACCACAACTCCCAAAAAAATTCAATATATTTAACCCCAGAAAATCAAAATTTTTTGCTTTACTGCATTAGCACTCAACAAGATATGTCCCCAATGAAGCAAAATGCTTCAAAAAGAAACGTCCCCTATGAATCATAATACACTTCCACCAAATACAAACCCTGTGGTGGCAATGTCTTGCCGGCTTGGCCTCGGTCTTTGCTTTGGATTATTTGTGGTATTGCTGTCGGCTCTATTTTGCCTAGTCCTACATCTACTAATGTCCCAGATATTATCCTTACCATGTTGTATAAAAATCCGCTTCCTGTTAGCTCAATTTTTATTAGGTTGCCATCTTCAATTATCTCTGCTTTGTAAATCTCCCTTACGCTATTTTTACTACTCGTTCCACTAGATTTAAAACTAGAAAAATCATATTTCCCCACAAAATACTTTATAGCCTCTCTCATTTTTTCTACATTCAGCTTTGTTGCAATATGCAACTGCAAGTCCTTGTATATGGCACTTTCTATTGGTGCATTGTTTATTATGTATCTGTATTTTTTTCCAACACAGCTGTATCTAGAATGAAATCTCTCGTCAACTTCTTCGGCGCTTTGAACTCTTATTGTTTTCTTTAATTTTGAATTTATAGCAAGTGGTATTTTCTCTATGGGCATATTGTTTTCCATTTTAAAATTAGCAGTTTGCCCTAAGCTATGTACTCCTGCATCTGTTCTGCCAGAAGCAATTAAATTTACTTCTTCTCCTGTTACTTCAAATATTGCTCTTTCTATTTCCCCTTGTATATTTAATTTACCAGGTTGTTTTTGCCAGCCATTAAAGCCTTTGCCATCATATTCTATTATTATTTTTATATTTCTCATATTACTCCTCTTAAATTAATAGGACGGAATATTCCGTCCTTTGCTTAATTTTCTTTATTTTCTTCTTTTTTATCAGCCTTTTTATCTGCTTTCTTAAATTTGCTTGTTATACTTTTTTTCATTGCAACTATTTTTTCTGTTCCATTTTGTTTTTCTTGTGGAAATCTTTTGGTTACTACATTTTTTATTAAAATTTTCTTTAATGCATCTTCTTTTAAATCAGCTATCAATGTGCCATCTTTTGCAATAGAAATTTTGCCAGTTTCTTCTGAAACAACCACTGCCAATGCATCAGATTCTTTTGAAATTCCAATTGCAGCTCTGTGCCTTGTTCCTAGCTCTTTTGCTATATCTTTATCACTTGCAAGTGGCAACATACAAGCAGCTGCGGAAATTTTGTTTTCACTAATTACAACAGCTCCATCATGTAATGGTGTATTTGGAACAAATATATTTACAAGCAATTGTGGCGAAATTTCAGCCCCCATATATATTCCAGAACTAATTATATCTTTTAGTCCTATCTCTCTTTCGATAACAATTAATGCACCTGTTTTTGTTTTTGCAAGTTCTGTTACTGCTATTACTATTTTGTATATATTTTCTCTTGTTTTTGTGGCAATATCTTTATCTATTCCAAAGAATTTAGTTAATTTGCTAGTTCCTAGCTGTTCCAAGGCTCTTCTTAACTCTGGTTGGAATACCACTATTAAAAGCAATGCACCATATGTCATACAAGAAGATAATATAAAATTTAGTACGTGTAATTGCAAAATTCCACTTAATGCTGTTGCAATTATTAGGAATACTATTCCTTTTAGTAATTGCCAAGCTCTTGTACCTTTTACAATTTGAAGTAATTTATATCCTAAAAATATTACTATACTTAAATCCAATATTAGTAAAACCAATTTTATTGGATATTCGTGTAATAGTTGTAAATAATCTGCTATATTGTTTTTATAAAAATTATTAAACATTGTTTGAAAATTTTCTATCATTTTTTACCTCTTTTACTACATAAATAAATAGTATATTAATGAAAATACAGATGCTGATACTAATGCTATTAAAAGAATTGCTGCTATTATTTTTACCCATATATTGTTATTGTTCATTTTTTCTCTATCTCCTATCTTAATTAAAAATAAATCCTTATTTGTTTATAACACAAAATAAGGATTTATTCAATATATTTTTCTATTTTTTCTCAACTGTAAAGTCGTATGCATTTGCAATGTCTGCTGTTACAGATGCGTTTAATTGTACAGTTTCTCCTGGTTTTACAGTATCAATTACTCCTGTTAAAGAAAGTAATTTGTTTCCGTTTTCGTCAAGAGCTGTTATTAAAATGTCGAAATTACCTTTTGTTTCGCTAGTTGGATTTTTAACATTTGCAACTATTTGGCTTAGGTTTCCGTTTTCAACTAATCTAATATCAGAAATTTCTAATCCATCAATTGTTTTAGTTTTCTTTAATTGCTCACTTGTATTAACTTTTCCACCATTTGCACTTTCTTGTACGTATTTTTCAACTGTTGTATTATCTTGTGTTGGCTCTGTAACTGAATTTTCAATTTGATTATTTGTGTTTTGGTTTGTGTTTTCAACATTATTTTTTTGTCCACCCTTAACAACTAATAACACAATAATTAAAACAATTGCAACTGCACAAACAATAATAGCTCCCTTATCCTTAACTTTATCCATTCGCTCTTTCCTCCTCTTTTGATTTAAGCAATTAGCTTTTCTGTTTTGTATTATATATTAAGTATATAATATTTGCAATAGGGATTTTAATTATTCTCATATCTAATTAGCATCCATTCCCTAATGCTTCCGTCTATTTTAGTATTATACCCATAGCATTTATCATTATATTCATTTGTTTTTTGACTTATATCAGTAATTTCTTGGTAGTTGTATTCATTTATTTCCTCAAATTTACATATTATAGTAATTAATAATATTATAGATATAATAAGTACCAATTTTAATTTCATACAATACCTCCAATTCACCTAATTTCCAATCCCCGTCTTATATTCAAATTCAGTCATAAATTCAAATAATTCCTTCACTCGTTTTAGTGTTAATATTGACATTTTTGGATGTGGGCTTTTTTCGTTGGGATCTGTTATTAGTTCTTGTTTGTAGCAGTTTTTTGTTAGTTTGTAGATTAAGTAGCGCTTGTCCATATAGTTGTAGTAGATTTCTAGTCCATCATCTAAATCTTTCCAAAAATGGTTAAATGTATATTCTTGCATTGTTTTCTCCTATTTTATCATTTCTTCAAATTGTTCTTCTGTGATTATTGTTACTCCTAGCTTTTCGGCTTTTGTTAGTTTGCTTCCTGCTTCTTCGCCTGCTAGTACGTAGTCTGTTTTTTTAGAAACGGTGCTAGATACTTTTCCTGCATAGCTTTCTATTATTTTGCTAGCTTCGTCTCTTGAATGTTTTTCTAAGGTTCCTGTTAGTACAAATATTTTTCCTGCAAATCTATCGTCTATTAGTTCTTGTCCGTGTTCTATCATATTAACTCCTGCTTGTTTTAGTCTTTCAATTAGGTCCTTTGTTTGGTCTTGCATAAAGAATTCTGATACGCTATCTGCCGTTATTTCTCCTATTTCGTCTGTTTCATTTAGACTGTCAAAGCTTGCATTCATTAATGCATCTATATTTCCATATCTTTTTGCTAATATTTTAGCTGATTTTGTGCCTATGTGTCTTATTCCTAAGGCATTTATCAATTTGCTTAGTTCATTTTCTTTGCTTTTTGCTATTGCATCTACTAATTTTTGTGCAAATTTATCTCCATTCTTTTTTAATGAAGCTATATCTTCTTTGCTTAGTGTGTAAATATCTGCAATGTTATTTATTAAACCTTTGCCTACAAGTTGCTCTATTATGGCATATCCTAAGCCATTTATGTCCATTCCAACTTTTGAAGCAAAATGAACTATACTTCTTAATAGTTTGGCAGGACATTCTATTCCTATACATCTTGTAACTGCTTCTCCTGGTTCTCTTACAAGCACTCCTCCACATACTGGACATTTTGTTGGCATTTCAAAATCTTTTTCTTCACCAGTTCTTTTGTCTACTTCAACTCCTACAACTTCTGGTATTACGTCTCCTGCTTTTTGAATTAACACAGTATCTCCTATTTTTAGGCCTTTTTCTTTTATGAAATCCTCATTATGAAGTGTTGTTTTAGATATTGTTGAACCAGCAACTTTTATTGGCTCTAATATTGCCATTGGAGTTATTGCTCCTGTTCTTCCTACTTGGAAAGTAATATCTTTTAGCAATGTTGCTTTTTGTTCTGGGGGATATTTGTATGCAATTGCCCATTTAGGAACTTTGAAGGTTGTTCCTATTTCTTCTCTTAATTGTAAATTATCTACTTTTATAACTGCTCCGTCTATTCCAAAGCTTAGTTTTTCTCTATTTTCACCTATTTTTTCTATTTCTTTTATGACCTGTTCCATTGTAGTACATTTTTTTCTTACTGGGTTTACATTAAATCCTAGTTTTTTCAAGTATTCCAAGGCTTCAAAGTGTGATGTTAATTCTTTTTCACATTTTTGAACATTAAAACAATATATATCAAGTGGTCTTTTGCTAGCCTCTTTGCTGTCTAATTGTCTAAGTGAGCCGGCTGCTGCATTTCTAGCATTTGCAAATAGTGGTTCGTCTAGTATTTCTCTTTCTTCATTCATTTTATCAAAATCTGCTTTTGAAATAAATACTTCTCCTCTAACTATTATATCTACATCTTCTTTTAATCTTTTTGGAATTGTTTTTACAGTTTTTAAATTATCTGTTACATCTTCTCCAATTAGTCCATTTCCTCTTGTTGCACCTCTTATAAATATTCCTTGCTTGTACTCTAAGCTAACTGAAAGGCCATCTATTTTGGTTTCAACTACATATTCAAGTGGTTTATTAAATTCCTTTGCTGATTTTCTCATTCTTCTATCAAAATCATAGATTTCTTCATAATCAAAAACATCTTGTAAACTTTGAAGTGGTACTTCATGTTCGACTTTTTCAAAACCTTCTTTTACAGTTCCTCCAACCTTTTGAGTAAGAGAATCTTTTGTTATAAATTCTGGAAATTCTCTTTCCAAGGCTTTAAGTTCATTCATTAGCATATCATATTCGTAGTCTGAAATCTCTGGGCTGTCTTCGTCATAATACTTTCTAGCATGATATTCTAGTATTGCTCTTAGTTCAATTATTCTTTTTTTAGCTTCTGTTTTTTCCACTTTAAATCTCCTCTAATCTTTTAATAAATCTTTTCCGTTTTTCAAATAATCCCAACCAGAAAATACTGTTGCAATTACCGATATAAGCATCATTCCAGACCATAGTATATTTAGAATTAGACTCATACCGTCTAGATTTCCAGATAAAAATTCAGCAAATTTGTTTACATCTAAAAAGGCTAGTATAATTGCAATCATTTGAGTAACTGTTTTTAGTTTACCCCAAAAACTTGCTGCTATAACTTTTCCGCCTTTTTCAACAGCAACTAATCTGTAACCAGATACAATAAACTCTCTTGCAAGTACAATTATAGGAATCCAAGCTGGAAGTCTTGTGGCTTCTACAAGCATTACCAATGCAGAAATAACAAGAATTTTATCAGCAAGTGGATCTGCAAATTTTCCAAAAGAAGTAACTTGATTATTCTTTCTGGCTAAGTAGCCATCTAGCTTATCTGTAATTGATGCAATTACAAAAATAATATTTATAATCCAATATGAAATAGGAATATTAAAAAAACTTCCTTCAATGTTAAATAATGGTATAACAACCATTATTGGAACTAATAAAATTCTAAATATAGTAAGTTTATTTGGTAAATTCATTTTTAATTCTCCTCGCTTTTTTTTAATGCATATATTTTATCATTTAAGAAACTTGATATCAAGCTTTTTATTTAAATATGTTGAGTATATGTACACATTTCCCACTGGCTTTCCTGTAGCCTGTTCTATGGCTCTTTTGTATAATTGTAATTGAGCTTTGTATTTTTCTATTAATTCATTTTCGTCCTTAGCATAGTCTGTTTTGTAATCTACCAATGTAATTTTACCTTTGGCATCTTCGAAATACAAGTCTATTATACCTTGAACTAGAATTTGTTCTTCTGTTTTTACATTGTAAATTTCTTTTGCTGGAAGACTTATATAAAATGGTGCTTCTTTGTATACTTTTTTTGCATTTAATATGTCTTTTGCTAATTCACTTTGTGAAAATTTGTATAATAAATCAATATTTATCTGGTCTGCTTCATTTTGTGTAATTATTTTTCTTTCTACCAATTCTTGAATTAGTCCTTGTATTTTTTCTTTTGTATTATGAATTGCTACATTCATTTTTTGTAGGCATAAATGCACAAGTGTTCCCTTTTCTGCACTTGTTAGTTTTTCTGTTTTGTTTAAAAATTTAGGCTTTGGTAATATTATTTCCTGTTTTGTTTTTCCATTTTGAATTTCTTTTATTTTAGTTACAGATGTTTTACTTTCTAATGTTGTAGCAAACAAATTTGGATATTTCCAACTTAGTAATTGATTGATTTTTTCGTCTATTTCTCCTAATTCTGGAAGCCAATCTTTTATAGAAATTTCTTCTTTTTTATCTTCTTGCGTGGCCTTTTTGGTTATATCTTTTGCTTTGTAAGTATATATTTCTAGCAGTTCTTTCATTTCAGTATCGTCATATAAATTTACAAGTTCTAGCCAAGCAAGATATGATTTGGATTGTTTTATAAGCGTTGGTTCTAGCTTGTCATACATCTCTAATTTTTTCTGTTTATCAGCTATTGATTTAGCATAATCTTTTTCTACACCAGTTATTATTAGTTTTTCTCTTGCTCTTGTTAATGCAACATACAAAACCCTCATTTCCTCTGAAATAGCTTCAACTTTTGAACTTATTTTTATTGCCTCTTTTGCAATTGTGTTGTATTCTATTTTTTTATCACTATTTATATATTTAGGTCCTAAGCCTATTTCTTGATGCAATATTATACTGTCATTTAAATCTCTTAAATTGAATTGTTTCGCACTATCACATAAAAATACTACTGGAAATTCAAGACCTTTACTTTTGTGAATGCTCATTATTCTTACAACATTTTCGTTTTCTCCAATTAGCTTAGCAGCTCCCATATCTCCACTATTTAGTTTCAATTTATCTATAAAATTTATAAAGTTGAATAATCCTTTAAAAGTCGCAGTTTCAAAGTTTTTTGCACGTTCAAATAACATTTTTAAGTTGGCAACTCTTACATCTCCATCTGGCATTAGATTTACATAGTTGTAATAACCTGTTTCAATGTAAATATTCCAAATAAGCTCGTCTATATTTAGGTATTCCGCCTTTTCTCTCCAACTTTCAATTTGATCTAAAAATTTTTCTATTTTTGTTTTTAATTCTGTATCTTTTTCCTGATTTTTTGCTTCTTCAATTGCTTCATAAAAATAGCCAGTTTTCTTGTATAATCTAATTTGAATTAGGTCATTATCTGTAAATCCTCCAATCATACTTCTCATAACGGCTACAAGTGGTATGTCTTGAAGTGGATTGTCTATTATTTTCAGAACAGACATTATAGTTTGTATTTCTATGGAATCCAAATATTCTGTTCCAGTATCACTAAAAACTGGAATTTCGTTTTCGATTAAGGCTTTTTCATATATTGGTGCAACAGCTGATGTTGCTCTTAGCAAAATTACAATATCTTTGTATTTTAATTTTCTGTATTTCTTCTGTTTTTTATCATATATGTTATAATCACTGCTCATTAGTTCTTTTATCTTGTTAACAACAAACATAGCCTCTATTTCAGCTTTTTCTAAGTGCAAATCTTCCTCTTCTTCATTTTCATCTGCGCTTTCTTCTTTTGCCATATCAATTATGTGTAATTCGGCTTTTCCTCCATAATTGATATTTTCGTTCTCTGGTTCATCATAGTCTTTTTCCTGTGTCAAATATTCGTTTTCTGTATAGTCAATTTCTCCTAATTCTTTGCTCATTATGTTTTTAAATACGGTATTTGTTAAATTTAGCACATTTTTTCTGCTCCTAAAATTTCTGAACAATTGTATTTTTAGGTCGTCGCCTTTTTTTATATCTTCTTTTAATTTATATTTTTCATATTTACCTAAAAATAAATCTGGTCTGGCTTGTCTAAATTTATATATACTTTGTTTTACATCACCTACCATAAACATATTTTTACCATTAGAAATAGCAGTTAAAATCTGTTCTTGAACCATATTACTGTCTTGGTATTCGTCTATTGCTATTTCTTCAAATTTTTCCATATATTTCTTAGCAGTTTCTGTTTGAACAAAATCTCCTTCTTCATTTTGTTGTACTAGTATTTGCAAAGCAAAATGTTCTATGTTATTGAAGTCTATTATGTTCTTTTCTCTTTTCTTAGCTTCAAATAATTCTGAAAATTCTATAATAATTTTTCTGATTGTATTTAGTAAGTTATACATATATTTAATATCTGTTTTTATTTGTTCAGAATTAAAAATCAAATAACTATCTCGGTCTTTTACAAACTTCTTTTTTACTTCATTTTTTATATCTTTTGCAGTGTCCTTAATTTCTAATGTAAACTTTTTATTTGTTGGCCATTTTGAAAAATCTATACTGTGTGCTTTTTGCATTAAAATGTCCCAATTTCCCGTGCTTTGTATAATAGAATTATACTCAATTATATCTGTTTGTATAGCAGTATAAAATTTATCTGCATCTGGCAATAATTTTAATTTATGTGCAATATGTTCAAGTTTTTTTATTCCATCTTCTATGTTTTCTACAAATTCATTTATAATAATTTTTCCCCAGGTAGTAACTGCAATTTCAGTATCTTCTGGCAAATTAAATTCTTCAACTTTTTCATTCAGCCATTTTTCTGGGAAAGGATTACTTTGTATATAATTGTATATTTTTAAAATCATTGATTTTAAATTATCGTCATTTCGGTAACCTTCATAAGTATCCAAAAGTTTTATAAAATCATGATTTTCCTCCTCATATAATTTCTCAAAAACTTCTTCAATTGCTTCTTGTTTAATCAAATCAATTTCAGCCGTATCCCCTATTCTAAAATTTGGAGATACATTTATTTCATAAAAATTGTTTTTTATAACATCCAAGCAAAATGAGTGGATTGTAGAAATATTAGATTTACCAAGCAATACAATTTGTTTTTGTAAATGTTCGTCTTCTGGATTATCGTCAAGTTTTTTATAAATTGCTTCCAAAATTCTCTCTCTCATTTCAGCAGCAGCAGCATTGGTAAAAGTAACCACCAAAATTTTATCTATATCAATTTTATCATTTATAATTTTCTGTATAATTCTCTCAACCAAAACCGCAGTCTTACCACTACCAGCAGCAGCAGCCACAAGGATATTCTCTCCCTTCTCTCCAATAGCCATCCCCTGCTCCAAAGTCCACCTAACCTCACTCATAAAACTCCCTCATTTCTCAATGTTTTTGGGGGCGGAGGGAAAAACATTAAAGTTGGTGCCTGTCCGTGAAAAGTAAAAATATAAAATTTAAAAAGTCTCCGTTCTCCAAGGCGTTTATTGTTAGCACAAAAATTGCTTTGAGATACACACTAAGCGAGCCTGCCTAAGGAAAGTCCGTAAGGTCGAACTCGATTTTTAAATTTTATATTTTTACTTTTCACTTAGGAAGTTGGTTGTTTTTCCTCCATCCTCAATTTTCTTAATTTTCTTCTTTTTTATTTATAGTAATTTCTGGATATGCCAATTTTAAATTCTCCGTTTCCAAAGTTTTTAGTATTTCTAGTCTTACCTTTGTTTGTTGTTTCATAAAGTAGTCATATGAAACTTGGTCTGTGTCTAGATATATGTATATTTTTATTCCTTTTTCGTCTATTTCTTGCCAGTTTGCTTGCACACTTCCAGTTATTACATTTTCGGTATTTTCTAGCACAATTTTTAGTCTTTTTACTATTCTTTCTACTATTTCTGATGGTGTGTCTAAACTTATGTAGAAATTTATTTTCATTCTTCTTTTATCTAGCCTGTTATAATTTACTATTGATTCATTTATTAGTTCTGAGTTTGGTACTACTACTTCTAGGTTTTCAAAGTTTCTTATTCTTGTTGTTCTAAATGTTATGTCTTCTACGGTTCCTTCGCATTTTGATGTTTTTATCCAGTCTCCTATTATGAATGGTTTATCAATAAATATTGTTGCACCACCAAATATATTTTTGGCTAAATCCTGTGCAGCAAGAGCTACCACAACGCTTCCGAAGTCCTAAGCCTGCAACCAATCCGCTTAAATCATACCCCAATTCTTTTATTACAACAAAACCAGCAATGATATAAATTATGGTTTTTAAAATTTTAATTATGAAATTTCCAATTTTACTATTATCTCCATATTTAGTTTTCTCTTGCAAAAAAGTTAAGACTTTGGTATTTGTTTCAACAAAAATCGAAAGACCATTTGCAACTAAAATTATTACTATTATTTTAAATATTTTCGTAATTATAGCAAATATCTCTGGACTTAAATCTAGCGCAAGTGTTGCAATGTATATTCCGAAGTATTGGAAAAAACTTTTTCAAGGTTTTATAATATGCTGTATTTTTTAATTCTTCTTTACTCTTTTTTATTTTAAATATTTTCAAAACGATAAGTGAAAACAATGGACTAAATACCTTAAAAATTGCAATAATTAAAACAGCCTCAATTATCATAAGTGCAGTATGCAAATCAACCGATTTCACCCAATTTATAACATCATTTATCATATTAGTATTCCTTTCAAATTTTTATTAATAAATTATATACTAATAGATTTTTTTTGTAAATATTTATTAAATAATTTCATATTTATAAAATATCAAATTATAACCGCCGTACGTTCTTTTTATAAATTCAACGTATAGCGGTTATTTTCATTACAAGCCGAAGCTTACTCCTATGGCATTGTTTATTTTATCCATTATCTTTTCGTCATCTATATGACCTATTTTTTCTTTTAGTCTGCTTTTGTCTATTGTTCTTATTTGTTCTGTTAGAACTACTGAGTCTGATTTAAGTCCAAATTCTTCGGAATCTATTTCTATGTGTGTAGGCAATTTATTTTTGTTTATTTGAGATGTAATCGCAGCAGCAATTACGGTTGGGCTGTATTTGTTGCCCATATCATTTTGTATAATCAATACTGGTCGTATTCCTCCTTGTTCTGAACCAATTACTGGGCTTAAATCTGCATAAAACATATCTCCTCTTTTAATTACCATTTTATTCACTCCCATTGCTTCTATATTTAAATTTTCATTGTTTTGATATATTTTAAATATTTGATACAAATTTTAGCCTGCTAAAATTATTTTGTTTCTTGCAAACTATTAATTTTTATCTCATTATATAATATGTAAACTCGTACATTTTGTGTTATATCTTTTATTTCCATTTTGGTTGGTTTGCCTGTTTTTTTATTTATATATAAGGTCTTGTATTTTGTATATTTATTTTGCTCATTTTTCAATTTTACATTTAGAATAATTTGTTCTTCGTCTTCCTGTATATTTGTTTCGTTTCCTGCTTGATATTCTTTTACAAATGATGTTAATATTAGTGCATTTTCTGCTATATATTTGTAGTTTTCATATATTTTGCTTAAATTTAGTTTTGTATTTTTTACTTCTAGTTTATTTTCTTTGAATATTATTTCCATTCCTTGTGCTGAATTTGGCATTTTTATTATTTGTTTATATTCATTTTCCCCTACATTTTCCTGTTTTATTTCATATGTATTTTCATTTTTGTTACTTTTTACATTTATTGTTACATCAGCTTCATATGACTTCATATTTAAAATATTATTAACAATTGAATCTTTATTTTTTATATTTATATTATTTCCAAAATTCTGGGTTTTATAATTAAATTTTATAACACAAAATGAAATTGCAATTATTAAAATAATAACTAAGCCTATTATTATTTTTTTCTTTGGCAGTTCATTTAACCACTTCAATTTTCCCCCTCCTTAAACAAAATAGAATAGCTATTTAAAGCTATTCTATTTTTATTCTATATTGAATTAAAGTATTCTGTAAGACAATCTGCAAGTTCTTTTTGTGTTTGAATTATATTTATTTTTTCTCTTATTTTTGTACTTTCTTGCAAACCTTTTGTATACCAAGCTATGTGTTTTCTCAGTTCCTTTACAGCAACATTTTCTCCTTTTTGCTTAACTTCCATATCAATATGTCTAAGAATGGTTTTTAATTTGTCTTGATTTGAAATTTGGCAATTTTCTTCTCCTTTTTCTAAATAATTTATTATATCTTTAAATATCCATGGATTTCCAAGTGAAGCTCTGCCTATCATTATTCCTTCTACACCTGTTTTTTCAAATATTTCTTTTGCATCTTGTGGTGTTTTTATATCTCCATTTCCTATTACAGGTATACTTACCGCTTCTTTTACTTTTTTTATTATATCCCAATCGGCATGTCCAGAATAAAATTCTTCCCTGGTTCTTCCATGAATTGTGAGCATAGAAGCTCCTGCTTTTTCTATTATTTTTGCCGCCTCTACTGCAACAATATGTTCTTCATCCCAGCCTTTTCTTATTTTCACAGTTACTGGATGTTTTGCAGATTTTACTACTTCTGTAACAATTTGTTCTATCAATTCTAAGTCTAATAATAATTTGCTTCCATCACCATTTTTCACAACCTTTGGTGCTGGACAACCCATGTTTATATCTATTATATCTGCAATATCATTTACATACTCTGTTGCACATTTCATAGACTGAACATCACTTCCGAAAATTTGAACTGATACTGGTCTTTTTTCCCCTGTTGTATCTAGCAATTTCTTTGTTTTTTCATCCCCATAATACAACGCTTTTGCACTTACCATTTCTGTACACACCAAGCCTGCTCCATTTTCTTTGCATAATATTCGAAATGGCAGGTCT
>OLGM01001143.1_pt1 | contig 13005 bp, 10 predicted proteins | sample 1606001 | NCBI WGS metagenome assembly OLGM01 (sample SAMN03283294) | human gut metagenome | biome: human-associated habitat; material: feces | host: Homo sapiens | place: Peru | collected 2012
GCTTCTTGGTGCCGACGAACAGGATGTCGCCGCCCTCAGCTGCAACTTCCTTCACATAGTTGTAAGCCTCGTCCAGCTTCTTCACGGTCTTCTGCAGATCGATGATATAGATGCCGTTGCGCTCGGTGAAGATATACTTCGCCATCTTGGGGTTCCAGCGACGGGTCTGGTGACCGAAGTGCACACCTGCTTCGAGAAGCTGCTTCATAGAAACGACTGCCATAGTAAAAATACCTCCAGTATTGTTTTGCCTCCGCACACCGTGATCGAGCCGCCGTATCGGACGGGGCCGACTGCCCTCCACCCAAAAGGGCACAAAAGGGCATAGTGATGCGTGTGTAATGCTAGATTATGATAGCACAAAAAGGACACGGATTCAAGAGGTTTTCTCTGTTTTGTCCAAAAAATTTTTGTGTTCTTGGTTTATTTGCTGGTCTGTGTGCTGCCAAGGCCCTCCATGCCCATCCGGCTGAGGGCGTATCCCTTGCCGAACATGAGGTCGTATTGGAGCAGCCAGTGGTTCGCGCTCCATTGCTGCTGCAGCGGAGCGGGGTCCTGCGTGGTCGTGCCGTCGCGGTTCATGATGGTCCCGCGCGTGTTGGTGCGGTAGGCCGCCTGAAGCTGACGGGTGAGGTACTGGAAGTAGAGCGGCGATTTCAGGCCGTAAATGTTCATCATGACCGGCGAGATATCGTAGGCTGCGATGGTCCCAAGGTCCACAGGCTGGTCGGTGTAGTTCGACCACATCAGCAGCGTCGTCTGGTGCAGCTTGGGGTCCGTGCTGGAATCGCTGGCGTAGCCGCTGGCCGTAAAGACGTCGTAGTTGGAATCGATGGGGTTATAATGGTCGCCCCAGAACACGAGGATGACCGGCTCGTCCACCTGCGAGAAGTATTCGGTCAGCTTGCCCAGCATGGCGTCGGCGTCCCGGATGCCGGTGGCGAAATCTTCCAGTGCGCCCAGCGTACTGCGGCTGATGCCGGACGGAGCACTGAGCACCTTCACGCGCTGGTCGTCGGGGTAGTTGTCCTTATTATAATTGGTATGGTTCTGCATCGTGACCGCGTGGAGGAACACCGGCGCGTCCGAAGAAGAGCGCATCTTCTCGTACTGCTGGATGATCTGGTCGGCCATCGAGTCGTCGGTGACAAGGCCGCTGGTCCAGTAGTGCTTGCGGACCTTGTTCACATGGGTCATCTTCTCCAAGCTGACGAAGGTATCCAAGCCGAGGTTCGGATAGGCCGTATCGCGGCTCCAGTATTTGGCCCAGAAGCAATGGACCGCCGCCGTCTGGTAGCCCTCCGTTTTGAGGTAATTGGGCAGCGAGAACATGGGTTTTGTGACGTGCTGCTGATAGGGTTTGCTGCCGTTGGGCAGATAGGAGACGGAATAGCCCGTCAGCGCTTCGAACTCGACGTCGCAGGTCCCGCCGCCGAAGCTCGGGCTGTAGGCGCGGCCAGAAGCGCTGGTCTGCTGCAGGGCGTGGAGGTTGGCCGACACATCGGTGTCGAACTCAAAGCCGTACTGTTCCAGCTCCGAAACGTCCCAATAGGACTCATCCATCACATAGATGATGGTCGGTTTCTGCACCGTCTCGTCCGCCGGGGTGGTCGCGCCGTAGGATTCCGGATAAAGCGGCGAAGTGGCGTACTTCTGCCCTGCTTCCACGTCGTCGAGGATCTGGTTCACGGCTTCCTCGGAGTAGTTCTCGGGCTTGCTGATCTCCAGATTGGTCAGATTGGTCAAAAAGCTCGTGATGACACCATAATAGCGGTAGTAGCGGTCCTGCATCCATGCGTCCGGCACGATGCCGATGGCCTGTGTGACCGTGGGCTGCAGAAAGACGCCGAAGATCAGCCCGCAGGTGACGGCGGCGCTGACCACGAACCCGGCCACGCGGGGCTTCCAGTTCAGCTTTTGACGGCCCCGGTACAAAAAGAACGAGCCGACGACCAAAGCCAGCACGAGGACGATGGAAACGACCATGCTGGTCTGGATATGGATGCCCGCCGCAGATGCGACGCCGGCGGCTTCGGAGACCTGCGTGAGGTCCCACGGCAGGAACGGCTCGCCGCGCAGCTGCAGCGTGTAGAAGTTGACCGCCGCCGGGACGCAGCCCAGCACCGCCATCAGCAGCGTGGCCAGCGGGGCGAAGCGGGTCAGCCAGTCGATCGTGAGCCAGACGAGGAACAGCAGCCCCCACGCCAGAAGGTAGGCTTCGGCGTGCGGAAAAATGTACTGCAAAAAGGTATCGGCCGTCAGGCTGCCGCGGGCGATCCACTCGGTCAGCACCAGAACGAGCAGGGCCGACAACGGCGGGAACACCAGCCGCAGCCCATGGATGACTGCCGGTGTGCACGAAGAATTTTTGCTCATAAAAGAAAGTTCCTTTCACTTCCCAAGCGCCCAGAGGGGCGGTGTTTTTGGCTTTGGGCAGCGTTGGTCTGCTGTCCACGGTTCCTTATTATAATCCTGTTTTGCGTAAAATCAAACCCTGATTTACGAAAAGCGGATGAAAAACTTTCATCCATTCCACCACTGACGCAGTTTTTGCCACAGCGACGGCTTTTTGGGCGCGGGCGGCGGGATGTTGGTCCGGACCAGAACAGCGTCCAGCCCGATCTTTTCGATCTCGCTCCACGGGATGGTCAGCGTCTCGTCCCGGCCCAGCAGCCCGAACAGATGCGGCTGGCCGAACAGCAGCAAGCTCTGCACCTGCGCCGTCTCCGGGTCCAGTTCCAGATCGTCCGCCCTGCCAAGGCACGCCCCGTTCTGCAGCTGAACGATCTCCTTTGCACACAGCTCCCGAAAGGTCATCCGCTCCCCTCCCTTGGTTTCCTTGTTCCACTGTATGCGCCCGACAAACGCTTGATGCATCCTGGGCAGTTGTGCTATACTGAGGGGCAGAAACCTTCACGGAAAGATCGAGGAGCTTTGTTATGTATAAAAACATCATTTTTGATTTTGGCGGCGTCATGGTCGATTTTGACCCCAAGGAGTATCTGGTGGACCGCTTTTTCAACGCAGAGGTCGAAGAGCAGGTCTATCAGCTCACCTTTGGCAGCGAGGAGTGGAAGCTTCTGGATGCCGGACTCATCACCCGCTTCGAGGCCAACCAGCGGATGCTGGCCCGCGCCAAGGAGCAGGGCTGCGGCTTTGAGGTGCAGGGCGTTCTGGACGACTGGATGCACATTCTCCGCCCCCGCCGCCGGATGCAGGAACTCGTGCAGAAACTCAAGTCCCACGGTTACTGCGTCTATTACCTGAGCAATATCCCCGAGGACGTGCTCGACCTTTTGATGGAGCGGGACATGAAGGGCCTGTTCGACGGCGGCATCGCTTCCTGCGAAGTCCACATCAACAAGCCGGACCCCCGCATCTATAAGGCTCTTTTGGACAAATACCACCTGAAGGCCCGCGAGAGCGTGTTCATCGATGACCGGCTGGACAATGTTCAGGCCGCGTTCCGGCTGGGTTTTGTCGGCATCCAGATGAAAGACAGCGTCGGCACGCTGGTGCGCAGCCTTGCCACCTGCAACGTCATCGTCCGCTAAAAAAGCATAAAAATGCCCTGTCCTATGCCGTTTTCAGCGCAGGACAGGGCATTTTCTTCGCTCAGAAGTTACTTTTTCTCGTAGTTCTGGCAGAAGTGGGGCGTCTCGACCTGTTGAGTCGTGCAGGAGCAATGCTCCGTCACTTTGATCTGCGGAAGGTCACATTTGCAGCTCTCCACATTGTGGCGGCACTCGCAGACATCGCAGGTAACACCTGTGTTTTCCATCGTTATCACCTCTCTTTGAAGCTAGGATGCCCCGTTTCAAAGAGATTATGCAGGGTTATTTCTGCATTTTGGCTTCCCGCTTGGATTTGATGGTGACGGCCACATGCTTGATGGACAGGATGGGATGGACCGGCAGCATCCGCGGGCCGGACCAGCGCATGACCGCCCGGATCTTCTCCCGCATTTCCGGCTTATAACAGTGGACCTTGCACGCAGAGCAGAAGGTTTTTGTCTCCATAAACGGGCAATGGTCGATGCGGGCCAGTGCATAGTCGTGGAGCTGCTGGCACTCCGGGCAGAGCGAGCCTTTGGGGGTGTGGTGCTGCCTGCGGCAGTAGAGCGTGATCATCTCGCTGACCAGAAGCTTTTCTTCTTCGCGCTTTTTGACAAGATCTTTGGGGGTGTTTTTAGACATTCGTTCCTCCTGAATCACAAAAGGCAGGGTTCTGGCAATGCCAGTCCCCTGCCGGTTTTACAGCATCGCGCTGATGCGGCAGCTCCGCGCAAAGTTAGCTTTCGTTAACCTTTTGCGGAATCAAAAAGCCGGAACACCAGCCATGCTGTTAGTTTATCAGGACAAACTTGTTTTGTCAAGAGATGTACTTACCAAGCGGCCAGATCAGCGCCCAGCTTGCGGCATGCTGCCTGAGCATCATCATCGGGGGTCTCGTTGCAGATGAGGCCTTCCTCGCTGAACAGAACTGCGCCATCCTCCTTGGCACGCTCGCACCAATCGCGCATCCACTGGCCGTCGCCCCAGCCGTAAGAACCGAACAGAGCGACCTTCTTGCCGTTCAGAGAACCTTCCAGAGAAGCGAACATCGGCTCGAACTCGCTCTCCTCCAGCTGCTCAGCGCCCATTGCGGGGCAGCCGAATGCAACCACGTCGAACTCGCCCAGCTTTGCGGGGGTCATATCGCCGCAGGAAACGACGGTGGCGGCATCCCCTGCACCCTCAGCGATGCAGTTTGCCATGGTCTCGGTGTTGCCGGTTGCGCTCCAGAATACGATTGCTACTTTGCTCATAAGGATAAACCTCTCTTTCAATATTGGTTAGCATGTTCTAACTTCAAGTTCTGTGAAAATGCGCAATCCTGTTTGACAAGCTGAACTGCGCATTTTTGAGGTTAGCTTTTTCTAACTGCCAGTATGATACCATATTGTGGGTGGGTTGTCAAGGGGCAGCCAAAGGTTTTTTCGCGGCTTTAGAAAAAGCTCACCTGACTGCTTTCGGGCAGGTCGCCGAGAGCACCGACCTGACGCAGACGCTCGAGGATGGCGCTGCTGACGCCGGATGCCTGTTGAAGCTCCTCGATGGAGAGGTACTCCTGCCCGTCGATGGTGGCCTTTTCCAGCGCATCGGCGGCCGCACCGCCCAAGCCCTTGAGCGATGAGAACGGCAGACGCACTTTTCCGTCCTCGACCACATAGCTCGAGCCGCGGCTCTTGCCCAGCTCGATGGGAAGGAACTCGTACCCGCGCACCAGCATCTCGTTGACGAGCTGCAGCGAAACGAGCACATCTTCGTCTTTGGCGTTTTTTTCCTCTTTCAGGCGGCGCTTGACCTCGTTCATGTGGGCGCGGGCCACGGCGGCTCCGCCCACGGCAGCTTCGTAGTCGATATCGTCGCCGCGCACTGTGAAGTACACCGCATAAAACGCCTGAGGACGATAGATTTTGAACCACATCAACCGAATGGCCGACATCAGGTAGGCCACGGCGTGAGCTTTCGGGAACATATACTTGATCTTGCGGCAGGACTCGATATACCAATCCGGGACCTCGTGCTCCCGCATGGCCTCTTCCCAGCCGGGTTTGAAGCCGCCCTTTGCAACCTTGCCCTTTCGGACGGCCTCCATGATGTCGAACGCCATCTTGGGTTCCAGCCCCTTGCGGAGCAGGTACAGCATGATGCTGTCACGGCAGCCGATGACCTCCGCGATGGTGCAGGTCCCGTTCCGGATCAGCTCATCGGCGTTGTTGGTCCAGACGTCCGTGCCGTGGGACAGGCCCGAGATCTGGATCAGCTCCGAGAAGTTTTTGGGGCGGGCTTCCACCAGCATTCCGCGGACGAAGTTCGTGCCCATCTCCGGGATGCCGAAGGTCCCGGTCTGACTGTCGATCTGCTCCGGCGTGACGCCCAGTGCTTCCGGACTGGTCAGCAGACTATAAACTTTGGGGTCGTTCATGGGGATGGAGTCGATGGGGATGCCGGTGTATTCCTCGAAATACTTATAAAAGGTGGGCATATCGTGGCCCAGTTCGTCCAGCTTGAGCAGGGTGTCGTGGAGGTACTTAAATTCGAAATGGGTGGTCAGCAGACCGCCCGCCACGTCGTCCGCCGGGTGCTGGATGGGACAGAAATCGTAGATCTCATAGGTGTCGGGAACGACGACCATGCCGCCCGGGTGCTGGCCGGTGGTGCGCTTGACACCGGTGCAGCCCAGCGTCAGGCGGTTCTCCTCGGCGTGGTTGACGGTCCTTCCCCGCTCTTCGAGGTATTTGCGGACGTAGCCGTAAGCGGTCTTGTCCTGAATGCCCGAGACAGTCCCGGCCTTGAACACGTTGGCCTTGCCGAACAATTCCTCGGTGTAGCGATGAACATTGGACTGATACTCGCCCGAGAAGTTCAGGTCGATATCGGGTTCCTTGTCGCCGTAGAAGCCAAGGAAGGTCTCGAATGGGATGTCATGGCCGTCCACGAGCATCCGGGTCCCGCAATGAGGGCAGTTTTTGTCGGGCAGGTCGAAGCCGTCGTCCACGCTGCCGTCGGTGATGAACTCGCTGTACTTGCACTTGGGGCAGCGGTAATGGGGCGGAAGGCTGTTGACCTCCGAGATGCCCGAGAAGTGGGCCACGGCCGACGAACCGACCGAACCACGGCTGCCCACCTGATAGCCGCCCGCATTGGAGTAGGCCACCAGCTTGACCGCGATGACGTACAGGACCGCGTAGCCGTGGCCGCAGATGGAGTCCAGCTCCTTCTGCAGCCGTTTTTCGACGATCTCCGGCAGCGGGTCGCCGTAGTCGCGCTTGGCGTGTTCCCACGTTGCATCGCGTAATTGCTGTTCCGCACCCTCGATGCTGGGCGGGTATGTGCCGCGCGGAATGGCCCGAACGTTGTTGTCGATGGACGCCGCGATCTTGCGCGGATTCGTGACCACGATCTCGTAGGCCTTTTCCTTGGGCAGGTAGCTGAACTGGTTCAGCATGTCCTCGGTGGTGCGGTAGAACAGCGGCGGCTGGTTGTCGGCGTCCTTGAAGCCGTTGCCCGCCTGCAAGACCGAACGATAGATGGCGTCCTCCGGCTCGGTAAAGTGGACGTCGCCGGTGGCGATGACCGGCTTGTGCAGGTCCTCGCCCAGCCGGATGACCGTGCGGTTGAAGTCCTTGATGACCTCTTCGCTGTCCACCTTGCCCTCGCGCACCATATAGGCGTTGTTGCCCAGCGGCTGAATTTCGAGCACGTCGTAATAGGACGCGATCTTCTTCAATTCCTCGTAGGAGCGTCCTTCTACAATAGCACGGTACAGTTCACCGGCCTCGCACGCAGAGGTCAGGATCAGGCCGTCGCGGTATTTGTTCAGCAGACTGCGCGGCACACGCGGCTTTTTGAAGAAGTAGTTGACGTGGGCTTCGCTGACGATCTTGTACAGATTTTTCAGGCCCATCTGGTTCTTGACGAGGATGATGAGGTGATAATACTTTTTCTTCAGGACCTCGCGGTTGCCGCCCAAGCCGGTGTTGATCTCGCTGACCTTGGTGACCTGCTTTTCTGCCAGATCGCTCAGCATGACGCAGAAAATTCGGCCCAGCGCCCCGGCGTCCTCACAGGCGCGGTGGGCTTCGTAGGCAGGAAGTTCCAGATGCTTGTTGATGGTCCCCTGCTTGTAGTTGTGCAAACCGGGGTACATGGCCTGTGCCATGGTCAGGGTGTCGATATAGGTCGGCTCGAACGCGATGCCGCTCCGCTTGGCCGCGATGCGCAGAAAGCGGATATCGAACGAATGCGCGTTGTGGGCCACGAGGATGCGCCCGCCCGCAAAATCGAGGAAGGCTTGCAGCGCTTCGGCCTCGCTGGGGGCGTCGGCGACCATCTCGTTGGTGATGCCGGTCAGCTCGGTAATTTTGGGCGTGATGGGCTTTCCGGGCTTGACGAAGGTATCAAATTCGTCCACGACTTCGCCGTTTTTGACGATGACGCCGCCAATTTCGGTCAGATACTCCACGTTGGGGTCCAGACCGGTCGTCTCGGTGTCGAACACGCAGAACTCGCCCGTCAGCGGGATATCCTGCACGCCGTAGACGCAGGGGATCATGTCATCGACGAAGTAGGCTTCGCACCCGTAGATGAGCTTGAAATCCGGGTCGGTCTTGTGGATGTCGTCCGCCGCCAGCATGGCTTCGGGGTAGCCCTGACAGACGCCGTGGTCGGTGATGGCGATGGCGGGATGACCCATCCGGTGCGCCAAGCGGACGATGCCGCCCGGGTCGCAGAAGGCATCCATGCTGGAAAGCTTGGTGTGCAGATGCAGCTCGACCCGCTTGACCGGCGCATGGTCCTCCCGCTTTTTGCGCTCGACGAACAGGACATCGTAGGGATAAACGATGTAGTCATGTTCATATTTGTCGTAAGAGCAGTCGCCGCGGACGATGACCGTCGTGCCCTTGGAGATGCTCTCCCACTTGGAGCAGTCCTCGCCCTCCTGCGCGCGGATCTTGAGGTTGATGGAGCCGGTGTAGTCGGTGATGGAGACGGTGTAAATTTTGCGGTAGTTGCCCTTGACCTCGGTGAAGAACACGTCGCCCCAGATCATGCACTTGCCGCCTTCGCCACCAAGGTCCTTGAGGGGCGTGAGGTTTTTGGGGGTGAACATCTTGCCGTGGAAGATGGTAACAGGCTTGTCGGTGAGGTCCAGGCCGTCCACTTTAATGGACGGTGCGGTGTTCTTTTTCTCGAACTTGACCACCGGCGGCGCGATCTTGCGCTCCAGTTTTTCTTCCATCTGGCGCTGTTCGGCTTCGCCCACCGCGCTGACGAGGGTGACTTTGGGCTTCACGCCCGTGTGCGACGCGACCCGCTCCGCCAGCAGCTTTTCGAAGCCCATCTCCTGCAGGAACTTGGTCCCGTGGCAGACGCCGACGGTGATGTTCTGGCCCGTGATGGTGAGGGTGCTGCGGTCCAAAAAGCCGTTGATGGGCACGCCGTCCCGCTTCATCTCTTCCATTAGCTCCCGCAGGGTGGGAACGTCCAGCGTTGCATAGCCGAACAGGTTGTGGATGCGCAGTTCGAAGCCCTCATAATCGGGTTGGAGCGAGGCCAGCAGCCGCGCACACATTCCTTTGTCCAGCGGGGCGGCGCTGCGCAGGGTGAAAACGACCTGCCGCTCCTGCCGCACCATCTGGGCATGTTCCACGACGACCCGGCCAAAACTGGCTGCGAAGTCCGGGTCCGCCATAAACTGCGGCCACAACTGGGAAACGAGTGGTGTCACAATGGTACTCCTTCTGGTTGGTTGTTTACAGCACAAACTGCTGCGCTCAGGTGAAAAAGAGCGCAGCAGCGGTGGTTTCATACTAGGGTAAAAGTTGAGAGCTTCCCATCGGCCGATGGGAAGGGAGTTTTCCAAAGCAAGTGTCCGACGGGTGGGACCCTGACGCGAAGCGTTAGGGCGGGGTATGGAATCCCCGTTTCACTTGCGTGGAAAAGCTCCCGACTCATTGGCCGGTACGCTCCGTTTCGTTAAATCTTGTAGATCTCATCCATGAACTGATCGAGGATGTTATCGCCGGTCAGCTTTTTAATGGGCTTGCCGTGGATGAAGAGGACAGCTTCGCCCTTGCCGCCGGCAATGCCGATGTCGGCTTCGCGGGCTTCGCCGGGGCCGTTGACCACGCAGCCCATGACGGCCACCTTGATGGACTTTTTGTAGCCCTGAAGCCGCTTTTCGACCTCATTGGCGATCTCGGTGCAAGGGTACTGGGTGCGGCCGCAGGTCGGGCAGGTGATGACCTCGGGGCCAGCCACCGGGAAGCCCACCGCACGCAGGATGTTGTAGCCGGCTTCCACTTCCTTCTCCGGCTCGGCCGCCAGCGAGACGCGGATGGTGTCGCCGATGCCTTCCAGCAGCATTCCGCCGATGCCCATGCCGGACTTGAGCAGACCCATCTGATAAGTGCCGGCTTCGGTGACGCCCACATGCAGCGGGTAGTCCGTGACGGCGCTGAGCTGACGGTAAGCTTCCATCATGCGGGGCACGTTGGAATTTTTGATCGAGATGACGATATTATTGAAGTCGAACTTTTCGAGCAGACGGACATGATACAAAGCGCTCTCCACCATGGCTTCGGGGACGGGCGCGCCGTACTTGGCGAGGATGTGCTTTTCCAGACTGCCGCCGTTGACGCCGATGCGGATGGGGATATTCTTCTGCTGGCACGCCTGAACGACAGCCTTGACGCGGTCATCGTCGCCGATGTTGCCCGGGTTGATGCGGATCTTATCCACGCCCACGTCGGCACAGGCCAGCGCTGCCTTATAATCAAAGTGGATGTCCGCCACGATGGGGATATTGACCGCATTCTTGACGGCTTCGATGCACTTGGCGTCGGCCGCGCTGGGGCAGGTCACGCGCAGAATTTGACAGCCCGCTGCCTCACAGCGCTTAGCCTGTGCGACGTTGCCCTCGATGTCCTCCACCGGGACGTTCAGCATGGTCTGCACCGCGATGGGGTTGTTGCCGCCGATGGTCACATTGCCGATTTTTACTTCTCGTTTCAACTGCCGCATTGTCGTTGTCCTTTCCTGTTACATCGTGCCGGTGATGAGCCGGACGATATCGTTGTAAGTCGCAAAGATCATCAGCCCAAACAGCAGCGCAAAAGCCGCCAGCGTCAGGCTGCTCTGGATTTTTTCCGGGACCGCATGGCCCGTGACGCCCTCGATGAGCAGGAACACCACCTTGCCGCCGTCCAGCGCCGGGAAAGGCAGCAGGTTGAAGATGCCGAGGTTGACCGTGATGAGCACCAGAAGTTCAAGCAGGTCCCGCCAGCCATAGCTGGCCGCCTGACCGATGGCCGTCACGATGCCCACCGGGCCGGACAGGTCGTTGATGCTCTCCCGGCCCCGCAGCAGGTCCATGAGGGAGGTGAAGATGATGCGCCCATAATAGAGCACGCTGTTCCATGCCTCTTTTAACACGTTCAGCGGTGTTTTTTTGATGCCGTAGACCGTGAAGCCGAGCGTCATGTGGGTCTGGCCGTCGTCGTCCTGCCAAGTGTCGAACTGCACGCGGGGCAGCTCGACCTTCTGGCCGTCGCGCAGGACCGTGAAGCTGGCGGAGTAGTCCTCGGTGCGGGTCAACTCATAGAGCATATCGTTCGCCACGAAGCACCGGCGGCCGTTCACGGCCAGCACCTTGTCCCCCGCTTCCAACCCGGTCTGGCCGCAGAGCGCGCCATCCTCGATGGCGTAGATGACCCGGCTGGTGATGGGTTCGTTCTGGGCCGCGATGAGGATGACCATGACCACGAAACCCAGCAGAAAGTTCATGAACGCGCCCGCCGCCATGATAAGCGCCCGCTGCCAGACCGCCGCTTCGTTCAGCGGCTTTCCGGTGCGCTGCTCGGGCGGGACGGGGTTCTCTTCCTGCGCAGGAGCGTCGTTTTCACCCCGCTCTGCCTGTTGGCTCTCGGGGCTTTCCTCCCCTTCCAGCGCGACGAACCCGCCCACCGGCAGGGCACGGATGCTGTACTGCGTCCCCTTGTGGAGCTTCTTCCACAAAACGGGACCCATGCCGATGGAAAATTCATTGACCTGCACTCCGCAGAGCTTTGCCACCGAAAAGTGGCCGAACTCGTGGATGGCGATCACCGCACTGAACACAAACACCGCAGCAAGGAACGTGATGAAAACTGACATAGCTTCTCCAAAAATGATGTAGTAGGCCGAGGGCGCTTACAGGTGGCTGCGCACAAAGGCACGGGCCATCTTGTCGCACTCGTAAACGTCGGCCAGCGTATAGTCGCCGCCAAAGCTGTCGCTGTCCACAACGGCTTCGACCAGACGGCCGATGTCGAGGAAGCCGATCTTATCCTCGAGGAAGAGCTTGACGGCCTCTTCGTTTGCGCCGTTGGCCGCACAGGGACCCAGACCGCCCTTCTTGATGGCCTTTTTGCAGGCGGCAAGGCAGCGGAACGTCTCCTCGTCGGCGACGTCGAAGGTCAGCAGCTTCAAGGTGGTAAAGTCCAGTTCGGGCACGACACCCGGCACGCGGGCCGGATAGGTCAGCGCGTACTGGATGGGAATGCGCATATCGGGCACGCCCAGCTGTGCGATGATGGAGTTATCGCTGTACTGCACCGCCGAATGGACGATGCTCTGGCGCTGGACCACGATCTGAATTTTCTCGGGTGGCAGACCAAACAGCCAGACGGCCTCGATCAGCTCCAGACCCTTATTCATCAGGGTGGCGGAGTCAATGGTGATCTTTGCGCCCATGTTCCAGTTGGGATGCTTGAGGGCGTCGGCAGCCTTCACGTCAGCCATCTGCTCCAGCGTGAACTTGCGGAAGGGACCTCCCGAAGCCGTGAGCAGGATTTTCTCTATCTCGTTGTTGCCCTCGCCCACCAAGCTCTGGAAGATGGCACTATGTTCGCTATCTACTGGAAGGATAGGCGCATGATACTGCTGAGCCAACTGGCAGATGAGTTCACCTGCCACAACGAGGGTTTCCTTATTGGCCAGACAGATTTTCTTGCGGGCCTTGATGGCATGGATGGTTGGTTCCAATCCTGAGAAGCCCACCATAGAGGCAAGCACCATGTCGATAGGGTCAGCCTCCACGATGTCGCAGAGAGCCTGTGCACCTGCATAGACCTTGATGTCAAGTTCGTCGCGGAGCAGATCCTGCAACTCCTCATAAAGTGTCTCATCGGCGATGACGACGGCAGCAGGATGAAACTTGTGTGCCTGAGCAGCCAGTTCCTTCACACGATGGTTGGCGGTGAGGCAATAGACCTCATAAAGGTCGCTATGCTGTTCGATGACATCCAGCGCCTGTGTGCCAATACTTCCCGTAGAACCGAGAATACATATCTGTTGTTTCATTTTATTTAGAACTTTGAAATTTGAACTTCTTCACTCTTCACTTAACTTACAAATCGAGCAGCCCCTCTGGGATTGCCATTCTGATTTCCTTTCTTTCAGCACTCACCTCTTCTAT
>OLGM01001153.1_pt1 | contig 12948 bp, 10 predicted proteins | sample 1606001 | NCBI WGS metagenome assembly OLGM01 (sample SAMN03283294) | human gut metagenome | biome: human-associated habitat; material: feces | host: Homo sapiens | place: Peru | collected 2012
GTATATTTATAAACAAGCAAGTTGATATTTATTCACTTGCGAAACTTTAGTTATTGATAAAATAATGTTCCAATATCAATTGAATTTTCAAGAAATCATTTGTTTCCTTTAATCCTTTTATGAATTGCGACATTTCTGCATCCCAGGCCATCAATGCCAAAGACTGTATTTTATCAGACATATCCTCGGAGATAGTCTCATCTTGTCGAAAACTATCAATAAACATTGATTGAACAAAGTCTCTTGGATATTTCTTTTCACCGATTACTTCTCCCTCTGCATATTGATTATATTTAAAATATAGCTTATAGAGTACATCTTGATAATTTAATTTCTCCCAATTTCCATGCACTTGAATCATAACGTTTTGCAACGATAATGATCGCAATGCAGCTTCCTTGTCATCTTCGCATTCTTCTATAGCCAAATAGATGCAATAGAAAACAAGTGCGCATTTTATACGTTTGGGAAAATTATAGTTTCCCAAGCCATTGTTTGAAATGTATTCTGTCACGAAATCGTTCAACTCTTTACATTCCCGATTTGTCACATAGCAATCAGCCAATTCCTCAAAATCACCGAAAGAGAACGACTCATTACCAATGTATTCGGAACAGGCTTTTGCCAATACGTCTGTTTCAGTCTCTTCAAGTGGTACAATAAGACCACATTGCATGAGAATTTTGTTTAGTACATTATTCATCACTTTATCATGTTATAAAGTTCAACCCACCTGTTGTCTTTCCTAATTTTTTCCAAGAACACCTGATTTCTCATATAGGCAGAGCCTGTACAATCAATCTGTGGGTACATTCTTTTTATTATCTCTTTTGAATTTGGACATTGTTTAAACATGTGTCTAACATCACGTTTGGACAATCCGTCTGGAAGTTTCTGTTCCATGGCTTCCGCAGTTTTATTACAATCTTTCCAACCGTCATGTTTTTTCAATGTAACCTTGAATGGTTTGGATTGTTCTTCATCCTTCACAAACTGTTCCCCATCATACTTCTGAACCCTCAAATCCACTTTCAATACATCGTTTTCATTATCATGCTTTTCAATGGAGAGTTCTATGATATTATAGACTGGTTTATATGTGTTATCATTCACATCTCCAGGATTTAAAGAGCCAGAGTATATATGCACTGCATTGTTATTTATGTCACTGTTGGCTATATGAACATGTCCATATAGCTGCAAAGCATACCTTTTATCCAAATCTTTGGCTATTGTATCTTTATTCAGCAAGAAATCTAATGGATGATGACACATCAGTATGTTAATGATACCATCCTTACATTTTGCACCACGATACGCTATTTGGGGAAGGAAAAGACGATGGCCTTCTTTTCTATTCGGAGCTGGGTCATAATCATTTAAATCACTAATCAATGCTGAGTTCACGCCATACAAATTGACTTGATAGCCTTCAAGGTCATCTTCAAATTCAGAATGCCAAAACATTTCTGCATCATTATGTTTATCAACATCCATTTCTAAAGCTCTAAGCATAAAAGGTTCAGCATTGTCTCTCTCGTCATTACAGAAGTTATTGTATTCTTTAAAAGGGGTATACAATTTCTTGATGAAAGAAAAATCTTCGTCAATCATCTTATTCCACAACCAATCACAATCATTCCAGCGATTAGATATAGCTTGATGAATGAATTCTCTCACGCATTTGGGGTGTTCATTTACATTCTTGTCATGGTTGCCAGGAACTGTATAAACTTCTTCGCTTTTACAAGCAACGGTTTTACACAGGTCTCTGATAAATGAATTAGCTCGTTTATACTCATCTACAGAACCACTGAATGCTATGTCTCCACAAATGAGGATTTTATCAAAACTATTACCTGTATCTTGACAGTAATAATTCAAATCCTGTAACATTTTGTCTCTGATGTCAGTATAATCATCGGCAGCATCACGTTGCTTTTTCCAGTGAATATCAGAAAGTTGTAGTATTCGTATTGTTTTCATACGTAAATTATTATCATCCTACATTACTGTAGAACATATGTTTTACACTAAATTTATATTTATGTGAGTATTAGACACAAGAAAGAATAGCACTCCTGTCAAATAACTCGTGAAGGTGTCAAAAGTGCGAGTCTCCTTACGAATGCCTACACCATCAATTTTTGCCACCACCACCTTCAAGTGGACGTCGATACCACACCTCGCTGGGTCAACTGAGGGAATGTTACGTTAGTCATAATTGCTCAATGTTGGTTTAACGTAACAAAGATAGCATTTTAATTCCAATTTACATTCGCTTTGGCATGATTTTTTAGCTTATGATTATTTCATTTTCTAAAATTTATATGATTGATTAATGTAAACTCAAAAATTCCTCATGACAAGCAACTCGCATCAAAAAATGTTTTTCTTTATATCTCAGCATACTTGCACTTATAACACCTTCCTTAACTATGGTCGCAAGGAAAAGAATGTCACCATCAATGTGTACATTTTCGTTATCAGCCTTTCGCTTTAATAATTTACTAAAGATACCTATAGCATACGAGACAGATGGGATAACAGATAATACAAATCTGCGAACATTCTTTAAATGGTCGTTTCCTTTTGATTGAGGTAGCAATTCCGATATATCAAGAAAGTTTTTACCTTCCATATACGCAATTGTCAAATCTTTCAGTTTGTCTATATCTAGGTCGCCTACGTAAGGCGAGTTTTCCTCTTTTATTTGAAGTATTCCTTTTATCACATCAAATACAGTTGGATTTGCCATCAGAGATTCTAGAATCCCATCACTTGTTTTTGTTAATTCAAAGAAAGCCCCAACCAATTCAATAGAACGCATTCCAATCAAAACGTCAAGTGTCTGTTCATCAAGCCACTTCTGAATAAATGAAAGAGAATCCATATTGACACCATACTTTACAGATACATTTTGCAAAAAAATATCTTTCTCGTCTGATTGGACCAGTCTGGCTAAAGCTTCGGAATCATTCTCCAAAGGTTCCTTATTCTCTTTTCGTCTTAGATATGAGCCAAAAGAATGAGAAAGTTTTCTCTTGATGGTTTTCTCGTCATCCCCTAAACGATACAACAAAATTTCTTCATCTCGATTCTCTGCTTTGCCATAATTTAGAATCGCATCTACCATCCGCTCAATAGGATCTTTGATGACAAAACATTGATCTCCTCCGGCAAATACTCCATCTTTGATTTCTTGCCACTCATTTCCTATAGTGTTATCTTGCATGGCAAGCACATGGTTTGGAATCAAAATTACTGCACCGTATGAGTTGAATCCAGCACGACCAGCACGACCAGCAGCATTTAAAATTTCATGCGCTTCCAAAGTTTCTCTACCTCCTGTATTGACATCATACCTGTCATAACCAGCAATAATAACAACATCAGCAGGAAGATTAACACCTTGAGCTAAAGTTGGAGTTGCAGCAATTAAATGCACACCATGTTCTTGACGATAACTTTGTTCCATCAGATCACGTTCTTCTGGTAAAAGTAAGCCATGATGCACTGCACATGAAGTTTGATTCAACAAATACGAATAAGAAAAATCTCCAAGTTCCAATGTTAATTGATCAATCTTTGCTTGATTCTGTGCAAATAAAGCTGACAAATCCACCAAAGGTATTGCATCTTTAGCATTCTTTTGGATAGACTGAGCACTTCTTGGTGTATCTACAAATATCATCACTCTAAGCCCATTTTGAACAAAAGCTGAAGCAATCTGGCAAGCAACTTGATTTCTATTAGGAGTTAATTTTCTTGTTATAGAGCTTATTCCTAACGAAATTTGATGATTCAACAACTTCACTCTACTATAATCCATTACTTTTTGTGAATCCCAAACCGTTTTCAAACAGAACAAGCTCCAAGGTGTTGCAAGCATAGAAGCCTCTAATTTTTTCTTACTCTTATGCTGAGGATTAGTGCGAGCATTATTTTGTAACTGCTTGATTTCACCTTGTTCATACACCAAACACCCTTGCAATTGACGGGTTGGTTTCCACTTATCATCAAACACCAAGCACTCACGATGCGTCACACTTTTCAGCCAATCCGCTATGTCATGGCTATTCTTGACCATAGCAGAAAGCAAGACAAAATCCACCTGGGGTAACTTTTCAAAGATTTCCAACATAGTAAACATGGCTGTCAGACTCCTTGAATCATTGCCACTTTCCTGAGCTCCCATCAGATGGAACTCATCAAAAACCACCAACCCTACATCATTTAACTTATCTGAGGCATCTCCCAATACCGTCAGACATCTTTCTGGAGTCATCACCACGATTTCTTGCTTGTTCTCCTCTACAAAGTATTCTGAGAATTCTCCTCCTGCGAACATTTGTTGAGAAAAGTTTTCTTTGAATATAGCAGATAGTTCTCGTTTCATTTGGCTTTCCAAAGCATGGGTAGGAACCAATACGATGACACGCCTATCAGCCAAAATTGAAGAAGCAATTTTTAACTGAACAATCGTGGATTTTCCTGCACCTGTAGGATATGTGAAGATAGAGGATACTCCCAAATCTAAGAAACGATTATATATAGCAAATCCGTGATTTTTCCAAATAAAAGGTCTTCCATGCATACACCTTTCATGTAAGAAACTTTTCCATCGTTCTGCATCTACCCCTTCTGGCACAGGAATATGAATGAGGGCTGCTTGTTCCAAATGCTTTGTTACCCCCAATAAGAGTCTTGCGATTTTTCTGATGCCGACATAAGTATCTATTTGGTCAAACTCTTCTATTTGATAACTCGATAATAAAAGAACTTGTTCTAAACGCTCAGTAGGTTTTATATTTGTATTTCCCAAGAAATGAAGAGCTATATCCTTGATGCCCTCACATAATTCATTCATCAGAAGATTGATGGCATACTCTTGATAATCACCATGAAATTCTTCTTTAGTTATTTCAGAATCAACGATTTCATTTAGCTTACCTTCTGCCAACAATCGAATCGAACGAAGTAAATTGCCTTGAATACCATCAGTCTTATGAAATTTTCGTGCCACTTCTACCGCATCTGTTACAGCATCAGCTATCAAGAAAAGCAAAACTGTACTAACATCAGCTGAAACATAATCCATAGAGACAATGCTTTCTTCTTTTTGCTGTAAAAGCATGTTCTTTAGGGAATAAGCCGTCGCTGTAACGAAAGCAAGCGACTCCACTTGTCCTTGCTGCTGGACTTGAATCATCAATGCTTCAAGCCCAAAAATCAAGTTATTCAGCGTTCTAACGGTCTCATCAAAGTCACCTATCAATAGGGGTAATTGTCCATTGGCAAGCTGTGATTTTGCACTGATAATATGAGCATAAACACTTGAAAGCAACTGAGGCAATCGCTCCACATCAATATCATCAAACTGAGGAATATCTTTTATCAGTTTTTCTGTAATAGGATCAAACATAGGCTTAAAGAGCTTCTATTTTCTGTATAATTATCTCAGAGAAAGCTTGCATCCACTCCCTCAGATTGTCAATATAGGTAGAACTGCCTGTACGTCTTTTAACATCACCGCTAACATGCTTCTCGTAATCTTTATAAAGCTTAGCTATATTTTCACCATCCTTATGAGATGCATCACGAGTCACGCAGATGCGGTAAACCCAATTAGCAGAATCGTTCACCTCATTCTGCAAATCAGCATATTTATCAGATATTTGTTCGAGTAAAGTTGTCGCAGAATCAAATATAGCTGTTGCATCTTTGTAGCTTTCATATTTGTCAAACTCTGGAAAAACTTGCCCGGTAATTTTCCCACGTGGGGACTTAGTACATTTATCTTCTGTAATGAGTATTTTTTTTAGATGACCATCTTTCACGACAACAGCAAATCCATCAATACCATGCTGAGCAGGTTGATGATGAGGAGCTTGTTGGCGGAAGTTCTCGCCTTGATGATTGAGATATACTATAATCCAAGAAATCATTTGGAAAATCCAACCATCTCTTTTCTCTGCCGTCATGCCTTCTTCCAACCGCAAGATGGAAATAATTGACTTCTTTTGGTTTTCATGAAACTGAACAGCCAGGGTAGAGTCCAAAGCATCTAGCACCATACCAACATGACGATATTGTCCCATTAACAATTCAGCTACATGCTGTGCCAAGGTATCTTCATCTTGGATGGTAAAGTTTTGTTCTTTACATGATGGTGAACAATCAGAATCTACGAATTTAAAAAGATCTGCCATAAGCTTATAAAATTGTTTTATAAAACTTTATATATTTCTCTGTATTGACTTTCCACGACTTATCACCCACAAAGTTTATCTGCCGTTTCTCACGTTTTGCTTCAAAGCGATGATGGCATCCGGCAAGGGCATCCACATCCTTTGGTGGACCAGCATACCTATTTTACCGACCTCTACCATATTTCGTCTTAGCGTCCAACACTCGTAGCGTCTACGGGGTACAGAAGCTATAACTTGTCATAATGACACCGCTTTGAGTAGCATCTGTATAAGAACAAACAGACAATGCACAATTCTGCAATAATCCTACAAATTCCTCCATCCCCTACATAATGATTGATGGTCATTACCCAATCCAGCTTTTCATATGGTGTAATATCAAAATAACTCCACCACCAGCGATGGTAAGCATGAAATCAAAAACTTGCTCCTTCATCTTCATCATTGCCTTACAAAGATACATTGCATCCCAGGCGGTCCCAGCCCGCACAATATGGCGAAGACCTTTGATGGTCCGCCATCCTTAGAGCGTAGCGGTTCCGAGCACCGAGTAGGGCGGTTTTCTCCCTCGCTCCTGAGGAGAGAGGGTCGGGGTGAGAGGTGGAGCCCTCTTTAAGGGTAAAGAGGGACGGGGTGATTTTCGAAGATTTATTATCCAAAAATACATTTTTTGAGAAATCATTGACTACAAGAAAATAGTCAATGATTTGCCTCATTCCAATCCCTTCATCAAAGAAATGGTGATACAGATGCGTCAGCTGATAAATCACATTGAATGCCGTCGTTGGTATAGCAATATCCCCTGCCCCATCGGGCAGCCCCACAATATGCGAGCATTGCAGATCCGCATACCTCCGAAACCATTTCTGCAACCTGGCATGATAGATAGGATTATTCATGGAGCAAGGAAAGAAATGCAACTCCACAGGCACACCATCCAAGGAAGTCTCCAGATGCTGCAGTCTGATATCATCCCCCAGTTCAAACTTCTTTTGAGCATATTCCATAATCCTCTCCCTACTAGCATCAATCCAAACATCAATATCTCCAGGAGTACGTGAATAAGGATTCGGATACATCAAGGCATTCCCTTGACCTTTCAGGACACAGCACCTCATCCCATCCTCTTTCAGCATCGAGAAGAGCTTGCTCGCCACAGTATTCACCTTCATGTTCTGCCTGCGAATCTGTTGCGCCTTACCCATCCAAGTCATCAGCAGTTCCCTCCCTATCGGGTTCTGCTTCAACTCCTCAGGATACTCCATCCCCAATCGCTCTATACCCTCAAAGCATAGCCCCAGCAACGCCTGCTTAGAAGCAAAGGAATACAGCTCCTGCCAGTCCATACCAGCAATCACCCTGCTCATATTCACCTTACAACCAAGACAACATCTCAGAAAAGCGAAAATATCCAACAAATCTTTATAAGGCTTCATCATACCACCCATTAATACTAGTTTCAAGTCACTTTCTATCATATTTTTTATATGAAAGCAAAGTCATATAGTTCTCTAATGTAAACCTTCTCAAAAACTTTATATAGCCAAAATAAGCAATAATAGTACTAAACCACAAAACAATCACTATCATCACGCTCGCCCATGAAATATTATAGTTTTGTATAAAGCCGCAAAATCCCTCTTTACCAATTAGTTTGGCTAGGATTACCAAAGTTTGTGCAATTATAAAATCGGTAAATAGACAAAGAATTAGCGTAATTGCTCTCAGAAAACCATATAATGCTACATAATTATCAACCTTACTTTGACACTCTTTACAATTTACATAAACATAGTGCATAACTATCCTATGGAAATCACACTGAAGATTAATCGGGGGTCTTTTTACCCCGAGTTCATCGGCCAAAGCAAACAATTTCTCCTCTATACAATTTACGATATATCGCTCCTGAGGTCTTGTCACGAAATTAACAATCGGGGTTGAAATAAAATTTATACCCATCACAACGATTGATACAGGGAACATAATTATCCAGAGAAAGATACGATATATTAATCGCAAATCAAAGTTCAAAATTAAATTCCTAAAGAAATTGATAACTAGGAGTTTCCCTTCAAATGAATATTCCCAAATTCCCAAATTAACATGCCACTTATTTATTGGTTCGTACTCAAAATCTGCATACCAGAAATTATGGTGAACATTCTTTTTCTGGTTGCTCAATAGATATAAACTTGGATAACCAAAAGCTTTATTCGTGAAAAATTCGATAGTTATCGCAGACAAGTAAGAAATAAGATGCCCTAAGATATATGCACATAGAATAAAAGGAACAGCAATCTTTACAAGATCAAGAGACTTACCATTAGAATAATAACTTATGCTATCACAAATATATGAAATTGGCAAAATATCTTCTTTTGGCCAAACTATATATGAACTCCATATTATCAAGAGGGCAAACGCTCCTGGAAAGAAATAGCCAAGAAAATCAAATAAGGAAAATGGATTTTTCTCTTCCATCGTATGTTATTTTTTAACTTCACCAATGTTTCCTACACTCATTGAATTGGTTGATAATACTCTATTTTGTGAAGACACTGCATTTTTCTCAGAATTGGCAACTACTATCATATCTTTAAGTTGTGATACTAAACTATCAGATGGTTGCTTCAAAAACTGAAATTTATGACATTTTTCCAAAAAAGAAACAAGATCGAGACAATAGAAATCAGCAGCAATACCTGAAATTTCTTTTGTTTTAATAGCAAATTCAGAAACTATAGAGGGGTTTGGACCTAATATACGATTATTATCATCCATATTAAACCAGTCCTTGGTTTTACTTCCCCTAACCATGACAATATTTCTTTTATAGTAGGATGCAAAACCTTGCATTTCCTTCCAAATAATATAGTCTCTATATCTTTCTCGTTCATTAGTATTACCATTGTCCATACCTGGTGGCATCTTCTTCCCATATCGTTCACCACCTCTTCTGAACAACTCACTCAACTGGGCATCAGTGTAATTTACACCAACTTTATCCTGTGTAAATATTTTATCAATCCTTTCCTTCTTGGTATTTTTCTCAAGTTCTAAATCAAGAGCATTGATATCAGAATCAAAACTGGTTTTGATTTTATCAAATGTATCCTTAAAATTTGCCAGTACATCATCCTTGAGATAAGGATTCGATTTCATATTAATCACATTATCATGAAAGTTCTCTAATTGCTTTCTAGCATTATTAATCAATTGCCTTTCTCTTACGATATAAGAATTTACATTGCACATAAAAGAAAAACCAACATCATGTGGCATCCAAAGTTTGTCTGACAGCCATTCACTTTCAAGTATATCCAGTAATTCCGAAGAATTTTTCTCCTCCATTTGGAAAAGCATCAAAAGAACTTCTGTGTCTATGACAATAGAAGTCTTAGAATTTTCCAAAAGAGCTTTTAACTCATCTTCATTTAGATTACATAAACCTTTAAACGATTCCTTCATCTTGTATTATATATTTTCTCACCCACTCATTATCAGCTATCACATTAGTCCATGCTGCACGGTGACCAGTTTCTACAACTAAAAGTCTATCATTAGAATCTAAACAACCCATTAAGTTATCACGTACTTCCTTATGACTCAATGGCGAAACTATACACCACACAGATTCGGTCATTTTACCCCAATTAGGGAAAGAGCGCAACATTTCATATAAAGATTGATAATCACGATCTGGCTTACAAAGATCATAAGCCACAATATAACTATACATTTTCATCTATCTTAGTTTTTTAAAAATTTCTTATTAAGCAACCTATTGATACTTCATAAACCATTCTTCATCCACTTTACAATTCTCACTATTTGGATCAGGCGAAGCTTGCTCTACTTTTACCATTAATGGCATGGGTACACAGTTGCCAAATATCAAAGCTTCACCAGGCACAGCCTGTTTTATTTTATTGACATAATCAGAAGAAAAATATGGAAGAACCGAATAAATATAATTCATGTCTATTTCATTCTGTATTCTATGCACAATATAATTTCCACATTGTGATAAAACAGTCTGCGATAACTCAGATGGTCGTTGAGATGAAATCATCAAGAACAAAGAATACTTTCTACCCTCTCTGGCAATCTTCTCAAAAATGTTCTCTCTCATGATATATTCCGTATCCTTTCTAATATACCTATGAGCTTCATCCAATATCAAATGAACAGGATGTTTTCTACGTTTTTCTCCCTTTTGCTTCTTTCGATAATCAAAAAGAATACGACTTACCACATTTGTCATCAATTCAAGAACATCTGTTCCAACCTCACTTGAATCTATGCATATAAGTTGAGTTTCATTTGATTCTTCTGAAATTCCGAAGACCTTAGCCAAATAGTCATCTTCATTTTCATAACGACAATCCGTTTCTTTCATAAACTTACATTCTGAGTTGTAGAGAAAAACATCCAAACGCGTCATTAATGTAGAAGTGAACTCTCTGACACGCAGATTGCCCTTAGCCTCCTCTTCCAACAAAACCAATTCGGCTGCAGTTTTCAAAAAACGGTAATCGAAGTAATCTCCAGATTTCAATTTCTCTTCGTCTATCTTCATGGCAGAACCTTCATCTATTTGCTCGAATGCTTCACCATTATTATTACGATGAGTTGATGTCACATAGTGAGCATTTGCCCCAGCTTTCAAATCGACACTTACATACCGAGCAATGTTTTCATCCTTTATGAATTTAGGCAAAGCTTCAGAAAGGGAATTATTGTTATTACCATAATATACAACACACAATTTTATACATACAGAAAAGAAGTTGTCCAAATCATCAACTACTTGGTCAGGCACTTCATGCTTAGGAACCAACGAATAAATATCTTTCATCTTCTGAATTGCCCCCTTAGCAATTGTCATCTTTGAGCTATCAGAATCCGCTTTTGCTATAATTTCAGATAATATCTTCCAGGTCTTCCATTTAATGTAATTAGCAAACTGCTTAACCACATTCTCTTCCTTGGTATTGAACATTCGATAGAACTTATAACACTCTTGCAGAACGTTATCCCAAAAAGGCTTTTGAGTTCGTTCTGAAGCCATCAAAAATGCCAACCATTCATCAAGATTCATCAGATAATATGGCAGAGTAAACTTAACCATACCCTCATCGACATCACCCGCATTAGGCTTATAGAATATCGCATGAATATCATCGTTCAATTCTCTGTTAAAAGCCTTTGGGTATTCGCCATTGGAATCAAACAAGATAACCTTGGAGCCATATGCATGGTTATTCTCTTTACGGAAGACCTCCTGCAAAATGCGAGCAATTGTATTAGATTTTCCGCTACCACTATTACCTAAAACGGCAGTATGAATATTGAAAAGTCTATTGATACTTAATGATATTTTGTAGTTTATCAAACTCTTGCTATAGCCAATATCTATCGAATGATGGATTTTATCATCATCATCTTCTTCAATCTGAGAAGACAGGATTTGCTGCAGATCTTGGAACGTAACAATCTCCACATCACTATACAAGGAAGGGAATATTCCTACACCCATAGCAAACTTCCCAGAAGTAGTTATCGTTCCTATTGGTTTGACGATGAACTCACGAGAGCTATCCAGATTAAATGAAGAAAACATTTTCCCCTCTTGATTGTAATCCAAGATAGCACTGACTTCACACAAGATTTGGTCACCTGTAGCATTGTTCGTCTTCAAATAACTACCAATGTTACCAAAGTAGTAAACCTGTCCATTGATAGATACAGTAGAATGCTTGGTTGTAGCAAACAACCGAACCCTAAACTTATCATATTCTACAGACACTATTTTTCCGATCTTCATAGCTTCATTCTTTAACGGTTACAAACTAGAGTACTCAAACCTTCTTGCTCATTTCTTTGAGACCTTTGACAAAGTCCTTGACAATCTTCTCTTCTTGAGCAAAAGCATTCAAGTTTGGCATCCATTCTCTTACGGTGTAATCAAAAAAATGCATTTGAATATTATCTTTTTCAGAAACAGGATTTTTTACTTCGCCCCAAAGTCGGAATATACGTTTATCATCAATCTTGCATATTGGCTTATCCTCGGCTATATGGTCGATTACCACAAGGTTGAAAGTCGTATTGGTAGCCAATGCTCTATAAATAACGTCGTTCACATGTTCATCGTTAAAGCCATACCCCATCACAAAGAGAACGGTATTAGGCTCTAATAAGCGATGCTGAAACTCTCTAAACAAATCAACATATGGAGCACCGAGACTTTTATTTTGCTTGGTAGGAGTAGGATAAATCAGGATGTTCTTGTCTTCTTTCCATTTAGGATTTGTGTCCTCCATGATACTAAAGAAGTTGGAGTCATCCTTATCATCATCAATCCAATTCACAGAACCATGAATCTTGTAGAAGTACACCATATTCTCCACAGGCTCATACTTGTCAATACTGACATCCATACGCTTTGAATAGGTGTAATTGAACATGGCAGGATTGAAATGTTTCTTTATTCCCCCACTAAACCCGTTCACATAATGGATATTCAGATTATCCATTGCCCTTTCATTAAAGAGGTCATTGTTGGTGGTAAAGACACAGATACGAGATAAATCTTTGTTGCGGAAAGCTATCTTTTGATAGAAGGATTTATAAGTTTCAAGGACTTCAGGAGCTTTACCCTTGGCGAAATCAATATTGACTCCACTTTAAAAAGTGAGTTAAATTTGAATTAAACATATGCCTTGGAGAG
>OLGM01001154.1_pt1 | contig 12931 bp, 9 predicted proteins | sample 1606001 | NCBI WGS metagenome assembly OLGM01 (sample SAMN03283294) | human gut metagenome | biome: human-associated habitat; material: feces | host: Homo sapiens | place: Peru | collected 2012
AAGTAAAAAGGGGCTGTGAAGAAATGAGGATTCATTTCTTCACAGCCCCTTTTTTCATTGATATATCAAGGTATCAGAATTTCACGCGCAGCAGTCTTACGGCATAGAGGATACAGAGGATGGTGACGCCGGTATCTGCGAAGACGGCGACCCACATATTGGCATAGCCTAGGAGACCCATGATCATGACGGCGATCTTCACGATGAGGGCGAAGGCGACATTTTCCCAAGCGGTCTTGATGACTTTTCTGGCCACGCGGACGGCTTTGGAGATGGCGTCTACATTCGAATTCAGGAAGACGACGTCAGCGGCTTCGATGGCAGCATCTGCGCCGCTGCCCATAGCGGCACCTACATCGGCACCGGCGAGGACAGGAGCGTCATTGATGCCGTCACCTACAAAGAGGACGGAGCCGATCTCTTTTCTGACGGTCTGCATTTCAGAGAGCTTGTCTTCCGGAAGGAGGCCGGCGTGGATGTTCTCGATGCCGACGAGGCTCCCAATGGCTTTTGCACTCTTTTCATTATCTCCGGTCAGCATGACAGGGGTGATGTCGAGGGCTTTCAGGTCTTGGATGCCTTCGATGGTGTCGGACTTGATGGCATCGGAAATGGTGATGCGGCCGAGGAGGGTCTTGCCTTTGGCGACGTAGACGTCGGTGCCGACTTCTTTGTTTTCCGGAAGGGATGGGATAGAAATGCCGGAAAGGGCGAGGAGCTTTTCATTTCCGATGTAGATGTCTTCGCCGTTCTGTTTGGCTTTGACGCCGTGTCCGGCGATTTCCTGCATGGAGGTGAGCTTGGGAAGAGAGAGACCTTTTTCATTCGCGCAGGTCACGATGGACTGGGCGATGGGGTGGGTAGAGTAGATCTCACCGGCAGCTGCGAGGGCAAGGATCTCGTCTTCGCTCTTGCCTGCGGTCTTCACGATGCTTCTGACTTTGAATTTTCCTTCGGTCAGAGTGCCGGTCTTATCGAGGACAGCGGCTTTGGTATTCGAGAGGGCTTCCATGACGGTGCCGCCCTTGAAGAGGATGCCTTCTTTCGATGCGGCGCCGATGCCGGCAAAGAAGGAGAGCGGGACGGAGATGACGAGTGCGCAGGGGCAGCTGATGACGAGGAAGGTGAGAGCGGTGTAGATGCATTTATCCCAGTCGGCGTCGAAGAGGAGCGGCGGGAGGACTGCGACGGCGATCGCGACGAAGACGACGATCGGGGTGTACACGCGGGAGAAGCGGGTGATGAAACGGTCGATCTTTGGCTTGCTGGCGACGGCATTCTCGACGGAGTCGAGGATACGGGTGACCATGGATTCTGCGAGGACTTTTTCGACCTGGATGCGGATGGTGCCGGTCATATTGACGCAGCCGGAGTCTACGGGGTCGCCGACGGCTGCGAGGACAGGCTTCGGTTCACCGGTGACGGCGGAGGTGTCGATCTGGGTCTCGCCTTCGGAAATGATGCCGTCAAGCGGGATGCGGTCGCCGGGGCGGATGAGAAGGATATCGCCGACTTCGGCTTCTTCGGCCGGGATGGTCTCGGTGCCGCTTGCGGTCACACGCTGGACGACTTCCGGGCGCAGGTCGACGGCGTCCATGATCTGGTCGCGGCTGCGGTCGGCAGCGAGGTCCTGGAAATATTCACCGATGCGGTAGAAGAGCATGACGCCGACAGCTTCCGGGTATTCGTGGATCGCGAAGGCGCCGACGGTCGCAACGGTCATGAGGAAGGTCTCGTCGAAGAATTCCCCATGGGTGATGTTTTTGAGGGCGGTGTAGACGATGGGGCCGCCTAAGATGAGGTAGGAGATGAAGAAGAAATAGTCTCCGATGGAGGCAAGTCCTGCGAAGAGGCCGGCCGGCTGGTAGTGCATCAGCATGCCGATGACGAAGAGGAGGCCGCCGATGGTGAGCTGGCTTTTTTCGCTCTTCAGGCGTTCGAGGAATGACGCTTCTTTTTTTGCCGCTGACTTTTTCTGCGCTTTGGTCGGACGCTGTTTCTTTCGGATCTCGGTCGGACTTTCGACTTCATTGCATTTTCTGGTCAGCTCGGGGATGAGGCTGTCCGGGTCTTTGGCGGTGAGTTTCATCGTCTTGGTGGCGAAGGAGATCGAGGCAGAGAGGACGCCGGGCTGGCGGTTCACGAGCTTTTCGAGCTTGACGGCGCAGGCTGCACAGTCGAGGGTGGGGATCTCATAGATCTCTGTCTTGAAATCGCCCTTGTCAGATGGCGGTACGATGCCGATATTTTCATCGACGGTGCGGCAGACGGAGAGCAGCTGCGGGATGAGATTGTCCGGATTTTCTTTGGAAATGACGCGGAGCTCTTTCTTCGTGAAGGAGACCGAGGCGAAGAAGACGGATGGCATTTCGCGGATCTTCCCTTCCATTTTCGCGGCGCATTCCATGCAGTCGAGGTGCTCCATGTGATAGAGACCGCGCTTGTATTCCTTTCCTAAGAAATCGCACTGGCAGGAGGCAAGGTCTTTGCCGCAGTAGTCGCAGTCTTCTTCGTCGATGCAGTCATGGCAGTGACAGTCATTCTTGTGCCCATCATGATGGTGGATGCCCTTGTCATGGAAATGGCCGAAGGCGCGTCTTTCATCGATCGCGATGTCGGCATCGCTCTCCATGACATCGATCTTATTGTCCTTGTATTTTGCCATTTCAGGGTCATTCGAGTGGTCATGGCGCTCTTCCGGGATCTCTTCGCAGCAGCCACAGCCGCAGCCATTATGCTCATGGGAGTGGCCTTCGTGGTCGTGGTCATGCCCGCAGGCGCATTCGTGCTTATGGGAGTGACCTTCGTGGTCATGGTCATGCCCGCAGGTGCATCCGTGTTCATGGGAGTGGCCTTCGTGGTCATGGTCATGCCCGCAGGCGCATTCGTGCTCGTGGGAGTGGCCTTCGTGGTCGTGGTCATGCCCGCAGGTGCATCCGTGCTCGTGGGAGTGACCTTCGTGGTCGTGGTCATGCCCGCAGCCACATCCGTGCTCATGGGAGTGGCCTTCGTGGTCATGGTCATGCCCACAGCCGCAGCTGTGATTTTCTTCATCTTCTTCGTGGTGTGCATGCTCTTCGGTGCGATGGACGGCTTCCTGTGCCTCATGGCAATGGCCGCATCCGCAGTGATGTACATGCTTTTCATCGTGCTTTTCCATGGTATATCTCCTTATCTGTAATGGAAGCATTGCTTCCTGAGTGGTATGATTCTATGGTGTTATTTTAGCATTCTCCAAAGACACCGTAAATGGAGCATGAGAAACACTTTAATATTTCAAGTAGGAGGGCAGGGGTGATGAGTTTAGACATAGCTAAAATGGAAATGCGTAGAAGCGCTTAGGGTCTTGCGGAGGCTTCCCGTGTACCATAGGCCTTCCCTCCTTGGGGAAGGCAGGGATGAGGAGGAAGGGCTACGGGGTGAATACCGATCTTATATATATGTATAGCTAGGCTCTGCCCGCCTTCTATCATTTTTGCGGGGCGGGGGGGCATGATTCCGGGAGGCGAAGTACGACGCCCCTTTGCGCCTTTTGGAGCTGAGGCCCCAATTTTTATTGACATACCTGTATACTTATGCTACTATCTTGTATAAATAAGAAGGGTGTGAGGACTATGTCAGATAAAAAAGTCATTTATGAAGTCAAACATTTGCAGAAATCGTTCGGCAAGGTCGAAGTACTGAGAGATATCAATATGAAGATCGAGAACGGAGAAGTGTGTACCATTATCGGTCCGTCCGGGAGCGGGAAGAGTACCTTCCTGCGTTGCCTGAATCTGCTGGAAACGCCGACCGGGGGCGAGCTATGGTTTGAAGGGAAGAAGGTCAATGAAAAGACCGATGTGAAGATGCTGCGCCGCGATGTCGGTATGGTTTTCCAGTCGTTCAACCTCTTCCCAATGTTCTCCGCGGTAGAGAATGTCATGTATGCGCCGGTACATATCAAGAAGCTGCCGAAAGCGGAAGCGAAAGAGGAAGCGATGGAGCTTCTCTCCCGTGTAGGTCTTGCCGAGCGTGCGGATTATTATCCGGGCGAGCTTTCCGGCGGGCAGCAGCAGCGTGTCGCTATCGCCAGAGCGCTTGCGATGAAGCCGAAGATGCTGCTCTTCGATGAACCGACTTCTGCGCTTGATCCCGAGCTTGTCGGCGATGTACTGACCGTCATGAAGGAAGTCGCCTTAGCCGGCATGACCATGGCCGTCGTCACGCACGAGATGCAGTTTGCCAGAAGCGTTTCCAATCACGTCATTTTCATGGATAAGGGCTATATCGTGGAGGAAGGAAATCCCGAAGATATCTTCACCCATCCACAGGAAGAACGGACGCAGACATTCCTGAAGCGTCTGCTCCATGCTGATATTTAAGGAGATGATGCGATTATGGATATGGTATTAGATACAGCTGTCAAATATAATGACATTTTCATGTCAGGTGTGAAGATCACCATCATTATTTCTCTTCTGTCCTGCTTCTTTGGTCTTCTTCTCGGGATTGTTCTGGCATTCATGAAGATCTCGGGCATCAAGGTCCTCCAGTGGATCTCGACGGCCTATGTAGAAGTCATCCGCGGTACGCCGGTTCTGGTACAGATTTCCCTCGTATTCTTCGGGCTGCCGTTCCTCGGTATCCATTTCCCCAGCTTTCAGATCATGGGCGTCGACTTCGAGAGACTTTCCGCCGGTGTCCTTGCACTGATCCTGAATTCCGGTGCGTATGAGTGTGAAATCGTCCGCTCTGGTATCCAGTCCATCCCGAAGGGACAGCTCGAAGGTGCGATGTCGCTTGGCTTCTCGAAGTGGGAGTCTATGGTGCGCATCATCATCCCGCAGGCGATCCGCAACATCCTGCCCGTCATCGGGAATGAATTCGTCACCCTCATCAAAGAGTCCTCTCAGGTCTCTGTCATCGGCATGGCCGATCTGATGTATACGGCGACCACCATTCAGGGCATCAGCTTCCAGCCATTCCCACCGCTCGTCATCGTAGCGATCTACTACTTCATCATGACCTTCTTCGTCTCCATGTGCCTGCGCGTGCTCGAACGCCGCATGAAGGTGAAGAGTGTGAGATAGCAGGAAATCGGCAAACGGTTCTTCGAAAGGAGAACCGTTTTTTTATTTTTTGAAAAAAAGCAAGTATGAGAAGGTGGCATAGTCCCATTCTCGTATCGCTTGCCACTTCTTTCAGGTGGGGTTTTGCATTTTCCGTGACAGGATTTCCTGTATCGCATGCCCTTTTCATTGTGGCTGAATTTGTCAGATGGTATAATGACCTTAGAAATTTTATATAAATATGTGTGTTAAGGAAACGCTGATTCAATCGCAGAATCTGATTTGGCATGTATTTTCATGCCATGCTTCGTCATAAACCTCCTTAAATAGCTCGCTATTCGCGGCGGATTATTCCTCGCCTAGCATGAAAATACAAGAGCCAAATCAGACAACGATTTAATCAGTGTTTCCTTAACATAGACCAGAAAGGGCATGGGACATGAGCTTATCCGCATTGATTGAAAGACTTCGCAAGATTATGAGAAAAGATAAAGGCGTCGATGGGGACGCGCAGCGGCTGTCTCAGATCGTTTGGCTGATCTTCTTGAAGATTTTCGACTTCAAGGAAGAAGAAGGCGAGCTGAGTGATGCTTACGAGCCGGTGATTCCGGAAGGATACCGCTGGCGCGACTGGGCAGATACCGGCGATGTCAAGAATGCCATGACCGGTGACGAGCTGCTCCATTTCGTGAATAACATCCTGATTCCGGTTCTGAAAGGGGACGGCATTGAGGTAGAGGGGAAGAGGGTGCATCCTTTCGACAAGACTGATGACCGCAGCCTCATGGTGAAGAAAATCATGAGCGATACCGTCAATTACATGAAAGACGGGTACATCCTCCGCGAAGTCATCGATACCTTGAACGAAGTCGACTTTGCCGATTCGGCCAAAGCGCATCAGTTCAATGAGATGTACGAATCCATGCTGCGAGGGCTCCAGAGCGCAGGGAGTTCCGGCGAATTCTATACGAATCGGGCCATCACGTCCTTTGCCATCGAGAAAATCAATCCGCAGATCGGCGGCGTGCTGGCGGACTGGGCGGCGGGGACGGGTGGTTTCCTCGTGGACGGCCTGGAGCACCTGGCGCGGCAGGTGGGAAATAGTGCCGAAGCGCAGAAACTTCTCCAGACGAGCATTCGCGGCGGGGAATTCAAGCCGCTTCCCTACAAACTCCTGATCACGAACCTTCTCCTTCATGACATCGAGCTCCCGGATATCCATTACGGAGATTCCCTCGATGAAAAGAATTTCAGCGAATACATGGCAGATGACCTCGTAGACTATGAAGCCATGAATCCGCCCTACGGCGGCATCGCTTCGCAGAGCGACAAGCTGGCCTTCCCCGCGGATATGAGAAGCTCCGAGACGGCTGACCTTTTCGTCGCGCTGGAAGTGAAACGGCTGAAACAGGGAGGCCGCGCGGTCATCGTCCTGCCGGACGGATTCCTCTTCGGCAATGACAATGCCAAGCTCGCCATCAAGAAATACCTCATGGGCGAATGCCGTCTCCATACCATCATCCGGCTTCCCCAGAGCTGCTTTGCCCCGTATACCTCCATTGCGACGAATCTCCTCTTCTTCGATAAGACGGGCCCGACGCATGACGTATGGTACTACCGCCTCGACATGCCGGAAGGATACAAGCACTTCTCCAAGACGAAGCCCATGCTGAAAGAGCACTTCGACGGCGTGAGGAAATGGTGGGACGACCGAGAGGAAATCATCGATGAAAAGACCGATGAAGCGGCGGCGACGACCTATAAGTCGAAGTGCTACACGATGGAAGAAATCAAAGCCAATGGCTACAACCTCGACCTGTGCGGCTATCCGAGCGAAGAGAAAATCATCCTGTCACCGGAAGAGACCATGAGACGCTTCGTAGAGAGAAGGGAAAAACTCGACAAGAAAATGGATGAGCAGCTGGCTCGTATCAGAGAGATGCTGGAGGTGAAAGGCTGATGGGGATCGCAAGTGATTTGAGACAGTCCGTCCTCCAGGTGGCGATGCAGGGCAAGCTGATGACGCAGAAAGCCGAGGACGGTGATGCGAGGGATCTGCTCCGTGAAATCCGTGCTGAAAAAGAAAAGCTGGTGAAAGAGAAGAAGGGCAAGAAAGAAAAGCCGCTGGCACCTCTCACCGATGAGGAAATCCCCTTTGGCATTCCGGAGAACTGGGTATGGTGCAGACTGGGTGAAATAATTACTCTTGTTTCCGGGCAAGATTTTTCGCCTCATCAGTACAGTGATACTGTACAGGAAGGGTTTCCATATATCACAGGTGCAAGTAATTTCGGGAATCATAGTATTATTGAAAATCGCTGGACAAAAACTCCACGTTGTATAGTAAGTAGAGGGGACTTATTGCTTGTCTGTAAAGGCTCTGGCTATGGAAGAGTGATGATATGCAATTTGACTTCTGCACATATAGCACGCCAAATTATGGGGATTAGACAAAATAATAATGTTGATGTTCAATTTATCCTGCTTTTTTTAGAATCCAATTTTGACATCTTAAAACGGTTTGGCCAAGGAGTAATCCCAGGAATATCTCGGGGTGATGTCTTAAATATGCAATTTCCGCTCCCCCCTCTTCCCGAGCAGCGACGTATAGTCGCTCGTGTCGATGCGGTGATGAAGGAAATCGACGAACTGGAACAGACGGAGAAGGAGCTGGAAGCCATCAAGGCAGCCTTTCCGGGCGACATGAAAGCCTCCCTGCTCCAGGCGGCGATGGAAGGCAAGCTGACAGAGCAGAAAGCGGAGGACGGTGATGCGAGAGGTCTTCTCCTTGCCATCTGCGAGGAAAAGGAAAAGCTCGTCAAAGAGAAAAAAATCAAGAAAGAAAAGCCGCTGGCGCCCATCACGGATGAGGAAATCCCTTTTGATATTCCGGAGAATTGGGTATGGTGTAGACTAGGAGAAGTGGGAATTTTTGTAAGGGGTAATGGAATCAAACGTAACGAAATCGTTGAATCAAGTGATTACCCTTGTATTAGATATGGAGAGTTATATACTACCTATCATTTGAAAACAAACAAAGTTCATTCAAGAACAAGTAAAGACGTTTTTGAAAAAGCGCAAAAAGCTCATTATGGTGATATTCTAATGGCACTAACCGGTGAAAACAATAAGGATATTGCTTTGGCTGTCGCTTACTTAGGTACTAATGAAGTCGCTTATGGTGGAGATATGACGGTATTTCATCATCATATGGAGCCAATGTATCTTTCTTATGTGATAAATTCATTCTATTGCATCAAGATAAAAAGCAATTTAGCTAAGGGGAATATTATTGTACATATTTCTAACGATAAATTATCTACAATACCTATTCCTCTCCCCCCTCTTGCTGAACAACATAGAATTGTAGAGAAGCTGGATCAGCTCCTGCCCTTATGTGACAGCCTGTCGGAACACTGAGAAAGGATGTGAAACCTATGGAATCAAGAGTCGAATATGGCCAGACGGTGGATGAGAATGAAGAATCCACGAAGCTGCGTTTCATTACGCCGGTACTGGAAGACAAATGGGGCGGGCGGCACGATATCCATATGGAATACCCCATCACGAATGGGGTGATTTCCATCGATGAATACAATGAACCCCACCGGGGCAAGCCGAAGAAGGCGGACTACTTGCTCTGCTTCAATGAAAACGTGCCCCTCGCCGTCGTGGAGGCGAAGGGCTCCGCTCATTCGGCCGATGAAGGCTACAACCAGGCGAAGGAATACGCCCGTCGGCTGGATGTGCCCTTCGCTTATGCCACGAACGGGGATGACCTCATCGAGCTTGACCTCATCACGGGGATCAATAAGAATCTGAAAATGATGCAGTTTCCGACAAAAGAAGCCCTGTGGAACCGCTACTGCCATGAGATGTGCCTCGATGATGAGATGGTGGAGCTCTATACGGAGCCGTACTACACCACGCTGAATGGCAAGCGGCCACGGTACTACCAGCGTATCGCCATCAACCGCACCATTGAGCATATCGAGAAGGGGAAGAAGCGGCTCCTCCTAGTCATGGCGACGGGGACGGGGAAGACGTTCTGCTCGTTCCAGATCATTTACCGCTTCTGGCACACCCATACGTTCAAGAAAATCCTGTACCTCGCGGATCGGAATATCCTGATCGACCAGACGATGCGGAAGGATTTCTATCCTTTCATGCATGCGATGGAGAAAATCGATAACAAGAACATCCATACGTCGAAGGATATTTTCTTGGGGCTGTACCAGCAGCTCGTCGGGAATGACAATGGCGTGGAAAAAGACTATTACAAGCAGCTGCCCCGCGATTTCTTCGACCTCATCATCATCGACGAATGTCATAGGGGCAGTGCCAATGATGACTCCAACTGGCATAAAATCCTCACGTACTTCGCAAGCGCTGTCCAGGTCGGCATGACGGCTACGCCGAAGGATGGGGGACTGGAAGACGCGGAGTCTGCTATCAGGGAGGCGGAGACAAACCTCGCCTTCGCCACTAGGCAGCATTTGGCGGTCGATGTCAGGAAGTACACGAAAGCCCTGACCAGGGCGAAAGAGCGATACGCCAGGGCGATGGAGCAGAGCAATCTGGTCTACTTCGGGAAGCCAATCTATACCTATTCCCTGAAGCAGGGCATCGAAGACGGTTTCCTCGCGCCGTACCGTGTCGTGAATGTGGAACTGAATATCGATAAAAACGGCTGGACTCCGGCCCAAAATACGACGGACGTGGACGGCGACCCCGTCCCCATCCGCACCTACACGCAGGATGATTTCGACCGCATCATCGTCCTGCCGGACCGGCGCAAGGCGGTAGCGAAGCGAATCACGGACTTCATGAAGACGAATGATATGCGCTATGCCAAGACCATCGTTTTCTGTGAGGATATTCCCCACTGCCAGGAAATGGTGCGGCTCCTCGAAAATGAAAATGCGGACCTCGTCGCCGAAGATACCCGGTATATCATGCAGATCACGGGGGATAACGAGTACGGGAAAGCGCAGCTGGATAATTTCATCGACCCGTCTTCAAAATATCCCGTCATCGCTGTGACAAGCCGCCTCATGAGTACGGGCGTCGATGCGGAGACTTGTAAAATCATCGTGCTGGATAGGAAAATCGGCTCTATGACTGAATTCAAGCAGATCATCGGAAGGGGCACCCGCATCAAGGAAAAATATGTGTGTGATGGAGAGGAAGACTCGAAGATGTTCTTCACCATCCTTGATTTTCGAAAGAACTATACCAAATTCAACGACCCAGACTTTGATGGCAGCCCGGCTGATGTGACGACGGTACCGGAAGATAACAAATTCCCGAAGCCGCCTGTCCGCCCCAGCCGCCCACAGGGAAACTTGAGAGAGCATCCCCAGGGGAAGGTCATCCGCATCAACGGCGTGGATGTAGAAATCGTGAATGAAGATGTATTTTACCGTGATGAGAACGGGAATCTGGTGGAAAAAAGCCTGAATTCTGAAATCCGGAATAATATCGTGATGCAGTATCCGAAGTATGAGGACTTCAAGAAAGCATGGCTGATGAACAACAATAAGGCCAAGTTCGCCTCCGACCTTCTCCTTGAAATCGAATGGGGCGATCGGTTTTATACCCAGTATGGATACGAGGTCGATGTCTTTGACATCATCGCGTACTTTGGCTATGACATCGAGCCGCCAATGAGCAAGCGGAAAAGGACAGAGCAGCCATCTGTGCAGCATTTCCTCGCGGCCTATCCGCTGAATATCCAGCAGATCGCCAGAGGACTGCTGGATACGTATATTGCCTCTGATTTCGTGGCTCTTCGTGACGTGAAGAATGTTTTCAGTATGAATACGTTCGATAAAATGGGACTTACACCGTTGTCTGCCATGAGAATTTTCAGCGGGAAGACAAACTATATCAAATTCCTGCATGGATTGGAACAGTCCCTATATGAATAGTCATCTGAATGATTTTGGGGAAACACACGGTTTTTCCATATAAAAACGCTATCCACGAAAAAGTGGATAGCGTTTTTTGTGTGATTTTTAGGACTTTGATCAGAAGTGAGGAGAGGCATGTGGTGTCCAGGGAAATGCATCAGCCTTGCCTATGTATCGTTTTTTGCTCTCACATATAGATTTATGTGGAAAAGTGAGGAATTTCTCTGTATAATAGAATAGAATTTTTGTGTACAGATGCAAGAAGTCGGGAAGTTTGAAAGCAGGGATGAGTGGACAGGGATTAGTGACTGAGAGACTAGGAGACATTAGACTCCTGCATCGTCATTTCGAGCAAAGCGAGAAATCTTTGTCATTCGCGGTCATGTGGGCAATGATTGGAAAATTCAAAACGGGAAACCTGCTATCCGCAGACTTTCTGGCATCGCCCCATATATACTGCGGCGAAGCCGCCACTACAACCCTGAACCCCGAACCCTGAACCCTATTCATCTGTAAGTGTTGTCGTTTTATGCAATGAGGTACCTATGTTTATCGATAGAGCAAAGATTATTGTAGTCTCCGGTGCGGGCGGGGACGGGATGGTTTCCTTCCGCCGTGAGAAGTATGTACCGCGCGGCGGCCCGTCGGGCGGTGATGGCGGCAAGGGCGGCTCGGTCTTCATCAAAGCGAATAACGACCTGAATACGCTGATCAATTTCCGTCGTCATAGAAAATTCGCAGCCAAAGCCGGTGCCAACGGCGGCGCCAAAGAGATGTTCGGCAAAAATGCAGAGGACGTCTTCGTCGAGGTGCCGCTCGGAACGATGGTCTATGACAATAAGACCGGCGAACTTCTGGCGGATATGACGCAGAATGGACAGGAAGCCCTCATCGTCAAAGGCGGGCATGGCGGCCGCGGAAATTCCCATTTCGCGACATCGGCTGTCCGTGCGCCTCTTTATGCGGAAAAAGGCGAGCCGGGTGAAGAAAAGGAGCTGCGCCTCGAGCTGAAGGTGCTGGCGGATGTCGGTCTTCTGGGATTCCCGAGCGTAGGGAAATCCTCTCTCATCCGCAAGGTATCCGGTGCGAAGCCGGAAGTGGCGGCGTACCATTTCACGACGCTGAATCCGATCCTCGGTGTGGTGAATCTGGACTATGAGAGAAGCTTCGTCATGGCAGATATCCCGGGCCTGATCGAAGGCGCAAGTCAGGGGACCGGTCTTGGGGACGAATTTCTCCGCCATGTAGAGCGTACGAAGGTCCTCATCCATGTGCTTGATGCGGCGGGCAGCGAAGGCCGCGATCCATTGAATGATTTCCATATCATTAATAATGAGCTCGAGCTGTACAGCCCGGAGCTTCGTCAGAAGAAGCAGATCGTCGCAGCGAATAAGACCGATCTCATCGATGACCCGAAGAAGCTGGAAGAGCTGAAGGAGGCCATCGAGAAGGAAGGCTATGACTTCTATCCCATCTGCACGCTTTCCGGAGAAGGCACTCGTCCGCTCATGGAAGCCGTGTGGAAGCTTCTGCAGGAGATCCCTGATGTATCCTTCGAATCTCCGGAAAAGGCCATTGTATATGAAGCGAACAAGCAGGAATTCGAGATCGAGTGCAAGAATGATGTGTACTATATCAAGGGCAAGCGCGTGGAAAAGCTGGTCGGCATGACGGATTTCGAAGACTATGTCTCCATGCGCCGCTTCGACAGAGCTTGGAGATTCATGGGTCTTGACAAGCTCCTCCGCAAGGCAGGCTGCCAGGAAGGCGATACGGTCAATCTGTACGGCGTAGAATTCACTTGGTCGGAGAATCATAGTGAAGAGGAATAGCCGGTGACGGGGAGACTAGGAGACTTCAGCCTCTCGTATCGTCATTTCGAGCGAAGCGAGAAATCTTTGTCATTCGCGGCCGAGTGGTAGATGTGTGGAAACCCCAAACGGGCAGCTTGTCATCAAGAGATCTTCG
>OLGM01001157.1_pt1 | contig 12884 bp, 7 predicted proteins | sample 1606001 | NCBI WGS metagenome assembly OLGM01 (sample SAMN03283294) | human gut metagenome | biome: human-associated habitat; material: feces | host: Homo sapiens | place: Peru | collected 2012
TGCAAGCGGTTCCTGCCCGATCTCCTCCGGCGTATGGCTTCTTCTTGGTGCGCTCATATCATGGCGGCACTTCTCCGAAGAAGCATCGTGGCTTGCAGCCGATCATGTTGTTATCAAGGTACAATGTTTGCAAGAAGTTGAGGGCTTTCAAAAGTACGAGTGGGACTGTTTTGAAAAGTAGTCCCTATACCCTATACAAACTTTAAGGGGTGTTTTTAAACGGGGTCTTATGAAAATTCGGGAAATTTTCACTTTTTTCAAAGTCCTCTACATCTATAACATTCTAAAACGGGTGTTTGGCAACCTGATTTTAAAATTTCCTTTGGAAAACTTCTTACACCAATATGAATCTATAGGGCCGTTTGGGAATACCGTTTTGAAAATTTCACAGTTTTGGACAAAAAGAAAAACGGCAAAGTTCACAATGGAACCTTGCCGTTTCTGGGAATGCTGCACGGCAGCACCGTATTATTTGTTTGGGCTTATTATTTCATAACTGCGTTTAGCAATGTCTGATAGTCACTCACCACATCGTACACCACGTTTTCATCGTTCAGTGCCTTGAAATGTGCGCGGGCACAATCAATTTTCGCTTGTTCTACCGGGGTGATGTGATTGAGCTTCATGGAATCCAGTGTGCCTTTGGTTTCAGCAACAAAGTAGATGTGCTTGACTGTGCCCTCATAGAACGCAATCGCCCAGTCGGGATTGTATTTTCCAACAGGTGTGGAAATATAGAACCCATCCGGCAGCTTTACATAGACTGCCACATCACGGTTCGTATCGAGGTCGGCGGCAAAATCACGCTCATTGCTTGAGTCGTAAATCAAATGGTCATACAGATGCCGCTGTACTTTCATAACGTTCGTACCGAGTTTTCCCTTCAAGGTCGGCTCGGTGAAAATGTCCGTGTCGTAATGTTCATCCAGAATATTGTAGGTGATATGCTGGATGATGGCTGTTGCCTTTTCGTCATTGATGAGGGCAGCTGCTTTCAGAATGAACTCTTCCGGGTTATCTTTGAACTGATCGAACACCGCTTTTTCTATGCCGACCAGAATCTTTACAATCGCTTTGCGGGTCAGCTTGGTTTCAGCCACCAGCTTGCCAATCAGGTCATACTTGACGCTCTGGCTGGCGTGAATTTTGGTCTGTGGGTCATATTTATGCTGATCCGCTTTTGCGAAAGCAGAGCCATCTAACAGAGAATCCTTGGACTTGATTTCCGTCATTTCCCCGGATTCTACTTTGAAGTAAATCTTCGATACGTTCAGATTGCGGTTGAGCGAGCAAATGGATTTTTGCACCAGTTCATCCGTGTCAAAATCCACCACATAAACCGATTTCGGGCTGATTTTGTTCCAAAGGGCCTTGAACTCCGGCATGGCCAGCTTGTCCGGGTCAATCTTCAACTCCACATTGTTGGAACGTGCATTTTCAGGCAGCATGACCTTATCGCTGTAAACAGAATCCAACAAATCAATGACCGATGCTGCACAGTCTGCAACTTCTTCTGCCACCTGCACGGCATGGTTTGCATGGTCGGCATAATACTTATCTGTCAGCGCACCGTGGCGGTCCACATAGCCATTCTGCACCAGATCAAAGTAGATGGCAGCGGCGGTATCTGCATCCACAATCTGCTCGTTGCCGTTTGCGTCCGTAAGAACCTTGCCAACAAACAGGGCAGCATCCACCTTTCTGGGACGGTTCGCAACTGCTTCGGCCAGTTCGCTTTGCAGGCCTTTGGCGAAGCTGTCATAACTTTCGCTGGCAATGACAGTCAGGATGTTGATGTTATGCACATCGTTGCCCAGAACATTCGCATCCATACGTTCACCGTTCTGGTTGACACACAGACGCAGGCCACGGCCAACCTCCTGCCGTTTGCGGACTTCACTGCTGCTCTGTTTCAGGGTGCAGATCTGGAACACGTTCGGATTGTCCCAGCCTTCCCGGAGGGCAGAGTGTGAGAAGATAAAGCGCACGGGGGAACGCTTGGGGTCCCGGTCAAGAAGAAGCTCCTTGTTTTTCATAATCAGGTCATAGGCACTGATGTCATTGGAGGTTTTCTCCCGCTTGTCATCACCTGCAACCTGATTGACAAAATGGCCTTTCTTATCCACCGAAAAATAACCCGCATGGGTATCGTGCGCAGAAATTGCTTTCAGGTAGCGGATGTAATCATCTTCGCCCAGCGAAAGCTGCATCTGGCCGACAATATCCTCGTACTCCTGCTCAAACATCTCTGCATAAATGCCGTTATAGGGCTGGCCAGCGGCATCATAGCACTTGTACTTGTCCACTTCATCAATAAAGAACAGGCTCAGCACTTTAATACCCTTGTGGAACAGCTGACGTTCCCGCTCGATATGCGAAAGAATCGTTTCCCGAATCTGGATGCGGCGCAGCTGGTCCTCGTCCACCTTGCCGACCACATCTCCGGCAAACAATCGGACACCATTCAGAAATTCAATGTGGTTGTCCCGGCCATCGATCTCTTTCACCACATAGCCATCCTTGTATTCGTCCAGATTGCCGGAATGGTCATAGAGGTTGAATTTCAGCCCAACGGTGCGCGTTACCTTGCGCAGACCGGATTTTCCCTTGCAGTCGAACTGGATCGTTGCCGTAGGGTCTGCCTTGGAAAGATTGATGCTTTCCAGATAGACAAACCCATCCGTAGCGGTACTGCCGGATTCCGTGATGCCTTTGACCACGATTTTCTTGACCAGACGCTTATTATAGGCTTCCATTGCATCCAGCCGGTAGACCATGTTGTAGATGCTGTCTGCACGGTGGGTAGCCGAGTAGCGCAGGGTGATCATCGGGTTGAACTCTTTCATCCGCTCTTTGGTCTGCTTGCCCTCCACCGACTGCGGCTCATCAATAATCAGGATCGGGTTCGTCTTTGCAATAATGTCAATGGGCCGACGGGAACGGAACTCGTCCAGCTTCATATAAATACGGCGGGCATCTTTGCCTTTGGCATTGAACGCCTGCGAGTTGATGATCATGACATTGATGGAGCTATCCGAGGCAAAGCGGTCGATTTCGGTCAACTGCGCAGAGTTGTAGATAAAGAAGCGGATCTTCTTGCCGTACTCCTCTGCAAAGTGATCCTGTGTGACCTCAAACGATTTATACACGCCCTCACGGATGGCAACACTGGGCACGACCACGATAAACTTACTCCAGCCGTAATGCTTGTTCAGCTCATACATGGTCTTGATATAGGTGTAGGTTTTGCCGACACCTGTTTCCATCTCAATGGTAAGGTTATAGTGTCCCTCCAACTGCTTGGATGGCTCAATCTGGTTGGTGCGCTGGATTTTTTGCAGGTGTTCCAGAACAATACTGTCGTTCAGCTCTGGTACAATATGTTCATTGCGCCAGCCTGTGAAGCTTGTTTCCATATCGGTCTGGTAAATGCCGCTGCCGTTGTCGATGCGGTAATTCGTGGTCAGGTAGGGCTGACCTGCAAAGACGTCCACTACCGCTTTTGCGGCATCTGCCTGAAATTTCTGGTGTTTGAATTGAAGTTTCATCTGCTGCTCTCCCTCAAATCACCTTGACATCGGTATCCGGCGCATACAGCTTGAAAATCTCAAACACATTGATCTTTTCCGGGCTGCTGGCAAAGGAAGAATCCCGGAACACTGCACGGCGCGGCTTGCGCTTGGCGATTTCCTTGATAATCGTTTCGGGCACATTGCTGTCAAAACAGGCAATCAGCGCATCGGGAACATTCAGTGCAGCATCGCCGGGTGCGTAGGTATGGACAGTGCAGTTGTCGATCTTCTCAGACCGATACGGCATGGACAGCGGCAGTCCCCAATCCAGCAGACAGCCAAACAGCAAATCAAGGTCGGTGCGGTCCTCTTTGATGTTGCTTTCCAAATCTTCAAGTTTGGTCTGGGAGTATTCGTCAGCAGAATAATAGACGTCCTTCATATTGGTATCGTCCAGCTTGAAAACGCGGAAGCCCACATCTGGATTCTTGCTGATATCCACCATTTCAATTGGCGGCCTTCCATCTCCAGCGTCAATCGTTTTTACAATTTTAGCAGTGGTATCATCGCCCGGCTTAGAGCCATCCATGCGGTTCAGAGGAACGCACTTCCAGCAATTGTTTTCTTCGTCCACTTTTTGTCCGGCACGGCGAATGCGTTCTTTTGAAAGCTCTGTAATAAAATGCGGCTTATGAATCTCATCCAGCACCGAAATAGCATTATCCGCCACTCTCTTTGCATTTGCTGAACTGCTAGAAAGCATCTTATCAATATCTTCAGCCAGCTGAACAAGAATAAATTTATTGTTATTCCCACTAAATAAATTTGCATTCATCACAGCATCTGCCGTTGTTCCAGAACCGCTAAAAAAATCCAAAACAATATCGTCTTTTCCCAAGCAGAAGCTCAGAAGAAATTCGATCAGTTTTACTGGTTTTGGATTAGAAAATACATCCTTTTTAAAATATTCATAAACATCACTCGCTCCGGTACTTGTGGTTCCCTTAGTAGAAACAACTGGAGCCGTAGTAAAAATGCTGCGCGGCGTTTTCCCCTCAGGGATTCTCTGCTTGAATTGCACAGACCATTTTCCATTAGCGTTTACGAAACGAACGTCCCCTATTTTCAAGTCTGCTTCAAACCTAGCTTTAGAACGAAGCCAGCTGATAGGATTCCCATCGTCATCGTATTCCAAAGTCGTTCCATCCGGGCAGGTAATAGGATAATACTGCTTTCCCGCCTTACGTTTGAATGTGTCCCAATAAAACCTGCCAATGGAATCTTCTTCTTTATAACGCTTTATATATTCATCGGAATAACGCTCATAAAATTCAGCAAGCAGTTCTTTGTTGCTTGCATAAACCAGAATATACTCATGCTCAATTGCAATGTGCTTAGAATCGTTTCCGCCGCCCTTTTTATTTTGCCAGATAAGCTGTGCAACAAAATTGGAATTTCCAAAAATTTCGTCACACATATTTTTGAGATTGCGCACTTCAGAATCATCTATGGAAATAAAAATAGCACCATCATTCGTCAAAAAATCTCGTGCCATCAGCAATCGCGAGTACATCATACTACACCAATCCGAATGAAATTTTCCATTCGTATCGTTATTTTTGAACAAGCGATTGTCTTCCTCGTCATACATTCCCATCTGACGATTTTCCTCGTTCTGAGAGCGCATAAAATTGTCTGCATAAATAAAGTCATTACCTGTATTGTAAGGTGGGTCAATATAGATCATTTTCACTTTATGCAAATAGCTTGTTCGTAGAAGCTTCAAAACTTCCAGATTGTCGCCCTCAATGTAGAGGTTCTCGGTATCATCCCAGTTCTTGCTTTCTGCCGGGCAGGGGCGCAGGGTCTTGCGAATGGGCTTGTTGGCTTCCACAATGGATGCCTTTTTGCCCACCCATGTAAACTCGTATGCTTCATCCCCGTCCACAACGTCCGGCGAGAGCATCTGTTTCAGCAGTTCAAAGTTGATGCCGCGCTTGTAAACCTTGTGGTCAGGGGTGCTTTTCTCCTCGTCCAGCATTTCCGTGATGCAGTTGGGGAAGAGCGCGGCGATTTTATCAATGTTCTGGGTTGTCAGGTCGGGGGTCTGAAGGGGAAGTTTGTTTGACATTTTTATCCTCCACAATTTTTTGAATAGATTTTTTTGAAATTTCTCTTAAATCCCTTAAACTTAATCCGTCATATAAAATTGAGCCAATCAGCCCTTCGCAAAATAACAAGTACTGTGTTCGTTCATCAATATATTGAACGTAAACTTTTTGATATATATCACTATGATTTTCTTGGGCATCTATACCGCCTGTGTATCCTGTAATCTGTTCGTTAGCGAGCCTAGTTAACTTTTTTATAAGCGGAATCACTTTGCTGTCGTCGACACCTACATTTCCAGAAAGATCAGCAATTAACAATTTTTGCAGGGAAATCAATTTCAACCGATGCTCACATAAGCGGGTTATCATGAGTCCCTTGGAATCTGTACATGTGCAAATAGACGCAATGGTTCCCGTGTTACATAAATGCTCAAATTCTATGAATTCGGAACGTATTCGTTGAACGCGCTGTGTTTTGTCATCAATGATTCGTGTGACAATTGCGTCATCGCTGTTCTTGGCTGCTAACAGGTTTTGATATAATTGATTTCTGTCGCTTTCCTCTTTGAACTTCTGGTTTTGCCAAACTGCCAGCAAACCAAGAGCTACTGTACTGGCATAGGTTAAAATATCGCCTGCGCCCCATTTTGCATGAAATATTTCACTGGAAGCCGGCTTGCTAAAAAGCCATTGGACAATACTTGCGAACAAAATGCTTATTACAACCCATAGATAAATCCACTTGTTTCTTTCCAAATGCCTTTTTATACGTTCTTTCACTGATTCTGTAAATCCTTTCGCATTTCATCAACGGACTTTCCAAGGATTTTTGCTTCGAGATAATATGCTTTCCACTGCAAATCTTGGTATAGATTTTCTTTTGATGCTTGTTGAATCGAAACCCCGGAAGGAGTGTTTGCATGAATCAGGTTCCAAATCATTTTGTTATCTGGATGTTTTGCGTTTGTTTCAAAAATCTTTTGGCGCGCCGCATCTTCATCGAATGGAATTTTTTGCATAATTCTCTGAATATCGTCAATCGTTGACCGCATATCTGCTATCTCAGCAGCCGTATGAACCGATGAAAGATTGTTATCCATCTTATAAATCCTCCTTTGTAAGTTGTTCCAGATTCTTTTTAAGTTGTTTCAGTTCTGCATTCATCTCCACCTGACGATTGAACTGCTTCTCTTTCCGAATCTTATTCTCCAACGCCGCAATCTGCTTTTGCAGCTTTTCACGTTCCGCAGAGCGTTGGATGTTCTCCTCAACGCTGTATTCTGCACTCCAGTTCTCACCCTGCAATCGGGCAATCTGCCGCACCAGTCCGTCGTAAACCGCCTCTAAGCTCAGGCCGCTTATCGCAAGGGACAATTCTGTTTCCGGCATCCAGTCTGTATGCAGATAACAGCTTACCTTGGTACTGCCGCTTTCCGATGTATCTTTACAGCCGATCCAAGCCTGTACCTTATTCTCATAAGAAAGGACAAACAGAATGTGATACGGGATTTCGCAGTCGATTTGGCGCAGAACAGCTTCATCCAGTTTTGGTCCGGTTAGACACAGCTCGAAAATCTCGATCTCTGTCACCTGTTCCCCGGCAGTGAGATTCAAAGTAGATACAGCCAGTTTGTTGCGCCAGTAGATATAGCGCAGCTGGTCTGCAAACAATCGCTTGACTGCCGCTGGAACGGCAGCATTTTCATAGAACTTCTGTTTCGGAATCCGCTTGTTAAACTCCGTGGAGGGTGGAAAGCCCAGCATTGATCTCACCTCTTATTGTACCACAAGGAAGCAAATCAGTTCAAAGTCATCCAGCCCGGAAATCGAAGAAAGCAGGGCCGTCGTACCGCCCATCTTGAACAGACTGTCAATATCGCTCTCTTCCTTTGCATCCAGAATGGAATTGATGGCCTCACTCAGCAATTCAGAATAGGCAGACATATTTTTGCCATCGTCTGTGGCTTGATTGAACTGTTGGCAAAGGCTCTGATCGGGTTCGGTTTTGCCTTTGCAGAGCAGCCGCAGACGGTCCAGCAGCTCTTTGGGAGAAAGATAATCACAGACAGTCGAGCCATCCTGCCCAATATAAACCATATAGAATGGGTGCAGACGGTTTTGCTGATCTACATTGATCTCATTGTTGATGTTTTTCAGAACAAAGATCACACCCGGAGGGGCATCGGGCGTAGATGCAACAATCGCGTGCATCCCAAGCGGCGTATGCTCCACATCATCGTGTTTCTTCATATAGTCCAGCAAGTCCAGCCGGAACTCATTCAACCCCAAGTCCATGATGGAAATGCCGCCCGACATTTCTTCCAGATCGACTACCTCATTCTTTAACCGTTTGAGCTGTGCGCTGCGATATTCCAAATCGCCTTTTTCCTCCGGGCTGATGAGGTTATCATCCCCTGTGGAAGTCATGACTGTCAGCTTCATCCGGGTCTCCACGCGGCCTTTCAGGTCGATGTACTCATCCAAATCCACATCCGGCCAGAAGTTGACCAACTGGATGCAGCGATTCTGGCTTCCGATGCGGTCAATGCGGCCAAAACGCTGGATAATGCGCACGGGATTCCAGTGAATATCATAGTTGATCAGATAATCACAGTCCTGCAAGTTCTGGCCTTCGGAAATGCAGTCGGTGGCGATCAACAAATCAATATCCGCATGGTTTGCATTCGGCAGGCTGTCCCGCCGCTTGGAAATGGGCGAAAAGCAGGTGAGAACTGTATTCAGATCACCGCTGAGTTTGGGAATGGTTGTTTTACCATCCACGCTGCCGGTGATTTCGGCAGTGTTCAGCCCAAACTTTTGCTTTACATAGCCGGAAACGTTCTGATACAGATAGTCAGCAGTATCTGAAAACGCTGTAAAAACAATGATTTTTCGGTTGCCGGGATTGATGGGATGTTTCTGTTTTTCGTCAATCAGGTGCAGCAGCTCTTGCAGCTTGGCATCGTATGCAGGGGTGATATCCTGCACCATCAGGGAAAGAAGTTCCAGATTTTCAGCATCCTTTTCCAGATCATGCAGCCACGAAACGTGGTCCATATCCGCAAGGTCAATTTTCACTTTGCGGCCGACTGTAAAAATGTCATTGTTCTGATCATCATCGTCCCAATCGGTTGCATCGGAAATGTCATTCAGCTCCAGCACACGGCTGCCATTTTGATATGAACGTACCGATTGCATAGTATCCTCGATCAACTTGCTGATTCGGTCAATCGTCAGACGGAATGCATAAACAGAACTTTCCAGACGTTTGAGCAGGTTAATGCTCATCAGGCGGCGGATTCCTTCTTCACGGCCTGCCTGTGTCAGTCCCTTTCCATGCTGGCCAGGGTCGATGTATTTGGAGATCCGAGAGGACAGAATAAAGCTGGTTGGTGTGTAAATGTGCAGCGTCAGCGAATCCAGTACATTATAAATCTGTTGGTAATTGATTGCATTATCAAGGCTTGTCAGGCACGGCTGTACAGAAATCGGCTTCAGCCGTTCCGGGAAAGTACCAACATCAGAAATATTATAGTATTTTTCGATATGTCGGCGAGAACGTGCAATCGTCACACTGTCCAGCACCTCAAAGAAATCGAAGTCCAGTGCCGCAAGCAGCGCATTTGTGGTACGCTCTGTGACAGGAAGCTTGCTCCATGTATTGAAAGCCTTTTGTGCCTGCCGGAAAATTTCATCAATCGGAGACGAAGTATTCAGCTTTTCATTGATTTTTCCGGCATCTCCCTCATAGGCAAGCGCAAGTTGATTTTTCAAATCCACAAAACGATTATTTACGGGTGTTGCCGAAAGCATCAGCACCTTGGTGCGCACCCCAGAACGAATCACGCGATTCATCAATTTTGTGTAGCGGTTTTCTTTCTCATCAGTAGAGGTATTACTGCCATTGCGGAAATTGTGGCTTTCGTCAATCACGACAAGATCAAAGTTTCCCCAGTTAAGTGCAGCAAGGTCGATACCGTTAGAGGTTCCACCGGAACGGCTCAAATCCGTATGGTACAACACATCGTAACGGAAACGGTCTTCTACCAGTGGATTGTTGACGTAGTTGCCTTTATAGATGTTCCAGTTTGCTGCCAACTTTTTGGGACAGAGTACCAAAACGGATTTGTTGCGATTTTCATAGTACTTGATTACAGCCAGTGCAGTGAACGTCTTGCCAAGGCCCACGCTGTCTGCAAGAATGCAGCCGTTATACTGTTCCAGCTTGTGGATAATGGCCAACGCTGCATCTCGCTGAAAGTCATAGAGCATACTCCAGATTTTACTCTGTTTGAAACCTGTAGCTTCATTTGGGAGATTGTCTTCTGACACATCCTCCAAAAATTCACTGAAAATATTGTAGAGGGTGAAGAAATAAATAAAGTCCGGGCTGTTTTCTCGATAAGCTGTGCTGATGCTTTGTAATACAATGTCTGTAACATCCTGAAGTCGAGAAGAATCATTCCAGATTTCATCAAACAGCGACAAAAAGTAACGGCCGTTTTCAAAGGCTTCGGTTCGCTGAACAGGGTAGTATGCGTTGTTTCCGCGTTCACAACCAAGATCAACCGTTGTAAACCCACTGATTGGCATATAGGAACTTTCACCAACCGTCATGAAACCGGGCATTTGCTCTCCACTGACGTTGGAACGAAATTTTACTTTCCGACGTACCCAGTCGGCACATTCTTTCGCCAGTGCTTTTTGGGTGAGTTCATTCCGCAAGCGAACCTCAAATTCTGTGCCGTAAAGGCTCTTTTCACGGGTCAATTTCGGAATATAGAACTCTCGCCGCTCTTTTGGCGTGTTCTCCTGCACAAAGGTGGGTGAAGTGAAAATAAAGCGAAGTTCCGCAATATCTTCCAACTGTTTCTTTAATTCCTGATACGCATAAATGGAAAAACAGGCCGCAGCAATTGATATGTGACTTCCTTTCTGCATGGTATCCTGTAAATCTTCCCGAACAGTATGGTTGATATTATCCAGAATTTTCATAGAAGAGTCCCCGCATTCGACTGACTAAAGCGAAAATTGGCTTTCAATGACAAGATACAATAATTCATTTTAATGATACTCTAATCAAGTTGGAAAATCAATCGCTGCTCAGGCAGAAAAAGCTCGGCAGGCACTAAACAGACAAAAAGTTTTGAATTTGGCCTTCAAATAAGGTATAATGAATTTGCAAACGCTAAAGATTAAGAAGCGAGTAGGTGATATCATGCCTTTCCCCCTCGACCATTACATTGAAGCCTCTCATGTGGATTACAAGGAACGTCTTGAAGAGAAAAAGCCGCGCAGCTGGCTGAAATCCGTGTCGGCATTTGCCAACACCGAGGGCGGACACCTGATTTTTGGCGTAAAGAATGAGCCGCGCGAGGTCGTAGGATTGGAAAATCCGCAGGCTGTGGTAAGCAGATTGACGGAACTTATCAAAGTCCGCATTGACCCTACGCCACGCTATCGGGTGCGGGAGGTCGAAATAGAGGGCAAGTCCTGCGTTGATCTGGAAGTACAGGACGGCCCGGCGTATCCATATTATTATGCCTTTGACGGTTCTCATACAGCCTATGTGCGGCATGGCGACCAGTCCGAAGAAGCCACTTCACGGGAACTGAACGAACTGATTTTGCAGGGCATGAACCAGACCTTTGATGCCCTGCCCAGCTCTTATCGAGTGGGTGATGTCAGTTTCACACTGCTGGCCGCGACGTTTAAGAATCTGAAAAAAGAGGATTTCGACCTCGAAAAAGACTTGCCCTCCGCAGGATTAGTAACAGATGATGGACAGATTACGAATGGCGGCCTGTTACTCTGCGATCAGGGCGTTCTGAAACAATCCCGTATTTTCTGCACTCGCTGGAAAGGCAACTACAAGGGCAGCATTGAAGAAGATGCTCTGGATGACAAGGAATTTCAAGGTGCAAGTCTGATCACGCTGCTGCAAAATGCGGAAGATTTTGTCCGCAACAACAGCAAAAACCCGTGGAGCATCCGTGGTATGACCCGTGAAGAACGCAGCGACTATCCGTATAAGGCCGTTCGTGAGGTTCTGGTCAATGCGCTGATCCATCGGAATTATCAGATTCTTGGTTCGGAGATTCATGTGGAAGTGTTCGATGATCGGCTGGAAATCACTTCGCCGGGCGGCATGATGAATGGCCGCAGGGTGCAGGATATGGATATCCGGCACATTCCGTCTATGCGGCGCAATCAGGTGATTTCGGACGTGTTCTCACGACTCGGCTTTATGGAGCGCCGCGGCAGCGGCATCGACCGCATCCTGAACTCTTATGTGGAAGTAGCCCAGAAGCCGACTTTCTACTCGGATTCGGATTTCTTTATCGTTACACTGCCGAATAGAAGTGTAGCAACTCCGGCACAGGTCAGTATGGAAAGTGTGGAGACTCAGCCTGCAAAAGTATCGACTTCTTCAAAAATAGTGGCAACCTCGACCCTGAAAGTGGCAACCCCGCAAGAAAAAGTGGAAACCTCGACCCTAAAAGTGGCAACTTTCCAAGAAAAAGTGGCAACCTCAGAAAAAGAGGATATGGACAGCGAGGTAGCCAATTTCAAAAATCAGCTGGATGGGACTAACTTTGGAAGCAGAACAAAAGAGAAAACCTTAGGGCTTTTCAAAAGATACAGATACGAATATTCTTTTCATTCCATCAATGTAGCTCAATTCTTCGATGTGAAGATTTCTCGTGCCAATGCCATCATCCGGGATCTCCGTCGTCTTGGCATTGTCGAATCTCCGCAATATGGAGTGTATCAGTTTATAAGAAAGTAGAAAGTAAAATCGCTTTGCAAACCGAAATATTGGCAGAACTAATATTTTATTGGAACGAGTTAGTATAATTTGAATTATCATAATCGAAATTATATTAACCGCCTGCGCAGAACTGCCCACTCCCTGAGAACTCCTCAGACGAGTGGGCATTCTTCTTTCCGTGTATCAAATTTACCTTTGCGGTCACTCAAACCGCCATCAAGTCATGGATCAAAAATCATCATTTTTCATTTGTCCCAGAGTAAGTGCACGGTTTCTGCACTGTTTTTGCACTGTTTCAAGGGATGCAATGGGTACTCTGACTTGCAAAATACGGCAAAGGGTGCAGAAATTACACTGCGAAAAATCACGATGCTCTGCACAAAAATAGCGTAAACTCGAAACTTTCAAAATCAGAGTAACTTGCCCGGTGGGCTCTTTTAATCAGAGGGCCAGGGATTCGAGTTCCCTCGAGCGCACCAAAATCCCACG
>OLGM01001159.1_pt1 | contig 12875 bp, 17 predicted proteins | sample 1606001 | NCBI WGS metagenome assembly OLGM01 (sample SAMN03283294) | human gut metagenome | biome: human-associated habitat; material: feces | host: Homo sapiens | place: Peru | collected 2012
TTCCGGCACGGGTGCAAAGACGATGCACACGCTCTCTCCGGTTCAGCTCCGACATTTGGCGTTCAAGGATCTTCTCCCGGTGCTGGCAAGAGCGCAGCTTCTGCTCTGCTTTGGCTTTTTCGCTGCGGAGGTAGGCGAGGTCGGTTTTGGGTTGGGTCAATAGCATCACGCTCCTTTTTCAGAAAATAAAAAGCCAAACAATCAGTATGGAGGTACACTGATCATCTGGCTGGGAGAACTTATGTATTTATTTTCACTTTCAAATAATTGGCGATAGCTTCCAAGCTAACCGGCTTATATTTATTTGCATCAACACCAACATCGTAAATTCTAAGCGGCAGATTAATATCTCTAGGATGGTGTCCATAGGGAAGAACTCGATCCTTCAGATATTTGTGAGCGTTCTCTTCATTATAAGATTCAGGACTGTGAATATGACCATGGAGATGAATGGTTCCACCAGAAGCTCCATACCATTCCATGATAGGATAATGAAATAACACTACTATACCATAGGGCGTTTTCAATTCCTTATAATACTGTACTGATTGAAAGATACGTTCTTGGGAGTAATCCTGATCGTGATTTCCATATACAAGGTGAACATTCCTGCAATTGATTCTGTTACGGAACTTTTGAACTTCGACCTTATCTACTCTGAAAGCAAAATCTCCTAAAATCCATAGTTCATCGTCTGCACCGACAACACTATTGATGTTGTCAATTATCGTGTTGTTCATTTCTTCTATATTTGAAAATGGTCGTCCACTGCGGCTGATGAGTACTTTTTCATCTCCTAAATGAAGATCGCTTGTAAAATAAAGCATCTTACATCGCCTTCCACTTCATGAATTGGCTTGCGTCTCTTTGAGAATGTTGTCGCACATATACTGGTAAATGTGTTTGACCATTACCTGCCGTGCAATGCAAATACTAGGATCTTTTCGATTAACATTACCCGTCCCGGTCATTGCGCTCCAAGGACAGCCACCATAGCACATTGCCCACACCGGACAGTTCTTGCAATCAGACTTTTGAAGTTCTTCTGTACGGTGGTCAAAATACTGGTTTTTTACCAGTGCATTCTCCAACCCCTCACGGATATTTCCAAAGCAGTAGTCCGAATAGCCTACCCAATGCTCGCAAGGGTAAAGATCACCATTACAATCAATGGCAACAAAACTTTTGGAACAATCTGGCCTCCAATGACAACCGGGGTCTCCATGGTCAGCATTGATTAGACCTTGCATAATTCTTTCAAACGGATGAATGCCGATTCCATTTTTCTCATCCTGAATCCAAGTGTCAAACAACTCGCAGATTTTTCTAGCATAATTGTTGTCATTCAGCGTCACATCATCGTCGTCGGCTTTTGACGGAAAAAGTGCATTGAAGCTAAAATTCAAATTCTTTTTGCAGAGTTCTTGGTAGATTTCCGGAAGATCATTCACGTTTTCGTCCGTGATGGTCAACAACGTTCCGCAACTTATGCCAGAGTTGCGCAGTCGTTGAGTATTTTTCATGATGACATCATAGGTCGGATTTCCATTTTTAAATACGCGGTATTTATCATGGTGCTTCTTCAGGCCATCAATACTAACACCAACGCTCACCTTATACTTTTGGAAAACACGGATGTGCTCATCCGTTACAAGAGTTCCATTGCTTTGCATTTCCCATCGAATATCATGGCCTTTTTGCAGTTGGTCAAGCATAACCTGTTCCATAAGCTGCGGCCTGATTAACATGGGCTCACCGCCGTGCCAAATCACTTTGGTGGTGGTGTTTTGATTATGTGCATATAATTGATCAATCAAGTCGATAAAGAGAGGAATCGCATCTTCAAACTTCTGATTGATTTCTGCCAGATTGGGCGCACAAAGATTTCGGCCATTGCCTTCATAGCAATATTGACAGGCCATATTGCACTTTAATGTGCAGCAAATTAACCCGGTCATTCTACGTCACATCCTTTGATTTTTAGTCCTACGCATTTTTTATTTCCGAAATAGCACGATGCAATACATGTTCCGTCACCAATTTGTTTTCTGAATCCACAAGCTTGGCAGCTCTTGGAGTTCAAAATTTTGGTAACTTCATTAAATGCCGCTTCTGCGTTGGATAATATTTCTTCTAAAGTGTCAGTATTTATGTTTCCCATATAAAAATGTTTGCCCCTAAGAAGTGAACAGGGGTAAACATTTCCTTTGTTATCAACTGTCAAAATACTAATGACATTCCGTTGTAACGGACAAGCGTTTTCGGACAGTATATTACGCCCCCCTGTCCAAACAAAATAATCTTTCTGTGCGATTTCTTCACACCAATGTACCAAGGTTTCATATCCGATGCTTAGATTTTGCTGTCGATCTTCACCAGTATTAACCATTGGCCGTAGAACGAGAGGAATTCCAATTCTATGAGATAAATCAAAGAAGTTCTCATAGTTATCATAAGTTTTTGAAGTCAATGTGGCTCGAAAATAAACATTCAAACCCGCATCGTGTGCCAACTTAGCGTTCTGGACGATTTTCTCGAAGTTGAAATTATTTCTTACAGCAAAAAATGTATCAGAGTCATATCCATCCAAACTTATTTGAATTTTTAAGTTTTGTACATTCAGAAGAGCTGTCAAATACTTATCCAAAAATAAGCCATTCGTGTTTATTCTGATGCTGTATTTTTCGTCAAGTGCATTTAACAACGGAACAATTTGTGGATACAGAAGCGGCTCACCACCGCTTATGACAATATTGGGATGATAGCCGGATGCTTCAAGCTGATTTAAGAAATGGAGCACTCTATCATAATCCAAGTCAATGGGAGTATCGTCAAAATTTTTATAGCAATGGTTACATCGAAAATTACAGTTGTCGGTTATGTCGAACATGACATTATAGATTCTCATGAACTTCACCTTTCCTGTTATATAACAACAGTGGCGTATGCATAGAGCGCACACGCCACTGCGGGGGATATTGCTCAGTCTACAATAACGCAGTAATGATCGTCATAGACGCTATAATCAACGCTGTAGTGGGTAGCCAGATTGCTCGACTCCTTCAAACGGTTGACGACACTATTGTAGACTTTTTCAAACTTGCTCCCTGCATTTGCAAAAGGAACAGTCGGGAAAGCAACAGCAGCTTCCATTTTGTTTCTCCTTTCTGTTAGAAGGTTATATTATAAAAAGGTTTCCCTTTTTATGCATCAAACAGGCAATTCACTTTTAATCTTTTTGATTTCCTGAAAATCAAATTGCTTTGCCAAAGAAAACAACGATGCAGCCGCTCCAAAAAGGCCATAGCTTTGAGGAGAAGCTTCAATCAGCTCATCAGCGCTAAAGTGGCCGAGATAAGCTTCCAATACGCGTCTTGTGTACGTTAGCCCAAGGGGACGCGTATTCAGCTTAAATCTATACTGGTCGGAACAGCTATCGGTTTCCAGTAACCGAGTGAGTTCTTCAGGGAAAAAGCTTTCCAATGCATACAATTCACTTGGTGTGGAGGTCAAAAGCTGCTGAGTGACTATCTTCCGGCACTCTGTTCCATTTCGACAAGGCCCCGGACAAGTAAAGCTACAACCATTATTGAGGAGCAAAACAAGGTTATAGCCGCTTTCCAAAAGCTGATGACGCATTTCTTTGCTACGCAAATATCGTTTTCCCACAACGACAGTATCAAAGCATTTGGGAATGTCTTGATAATCTGTATTATTAAAGCTATATTTTAGTTCACAGTTAGGAAATGCCTTGCGAATTTTTTCGCCGTATTCTTTTAAGCAGACAATTTCCTCTGGAATGATTCCAAATTTTTTTGTAAATTCAATTGCGTAGTCAATATCAAGATCGGAAAGATGATAAGTATTCAAGGCCAGCTCTCGACGAACGCCCAGTTCCTTGGCATACGTCAAAACATTAAAGAGTCGCTGGGCAGAATCTTTATCTTGAAATTCGTCTTTAATTCCTAGCCGAGAGTAGTATTGCATACCCATCGGAAATGAGAAATACAAGCTCGATAGGTATTGATGGTAATCCTCTAATAATTTTCGATTGTCATTTTCATCCGGTGTCAGGTTCAGTCCAATCGAAAACTTTTTCGATAATGATTTTTCAGACATTTCAATATCTCCTTACGGCAGTAACATCGCATCACTAAGATAAATCGGCGTAAATCCGCCGTTGATGCTCTCAACTTCTAAGTCTTTGACATTAGATACATCAATTTCAAATGTAACCGGGTCATTGCCGCCATTCATCGTAATTCGCTGAAGCTGAACATCATCCCCTGTAATAATAAGATCGCCTGCCCAGCCACCAGTGCTTGCTGTAAACACCGTTCCTGTAAAGGTACTATATTGTTTATCCAGTCTTACCGCAGACAGATTCGACATCATACTTCCAGCATACATATGGAGACTATTTTCATGGTTGGATCCAAAGCAATCTTCAACTGTTCCATAGTTTGCAAACGAACTGCCACGGAAGACCCGCATCATGTCCAGTCGCGTTGCTCCGCTTTTTCTATAATCATTGATCTTTGCAATAATATTTGCATCTGACTTCAGCTGCGTCGGCACATTGTTCAAAACATCGAGTGCTGCTTTCCAGCCAGATGCACTGTTACAGCTTTCAGCATTAGCAAGCAAAGCATTTTTGCAGTCTGTTAAAAGATGATCATATGCAACCGCCAATTCCGCCGATTCGGGCATACGCTCTACTGCATCGCTCAAAATTTGGATTGCAGAATCATAGTTGCCAGCGTTATATGCGGCCGCAGAATTATTTGTTGCCACATTATAATAAGCGGCTTTTACACTTGCCGTTTTTTCTATTGCATCTGCATACTTTGCAGAACTCGGAAGAATTTGGGACAGCGTATCTAATGCCTTTGCATAATCACCCGTGGACTCATAGGCAGAAGCGAGTTCATAAAGCCGCTCACCATCATCAACGACTGCTGCCACGGATGATGCACTGGTAGTTTCCTGAACAGCTGAAGACACAGATACGGTATTCGATGAAGTCCCAGTATTCGCAATTTTACTTGCCGCCGCACCACCAACCAAAATAGCAAATATTACAATTCCTGCGGAAGCGGCAATATGAAATAGGGGTGTTTCCGTATATCTGTTTTTCATGGTTGTTATCCTCCGAGCAGCATATCAGTTTTCTCCAACATGTTTGCCAAAACCTTATTTTCGACCTCTAGCGAAATGTCCTCATTACGATAGAGTGCATCCAATTCTTGCGATGCGATTTTCTGCATAGTTGTGATATATTGGATTATTTGTTTTTTGATGGAGGCAATGTTATACGTGTTACTGGATGGTAAAGAAGTATAACGTTCCAAAATTTCAATCAAATCAGGTAAATTTGAGTTTTTGAAACGCGAAACCCTCGATTCCTTTTCAGGGTATAAGCTGATTTCTTTATAGATGGCTTCTGAATCCGCGATGATTGATTCCACAGATTCTTTTAACTCGGTATCTCGAATAGAATCCTTCAAGAATTTTAGATTGTGTAGCAGTTCGTCCCAACTTAGGCTATACGAAACCAGCTTGTCGGGAAAGAACTTTTTAGATACGTAAAATGCTAGAAGGCAAGCAGCAATTCCAAAGCAACTGCCAAGATAGCTTTTGTATGTTATTGTCCATGCCCATACAACACCCACAGCAGCTGCTATATAATAAGGTACAATGGAGTACTTTGTGTGCGTTCGTTTCATTTTAATCCTATCTATCATTGGATTTGAAAGGTGTACTTTTCAAAACGCCAACAAAATCTTGGCAAAGTCGCCAAATTCTCTTGAATTGGAGCGGGATTTGTGGCATAATTTTGTGTAGAAGGTATATTTTTAACAATTTTGAAAAGTACACCATTCAAAATTTCACAAAGAGTTTGTCTAGGTGGCTTTTTCAAACTGAATCGCTTTCCCATAGAACGTACCTACGGGCAAATCACAGGCTTCAGCAGCTTCTCTCAACGTGATTTTCTTATCTCTCCACGCCTTGTGAACCTCATAGAAATTGTCCGGGAGTGGGCGGGGAGGTCTGCCGAACTTCACGCCACGGGCTTTCGCCGCCGCAATGCCCTCAGCCTGCCGCTGCCGGATGTTGGTGCGCTCGTTCTCAGCCACAAAGGAGAGCACCTGCAGCACAATGTCACTCAGGAAAGTGCCCATCAGGTCTTTGCCACGCCGGGTGTCCAGCAGCGGCATATCCAGCACCACGATATCTGCGCCCTTTGTCTGGGTGAGCAGACGCCACTGCTCCAAGATTTCAGTATAGTTGCGTCCAAGACGGTCAATGCTCTTGATGTAGAGCAGATCGTCTTTTTTCAATTTCCGCACCAGCCGCTTGTACTGCGGGCGGTTGAAGTCCTTGCCGGACTGCTTATCCATAAAAATGTTTTTCTCCGGGATCTTCAGTTCCCGCAGCGCAATCAGTTGCCGGTCCTCGTTCTGGTCACGGGTGCTGACCCGGATATAGCCATATAAATTTCCCAACAAATCGCCCCTTTCTGCTAAAAATGATTTTTCTTTATGTAAAAAAGCCAAAGCATCACTCTGACGCTTTGGCCGTTGCGCTCTATTCTACCATAGCAGAGGGGCTTACGCTCAGGACAGCGATGCAGGCTGAATCAGCACCGCCGCATTCCTAATCTGATACGTCACTCCGCCAGCCTCGCCCCTTGCTTTCCTCTGGCACACCTCCGGGTGCTGTGATGCAAAGGCATCAAGTTGCTTTTGCAAGTCGGGATTCAGCGTAAACACGCTGCTTGTTCCGTCCTCGCTGGCGTAGATCATGGTTTCCAGCTTACACATCGTCAGAGAGTTCGTCATCTTCGTTTTCCTCAAACATCTCAGGCCCCCAATCCTCATCGCGCTCGATGTCCTGCGCCAGCTTCTCCATCCCGGCATAACACTCCATCTCGGAACGGACGAAGTAGAACATCTGGTCGTACCAGTCTGCCAGCGTTTCATCCTCCAACTTCCGGCAGAAGTCATACACCAGTCTGTTCTGGTTGGGGTCGACCGTCAGCCCGGCAACTCCGTACAGCCGCTTGCGGGTCAGCTCCAGATTGGCGCAGCCATAGGTGTAGAGCAGCTTCTTTTCATCAAAAGTCAGCTTCATAGGTGTGTACCTCCGTATCAAAAAAGGGTCTGCCGTGTGCAGACCCGATGTAACGAAAAGACCGCCTTGCAGTCGTGCAGGGCGGTCAGAAATGCGATATTGTATCAGATGAAAATCAGCTCAGTCTTGATGATTTCCTCGGCACGGCTACGGATGCTGTTCATCCGGCGCACCCATTCCAGTTGATTTTCGGCTTTCAGGGCTTCGGTCACGCCCTCGGCTTCCTGCATCTGCCGGACGGTCAATGCAAGCTGTTCTTCGGCCTGTTTGTCCAGCTTGGCAAGGTAGCCGCTTAGCTCACCGGACAGGAGCAGTTGATTGTACCGGATAGGATGATGTTCTTGCAGATATTTCTTATGTAAGCGGCCCCACCGCCCGGTGGGGTGCTGTTCTGCCGGGGCTGCTGCGGTCAGGTTCGGCAGATAGTGGTCGTTGACAAGGGTGTAGTTCAGACCGTTGGCGTTGTCATGGATGGATTTTTCAAGTTCGTTCATGCGGATTCTCCTTTCAGTTCATCGGTTGGTTCAAGTTGAAGGGGATTTTTTTCGGCAAGCTCTTGTTGAGCCAGCTTTTTCTTTTGGGCATATTGGCGGCAGCGTTCCCGGTTTTTCTGTAAGAGTGCTTCGTACTCTGCTGCTGCTTGCGGGTCAGTTTTAGCAGCTTCTCTCAAAGCCGCTCGTTTTTTCTTGCGGTTTTCTCCAGATGTTTTTTGGTACTTTTTACGCTTGGCTATCTGCTGTTCTGTAATCTTTTTCGCATCGTCGTGGTTGATCTCGATTTGGCTGGGAAAAGTATCGCCAATGAAGTTGAAATAAATGTCGATTTGCTGTTGACGGTAGATCGTCCGTCCGCCGGATGCGGAATGAATCACCACTTTTTCTACCAGCTCGTACAGCATTTCATCTGTCAGCGTTTCACAGTCCTTATATTTCCGAATCAGTTTTACAAAGCGTTTCAGGTCAACTTTCGTTGTTTCAGCGTTGTCCAGTTCTTTTTTCAGTTCCGCCATACGGATTTCACAGCCCGTTTGTTCTTCATCGTACTGTGCCATCAGCCGCTGGAATTGACGTTCCGGGATTTTACCTATAACACTGCTTTCATATAGGCTGCGAATCAAAGTATCAAGCTCATCCATTCTCTTTTGCACAGCGAGCAGTTCTTTTTTGTACTCGTTAGAAGATTGACTGTTCTGGCTTTCCCATAAAGTTCGAAGCTGTTCTGCAAATTCTGTTTCATCCTCAAGGACTTTTTGCGCCATTGCTTTTATTGCCTCCAGAATGGCGTCTTCAATGGTTGAGGTCTTGATAAAATGGGATGTGCAGGAGACGTACATATTACGGTATTTGCTGCACTGCCATGAAGAATCCGAATCGTACACTACATTAGAATCCCGATGTTTGGATTCCGGGCTGGAAAAGCTCATCCGGGAGCCGCAGTCAGCACAGAAAACCATACCCGACAGCCGATGTGTATATGTCCCATCCGGCAGTCTTTTCGGGCAACGTTTCCGAAGACGTTGTGCCTTATCCCATGTTTCTTGGTCGATGATAGCTTCATGAGTGTTTTTGAATACGATTCTTTCTTCCGGGGTTGCAGCGCGGCGCTTTTTTAGCTTGAAGTTTTCACGAATACTTTTGCACAGCACCGTATGCCCAAGATACTCCTGACGGTCAAGAATATAGGTCAAGGTGGTCGTATTCCATCGATAGGGGTCGTGGTACGAATGGTGCCGAGCAGATTCAGGATGATACTGTTCTTCATATGCAGACGGGATCAGCACTTTTTCATCCGAAAGAGTCTGGCCAATTTGTGCAAGACTGGCACCGCTGGCTGCCATATCGAAGATTCTACGGACAACGGAAGCTGCTTTCTCATCTACATGAAGGGTTTGCTTATCACCGGGAATCCGCTTATAACCGTAGGGAATACTGCCGCTGCACCGTTTGCCATCCTGCATCCGCGATTTGAAAACGGCACGGATTTTATTGCTGGTATCCTTGGCGTACCACTCGTTCATAATGTTCAGGAAAGGCGTAAAATCATTGTCTGTTGGATTAGCACTATCTACATTATTATTGATGGCAATGAACCGAACACCTTTTGAGGGAAACTGAATTTCGGTGTAAAATCCAACTTCCAGATAGTTCCGTCCAAAACGGCTCATGTCTTTTACGATGACCGTTGCAATATGCCCGGCTTCGATTTCGGCAATCATTGACTGAAAGCCGGGGCGGTTAAAGTTTGTTCCGCTGTACCCATCATCCGTAAAATGTTTGATATTGTTGAAACCACTTTTGCGGGCGTAGTCTTCCAGATACTTTTTCTGGTTCAGGATGCTGTTGGATTCACCTTGCAGTTCATCATCTCTGGAAAGCCGTTCATACAGCGCCGTGATTTTTCCTTGATTGGATTTTGCCATAGTTTCACCTTCTTTGTTTTTAGTGGGGTCACTTGATATGTAACAAAGATACGATATTTTTATCCTTTTGTAAACGCATCCTTGCTTTATCCTTGTTCATTATAGCCCTTTGGGTCAGTCACCACGAATGAAACCGGATGGCTTTTAGACGTACATTGAAGCAAGTTCGGCTTGATAAAGTACCTTGTTTTACCGCTGCCAGAGCCGCCGACCACCAGCACGTTTTTATTTCGTGCATTTTTGGGGTCAGGTGGACGGTTGCTCATCATTAGGCGTTCCGTTTTGGTCAGGATGATATTGTCCTCGAACTTTGGAGCCATGAACGGTTCAATGTCCTTGGGCGTGCCCCATCGGGCGGAGCCATACTCCATGCCGTGTCGGTACTTTTTGGCGTTTTTGCTTTTCAGATAGACGGCCAGCCTCAGTCCAGCACCGCAGCAGATGCCCACCAGAATATCCAGTGGATGCAGACTAGGAAGCGGGTTCGCAAATGCAGCTGGGAGCGTACCCATCAGGGACACGATTTTGTCGCCCAGCTCCTTACCCTCGGCCAGCCGCCACGCCTCGCCAAGATTGGTCGCAGCCAGCCCAATCACCAGATAGGGCAGGTACAGGGCCAGCAGCTTGGTGAACTTTTTCTTGTTCATAAGCCACGTTCCTCCTCTTTGTGCCGTACTTTGTCGGGGAGGTTGGCAATGACCTGTGCCAGATCGTGCAGCTTGGCCAGCACAGAGGGACGCTCGGCCTTGTTCAATACTGCTGCCGAATACTCCTTGAACGCAGCGTTCAGAGCGTCTGCATCCTGTGCCTTGAAGAAAATCAGAAACCGAGGTGGTGTGCAGGACAAGTCTTTTTGGATTGCATAGTCGATGTGATACCGCTTAGCGTAGCGGTCAAAATCCTTGATGCCAGTCTTTTCGATTTCCAGATTGGTCACACCCCGGTTCTGCCGTATGAGCCGCTTCATGGACTGCTTGCCCTGCGATGCACTCTTGTCGTACTGGCGCAGAAAGAACTGCGCCCCTTTCAGCAGAGTGCGGGCAGACAGTTTTACAGTCGAAATGGCAAAATTGACTGTTTTGTGCTCGATTTCTTCCTGCATTTCCATCACCTCCAGTGCAGAAAGTCGTGTTTAGCGGTCAAATCCGGCATCCTTCGGCGGGGTGGTTTTGCTTTCTTCCGGGCAGACTGCTTCATCGGGCACACGAACAACCATCATCCGATGCCCCAGCCGGATAAAATCTTCCGGCTGATGAAAATGCTCCTCGTACTTCTGTGCCAGCTCCGGGGAAAGTGATGCAAAATCTTCCTCACCCAGACCGACCACCAGAAAGGTTCCGGCGACCACATCGTAGGCTTCGCCGCTTTCATCCCGCAAGGCACGGTTCAGCGGCAGACCCATCAGCTTACCCTCATCGTTGTAGACGATGGCTACCGGGTCACTGAACGGATAGCTAGCACCGATGTTGCCGCCGACTGCCTGCTGCAAAGATTTCAGGTCAGGGTCGATCTCGACCTGCTTCGGATACTGCCCCGGTACAATCTCCAGCACCGTCAGGGTGTTCTCGTTCTGTTCCATTATCGTCCTCCTCGAATTTGATAGAGATCTCCTGCCCGGCATGGGCGGCGTTCAACAGAGCTGCCACAAAGAAGCCGAAAAAAGCGCCGGCTTCAAAAAATGCGAAACCGATAAAAAAGTTCAGCATGGCACACCTCAGTCGATACAGATGCAGGGCAGCTTCTGGCCGTCAGCCATCAGGGTAACGCTGTGGCGCATCAGGTACTTCTGAAAGAGGTAGACCTGATCGATCGTCAGCGAGATGAACTCGCCATCCATGTTGGTGCGCACCAGAATGACCGGACCGGTCAGATAGTGCTTGCCTGCCAGTTTCAGAACATGCGCCGGGTTGTAGCTGAGCAGCAGCGAGCTGTCGGGAATGTTCAGGTACGCATCATCCTCGTCAAAGCAGGGCAGAATGTCGGGAGCTTCGTCCAGCGTGATGACCGTCAGCTCCATGTCCGGGGCGATGGCGGCAAAGTAGATCTCACCGCTGCCACCGCTCTCCGACAATGCTGCACAGATATGCATATCAATGGTGATTTCCTCGGAACGAATAATGGGATTGGAATCATTTTTCATAGGCATTTTCTCCTTGTTTCTAAAGGAAAAGACCAAACCGGGTCTTTTCAAATTCATATCCTGTCAGCGTTCTTCACTGCGCTGGCGTTTTTTCTGCCACTGTTCCAGCAGCTTGATGATGGTATCTTCCATCTGTTTGGGCGTGTAGCTGCGCGGAAAATACTTTTTCAGGGTGTCATTTTTGATAACGACCTTATCCAGCTCGTCTTTCTTGGCTTCTCCCATAATGGCAACGACCGTTTCTGTTATAAAGGTTCCATCCTGCGCCAGCTTCTTGATGCGCTTTGCCTGCGAAACAGACGGAAAGTTCTGGGTATCATCCATTGCCCGGATTACTTCTTGCTGCTGTTCGGGAGAAAGATAGGAAAGCTCCACAGCGGGGTTGAAGGACACGGTTTTGTTATCCACCATGTCCAGTAGTTCGGGGATAAGGTTGGTCAGCCGGATAAAACGTCGAACGGTATCGCCACTAATGCCTTGACCTTTTGCGACTTCATCATCACTTCTGAACTTCGACGCAACTTGCGGCGAAGTTAAATCCGACCTAACACCTTGATTTTTTATTGCGTCCAGCTTCATTTTGTAGGCAAATGCGCGTTCACTGGGCAGAATATGCTCACGCTGCAAATTGCTGTCCACCATAAGGATCACAGCAGCATCGTCCGACATATCCCGGACAATGACCGGCAGCGTTTCCAGCCCTGCCAGTTCCGCAGCGTGTTGGCGGCGGTGCCCGGAGATGATCTCATAGCCGCTCTCTGGTCTGGGACGGGCAATCAGCGGCGCAAGCACACCATACTGCTTGACACTTTCCACGGTATCGCTCATAGAATCATCGTCCAGAACCTTGAAGGGATGGTTCTTGAATGGAAACAGCTCTCCAATCGGAATCTGCTGCACCTGCTCGCGCTGTTCTTCCTGCCGGGATTCTTCGGTGGAGAAAATGTCATCTGCCCCTTTCAGCGACACGTTTAAGCTGCCTTTCGGCATTCGCCATCACCTCCTCGGTCAGAGATTTATAGGCTTCTGCCACCTTGCCTTTGGGGTCATGCTGGTAGATGCTCTTGCCCACGGCACTGATCTCCGAAGCACGGACAGACCGGGGAATGGTCTGGTCGAACACCTTGATCTTGCTGCCGTAGGCACCCCGAATCAGGTTGTCGATCTGCTGTCCGTAGTTGG
>OLGM01001162.1_pt1 | contig 12854 bp, 11 predicted proteins | sample 1606001 | NCBI WGS metagenome assembly OLGM01 (sample SAMN03283294) | human gut metagenome | biome: human-associated habitat; material: feces | host: Homo sapiens | place: Peru | collected 2012
ATCCTCGTCGCGGAAGCAGGGGGCGATCTGGAAATAGCGGTCGAAGCCCGCCGTCATGAGCAGCTGCTTGAACTGCTGCGGTGCCTGCGGCAGGGCGTAAAACTTGCCGGGGTGCTTGCGTGCCGGCACAAGATAGTCGCGCGCGCCCTCGGGGCTGGACGCCGTGAGGATGGGCGTGGTGATCTCGAGAAAGCCGTGCGCGGTCATGGCGGCGCGCAGCGCGGCCACCACCTGGCAGCGCAGGATGATGTTCTGCTTTACGGCGGGGTTGCGCAGGTCGAGATAGCGGTACTTCAGGCGCAGCGCCTCGTCGGCGTCGCGGCTGCGGTTGATCTCAAACGGCAGCTCATTGTAGCGGCAGCGGCCGAGCACCTCGATCTTCGTGGGCACGACCTCAATGTCGCCGGTGGGCTGCTTGGGGTTTTTGCTCGCGCGCTCGCGCACGACGCCCTCAACGGCGATCGTGGACTCCTTGTTGAGGGGCTTGACGACCTTCATCATGTCCTCGGTCTCAATGACAACCTGCGTCGTGCCGTAAAAATCACGGACGACGACAAAGGCAAAATTCTGTCCGACCTCGCGGACATTTTCCATCCAGCCGACGATGCGGACCTGCTCGCCGACGTTTTCGAGCCGCAGCTCGTTGCAAGTGTGTGTGCGGGACTGAAACATACTCCTGATTCCCTTTCTTTCTATCGAATATCGCCTCCGGCGGTGCGGCGGCGGATTGACCGGATCAAGACTCGCGCAGGAGCGCACCGGCGGTGCGCCGCGCGATCTCCGCGCGGATGGTCTCGAGCGCGGCGGCCTGCGTCACGGCCTCCTGCTCGCCGGTGTCCATGTTCTTGAGCGCGCAGACATTCTGCGCGATCTCATCCTCGCCGAGGAAGATCACGAACGGGATGCCGAGCCCTTTCTTTGTGTGATTCGATGGCGTGTGCGGCAAGCAGCGACGCCGCGCCGAGCAGCGCGCCAAGCGTGTTGCAGAGCACGTCGTCCGTCTCCGCAAGTCCCAGCGCAAAGCGATACTGCGTGTACTCGATCCCCGCGCTGAGCAGGCAGCCGGCAAGTACTGTGACGCCGATCCGCCGCCGGTAGTTCCATCGCCGCGGCAGCGCATTCGAGAGCGTCAGCCCCAGCGGGAAGAACAGGAAGACGTTCATCAGCATCTCGCGGTAGAGCTCCGGCTGCACCCGCGCAGCGGCGAGGGCGGCAAAGGGGGTAAGGATGAGGCCGGGGACCCCGGGTGTACGGGTCAGGATGGTAGCATAGAGGATGATGAAGGCAATGAAGCCGACAAGCACTGCGTTGACTGCCGTTCGAGCCTGATCCGCAAGGCGACGACAGAAAACGGTCCAAAACAGCAGTAGGACCAGCAGCAAAAAACACCCCGTCAACGGCTTCATCGCATAAACATACTGAAACACTTTGCGTTACCGACTTAGGCGGCGAATTACGCGCGCTAAGAAACTATGGCTTCGACGTTCCCTCATCAGTTCTTCTTTGGTCGGTTCGCAGCAAGCAGAAACAAGGGCATTAAACGGAGTTTGACCATACTCTGCCCAAAACTCATCATAGCGGGCAGGCTTTTCAACGGGGGTAAGCACCGCCGAATTAAAGGCAAACGCATCTTTGGCTGCGGGCTGGAGTTTCAGCCAATCCTTACAGCTCGCCAACAGACTACGTCCCTTTTCACTATGAATCAAAATGAGGGATGTGCCCTGCGGGTTGTAGGCATTCGGCTGGATTCCCTTGACACCCCAATAGTCCGCGAGTGTGATATCGCTGCAACGTTCAATCCCCTTGAACTTGCATACAAAGCAGGAGCTGCGGGAATACAGTCCCTTGATAAAGCCCCGCTGATAGGGGTTTTCGGCAGCGGGCTGGACAAACTCTCTGCCATTTTCAAACGCGGCGCAAATGTGATATGCCTCCCAGCCATTTGCCTTGTTGCGGAAGGAAAACGCGGTCAGCTTGCCGCCATACTGCTTCTCCAGTTCCGCTTTATATCCCTCCCACACCAAGGGCGACGGAACACTATGGCAGGCGGTATCCTGCGTAATCAGTGTCTCATAGTCCCGGCCGAGATAACTTTTCAGCGCAGCGACCTGACAGGGGACTCCGCTGAAATAAACCCAACGTCCAGCAGACAATGCCCTCTTTACCTGCGAATAACAGCCATCTGTCATGCGGCTTTGAACATATTTGGAGCAGCAAAGAGCAGGAAGCTCTGAAAGTGTCTCAGCAACAGTATGTACCACATTGAAATTTCCATCGAACGCCGCGCCAAACACGATGCCGCCCCGATGGATGATCTCTGCTGCCAGCACAGGAAAAATCGCGCCGGATGAGGATCGGGGCAGGAGCGCCCCATCCTTGGCGTAGCCAGTCAGAACATCCGTATGTGACGAGGTCTGCGGCAAAACGAAAACCGGACATTTTCCAGTGCAGAGGCCGCAGTCGATACACGCTGCATCATCAACGACGGGGCGCAAAAAGCCATGCGCATCCGGCTGCATTTTGACAGCCGCTGATGGGCAGACCGCAGCGCACACCCCGCAGCCGGTACAAAAATCAGAAGTTTGTGTGATGTTCATGTTATTTACCTTGCATTAGGATTCCTTTTTCATTTTCAGTTTACGAACCGCATGTGATACTGGACCTTTAATGAACGCTCTTTCATAATCGTTCATCATGAAGAAATACGCCAATACCCAATAAATCAGGGTATACGCTGCGGCGAGGGCAAAGAAGATCAGCCAATTGCTGATATGCAGTGCATTCAAAACGAACCACCCCACCGTCCCCATGACCAACATGACCGGGCACATAAGCAAGATATTCTTCCAGAACAAGGGGATATCGATACCGATTTTCTTATAATAATACCAGTTGATAATTAGAATGTTGCCCACTACATAAGCAATGCAGGTAGCCATAGCCGCACCGATGATGCCGTATGCTTCCACCCACCAGAAAGTCAGCCCGACATTCAGAACGGCAATGCAGAGGTATACGACTGAACGAAACTGATGCTTATTCATAGCGTAGAGAATGTTCAGACCGGTGTTCTGAATCAAGGGCACGGTCACCGGGATCATCACCAGAAGTGCCGCATAATAGGCCTCCTCGTACCCGGAACCAGCCCATAACGCGATGAACTGACGTCCAAACGCCACAAACGCAGAAACAATGAAGGAAATCAGCAAAAATTGCAGCCGCCCGACCTTGATGAACAGGGCTGTAAACTCCGATGGCGGAGTGTCCTTAACAGCCATTTTTGTCACCTTCGGCATAAGAACACCGCTGATTGCCGTTGATAGGCTTGTGATGTAAGCGTTGAAGGTCGCGCCAATGTTATAGACCGCTGTAGCTACCGCGCCAACGGCCCAACCGATAATGAGCTTATCTGTGGACCAAAAGAGGATATCAACAATGTTTGCCAAAAACACAAACAAGGAAAAACGAATGATCTCGCCAAGAAGTCCACCATCGGCACGCTGGAAGCAGGGACGGATATGCATCCGCCGAATGACATATACGGTGTAGATGGCGTAGGTAACAAAATTCAGGATCGTCGCAGAAAGTACAAGACCAATAGAGCCAAAGCCCATGAACAGCAACGCGAGGTTCAAGCACGGCGATACCACGCTTGTGATGAGCGAAGCCGTTTTGCTAAAGATAAATCTCTCGTGGGCCAAGATTATGGAGCTGAACACATTAAATGGCATGAAAACTGCCGTGTTCAGCGTCATCAGGCGCACCAGCCGCTCCAGCAGAAGGAGCTCGTCCGGCATAAGGGATCGTCCATAGAACCCCAAGTGAAAGGAGCAAAATGTGCCGACCAGCAGAATTGTGGCGCCGATTACTGAGTATATCTTGATGAACAGGCCAAAGACGCGCTGTTCTCCGTCCAAATCTCCCTCTGCGCGGTATTTGGCAAGGTAGCGGATGATCGAGCCGCCGATGCCGAAGTTCAGCAGGCCGATATATCCCATAACTGACTGTGCAATTCCGTAAATGCCATACTCCGCCTGCCCCAGCATACGGAGCATGATGGGCGTATAAATGAACGGAATCAGATTGCCGATCAGCAGGTTCAGATAGGACAGCAGCGCACCTGCCTTGATTTCATCGCGTTTCATGCGTTTACAAGTTCCTCCAACGCTTTGCGTGCCGCATCTGCACGGGCAATATAACCGGGAAGCGTCTCGTTGAGGTGCGCCCGGATGGCATCGCGCTTTTCATACAGGCGAACAAATGCTCGGGTCAGCTCATCGCTCTCCTTGAGCTGCTGCACCGGCAGAACATAGCCTTCCTCCGTGCCGAACAAATCCCGAGCAATGCCGCGCGCTTTGACGGAGTAGCCCACCACCAGTGTCGGAACACCGGTAGAATACGCAGCAATAGTCGCGTGGGTTCGGGCACCAATGAAGAAGCTGCATTGAGAAATGATCCCTTTCAGTTCCATGCAGTTGTGGTCCTCCACCATGACGACACGCCCGGTATGCTGGTACTTCCGGTAGAGTTCTCGCAGAGAAATCCTGTCATCAGTAAAATCCCATACCACGTGAGGAATCAGGGCGACCCCCATGTCTGTTTCTCTGAGGATATAGTCAATCAGTACCTGATAATTGGCCATTGCCATACCCGGAGAAGTTTCCTTTTCGATAACCATGGGACTCAGGTTGATTCCAACCATATTCCCAACAGTAAAGCCCTTTGGGCTAGGCGGAATACAGCTTTCCAGCGTAAACGCCGGATCCGATACCAAGACCGTATGCGGATTGACTGCTCGCAGTGCTTCATAGGATATGCTCTCACGTGCTGCGATAAGGCTGTACCGAGAAATATCCTGCGCGATGGCAGGGTCCTTTAGAAGCTCCGGTTCAACAGAACAGCCCCACAGCACCGTCTTTGTCCCGCGCTGGAGCAGCATGTCATGCATCATGATGTAACGCTGAACATCCGCATAGCAGTAGTTATCACCGCCAATAGAAAGTGCAACATCACCCTTTCGGATATGGCTAAACGCCTTTTCATAATACAGCTTGTCCATCGGAATATAGTCATGAGTTAATTTCAGATGCAGATACGCCTTAGCAAAGCTTGCGCTGAACCGAGAGTAGGACGTCTGCTCCTGTATGACACTGCATATCCGATCAATTCCATAGGCAGCATCTTCCGCCGGCCTTTTCGATATCAATGTAAAATCATACTGGTTCTTGCCCCGGAGCATGGCGATTGTTGAGCGAACAATCGCCTCACATCCATGGTTTTCGCTACCCCCATGGGCATATAAAAATACCTTTTTCATATTGGCGCCAACACCATCCTCATGCTACGCTGTTAATCAAGAAGCTCTCCGATTATCATCTCAGTCCGCTGGCAAACAGCAGATACAAAATTCTCTCTTTCCATGGAAATAATTGGCACTTCACAATGCTCATCCAAAATTTGCGGTATAATCGCCTGACCGCGTGTACAAATTCTTTTCCTCTCGGCGTGCTCCTGTCTAGCCCCAATACATACTGATAAAGATGCGATACCGTGATATAGAAGCACATCGGGTCAAGCTCTGAACGCCCGACGATATACTCCAGCAAATCTGCTGTTGCCGCAACCACATCAAGAGACGGCGTCTTTCGTTGCTGATCCATCGCGCTCCCGGAATTCTGATAATAGTGATATGCCGTTTGTGACGTTGACGCGACTACATTTGCCCGTGAAAAAGCGTCGCGGACAAACAGGATGTCCTCGTAGGCCTTTAAAGGAGGAAACTGTAAGCCTGTAATCATTTCTCGCCGGAACAACTTGCCGCACGGGCCTGAGTTGATTTCCCGTCTTGTCAGCAGGAGTTCCATCGCGTGCAGGGCCGTTAGCCTCTGATCTCCGGCAGAAAAGGTCGAAATTCTCCTGTCACTCCTTGTTTCAACGGACACATCGCAGACGGCAATATCTGCTCTGACGCATGTGCTTAACAGTTGCTCAAAGTAGGTGGAGTCAATGCTGTCATCGGCGTCTAAAAAAGCAATATAGTCCCCAGAAGCCTTTGTCAGCGCGCGATTCCTCGCCGCAGAAACGCCTGCATTCTCTTGATAAACATAGCAGATTCGCGGATCTTCTTGCGCGGCAGCCAAGCAGATATCAGCAGACTCATCCGTACTGCCATCATTGACCAAAATGATTTCAAGGTCTCGCTCTGTCTGTTCCGATAGACAGCGAAGCATTTCTGGCAGATACATCTCTGCGTTATAGATGGGAATAATTATACTGATCATACTTTAATTCTCACGAAATTGCCGCATTCTTCTGATTGAGAGTACGGCCCCTGCAGGTAAAGCCAATATGGTATACACTGGGCGATGGCTTTTCCAAATATATGCTGGGTGCTTTCCCAGAATAGACAGAGCGATTTGCTGGCAAGCTGCAAAATACTTCTCCCGGATACTCAAATTCGGATATTTCAGCATGTGGTTATACATCATTGCATAGCCCATGGGATTTTTCTTAACCAGCGACCGCCAGCCTTTTGTGAGGCCGTCCTTCAAGTAATCGCATATGTATATGATATCCTTATACCAACGGAGCTTATATCCGCTCAAAGCGATCTCGTTGAGTGCAATCTGCTCCGGAGCAAACTTTTCTCCGGGCCACTCTGCCATGGGAAACTGCTGAAAAACAGAGACCTTATAGGCCTCACACATATCCGCATCCAAGTCATATTTGTTTCGATCCAAGTTGGTGGCATCGACATAACCGTGTTCGTTGGTGCGCGGCGCAGTTCCCTTCAAATAACTTCCGTCAGGATATCCGCGAGCCGCGCCTACGCCGACGAAGGTAGGATCGTCCTCAATCTCCTTGCACCACAGCAGCATTTTTTGAACGGCGTCTGTAGTCAAGCGGTCATCCGAATCCACCATAAAGAAAAAATCGCCATTTGCCTTGGTGATGCCAAAGTTGATTGCACGTGGTTTCCCACCGTTCTGGATTTTGTAATAGTGGATATCAAATCCATTATTCTGATCTTCCCACTGCGCGACCAACTTGCCGGTGTCGTCGGTAGAACCATCGTCCACGATCATCCACTCAAAATCCTTACAGGTTTGTTCACGAAGGGATTGATACAATTTTGGCAGAATATAAGCGCGATTATATGTCGGCGTAAAAACTGTAAAATACGGCATATCACAGTCTCCTTTTCAATCCTCGCAAAACATCATAGGTTTGCATCATCACTTTCGCCTGATTACCGAGATCATGGCGGACGCAAAAAAGAATACCCGATTTGAAAAAGCCCCCAGCCTTAGCGAGAACTTTGCTTTCCATTAGCAAGTCATGGACAGCTTTCACCCTTTCCGGTATCTCTTCTCGCACGCAATGAAAAATGCTAAAGAAAGCGTAGTTGGCTACCAAAGCATCCACAGTTTTTCGATTGTCTCCTTCATAGTATCCGGTGTCCTGAAGAAACTTTCTGTAGGACAGGTTGATTTTGAGCTGCGCAACGTAATCAATCTTTCCGCTATCAATGATCGCCGATGAGTTATCTGCTTCCTGAAGGTAATAATACTTACAGGATGCCTCAAAATAAATGGTCTTAACTTTGGGATAAAGGCGAAGATAGAACTCAAAGTCCTCCGCCAATCGAAGCCATTCTGAAAAACGAGCATCCGCTATCAGGCCTCGCCGTATCAGCTTGCCGCAGCCGTATCCATAAATACCTGTGCGTTTTTGAACCTGCGCGAACTCAGGCATTAGCTGCTTTATGGAACGCACTCCGTCATATGGGACTTCAGTGGTGAAAGGCGGGTGACCATCTTCCCAAAACTTTTCCAGACCGGCAACCACCATATCCGCTCGACTACTCTCTATGTCCGTGTACAACTGCATCAAGTAATCAGGTTCAATGTGATCGTCTGCATCTATGAAGGTAACATATTGCCCAGTTGCTCTTGTAAGGCCGATATTCCGAGCACGGGATACGCCGCCGTTTGGAACATGCTGGACGCAGAATCGCTTATCCTTCGCAGCAAACTCATCGCAAATCTCACCGGATGAGTCCGCTGAACCATCATCAACAATGATACATTCAAAGTCCTCAAAAGATTGATTAGATATATCGCCAAGTATCCTACTGATATACTTCTCCTTGTTGTAAACCGGAACAACTATACTGATCCTCATTGGACCCTCCACATTATTTCCCCTTAGATGCACGCAGTTCCCGCAATCTAACAAGTTTCTTAAACTTACTTGGACCGAGTAAACAGAAAAGGCCATAATAGATTTTCTGTTTCAAAGAGGGCACCCTCCTCCAAGATAGCTTTTTAGTATATTTCTTTGCCATCCGGAGAGATATTTTCCTCATGTCGGCTGGTATACTATTTGACAAACTGTGCGCAATGACCTTGCTTATACACGCGCAGTAGACAGCAGTTTCCAAATCGCGCCGAGCGCAATCTCTATATAATTCCAGGTGCTCTTCCCAAATTTCAAAAGCATTTTTGTATAAAGCTTCTTGATGTTCCTTGTTTTGGCTATTCGTTATGCTGCCGTTATTCTGCACATAGTTATAGCCAACATATGGGATGAGCACAACTTCCTTCGCTCGCAACAGCAAATACGGCATCATTTGGATATCCTCAAAGCAAATGCCCGTCTTAAATCTAAGTCCAGAAAACAACGTCTTAGAATAGCACTTCCCCCACGCCGTTACATAGTTTTCCGCTTCGTTCGGATGAAAGTAATGACGATATAGTGCTTCTTCACCGGTGTATTTTTGTACTTCATCTACTGTATGCGCATCAAGAATCTTCCCATTTGGGTCAACCGTGTTAAATCCACAAGCAACATACATCGCATTGAAGCGGGTCAATTCGGTATACAACCTTTCGACCATGTCCTCCAGAATATAATCATCGCTGTCAACGAATGCAATATACTCTCCTTCTGCTGCATCTAAGCCTTTGTTGCGCGCGGCACTCAGTCCTTGATTCTCTTGATGAATTACTTTTATGCGCGCGTCCCGCACAGCGTACTGATCGCAAATTTTTCCTGACTCATCGACGCTGCCATCATCAACGCAGATAATCTCAAGGTTCTGATATGTTTGCGCAATAACACTATCCAAGCAGCGGCGAAGATATTTCTCAACGTTGTAGACCGGGATAATCACGGAGATCAAAGGTGTCCTCAATTGTGTCCCTCCTAAAAGCGGCCTAATGAGTCCGTCTGAAAAGAGTGGTGACGTTTGAGCAAAGGCTAACCAACCTTCTCAGCCCTATCGACCGATAACGAATCGACCAGTACAGCATCTTAAATTGAATCGGATAGGGGCTTACGTCAAAACCCTCCATCATGCGCACTACGCGGGGATGGTCCATAATGGCCTTTACCTTCCGATTCTGCTCCCGCCGCGTCAGCGCGGAATTGCACAGGATGTAATAGATCTCCGCTCTGGCCAGATAGAACATGTTGGATTTGATCTGCTGGGTAAAATCGTAGTCCTCGCATTTGGAGAAAAAGTTTTCCGTTTCTTCGTTGATTTTTAGGCTGCTGTCCCACCACCAGGGCTGATACGTTTTGGACGCGGAGCCCTCCGTCATGCGGTAGTGGTAAAAGTGCTCGCCTTTCAGGTAGGCGAAAGAGTTCGCGCAATACAGCACCTCGGAGCCAAAGGGGGCGTCCTCACTGATATGAATATCCTCACGATAGGAGAGCCGGTTTTGAACAATGACGTCCCGCTTGATAAGCAACGCCCAGTTTGAAATGGTAATAGGGTATTCGATACCGTCCATAACCAGATGCGGATATATTTTCTCTCGCATCTGCATCTTATCATAAAAACCTGCATTCACGTTGGGCTGAGAAAACGGGATTTCCGTTTCGCCGCGAAAACGCACATAGTCGCACAGCGTCACATCCGCGCCGGTTTGCAGCATTTTTTCATACATCTCCGGTAATATCCAGTCGTCCGAATCCACAAAGGCCACATAGTCCCCGGAGGCCGCGCGAATCCCGGCATTCCGCGCGGACGCGGCTCTGCCGTTGGGCTTGTGGATCACCTTCACCCGCGCATCCTGCTCCGCATACCAATCACAAAGAGCGGGGCTGGTGTCTGTGGAGCCATCGTCCACAAGAATCAGTTCAAGATCTGTGAGCGTTTGCCCAAGAATGCTGTCCACGCACTCCTGCAAATATTTCTCGGCATTGTATACCGGGACGATGACACTGACTTTTGGCATGATTTTCTCTCCCTCAGCGGCGTAGTTCTTTCCGTATCCGGCGTATAACGCGTCCGATTTTTGCTCGGATTTGCTTTCGTTTCGGCAACCAACTCATCGAATACCAGTGGATCGAGTAGGTGTTCTCCGTTTTTGTCAGCTTGCCCGTGATGCTGTCCAGTGGGTTGAAGTAGTCCGCCGGATAGACATGAATCCCGGCAACCACCTGCTTCTGCCCGTTGCGCACAAGGCCGAAGCGCTCCATCACGTCCGTGTTCAGCCGCGGACAGCCTACAGTATTCAAGCTTCCGTCCGCATTGGTGAAGTGCAGCGTTTTATATTCCTCGATCATCGCCTGAATCACTGGATGGTGGGCCTCAGCAGCAATGGTCAGGCCGGAGGCAACATACTGATCGTTCTCAAATCCGATAAATCCCTCGTCATCCAGCAGCGGTGAAATGTCCCGCACGACCTCCACGTCGGTGTCGAAATACACGCCGCCATGCTGCTCCAGCACGATCAGGCGCATGACGTCGGACACAAAGGCGTACTTTTTCGCAGCATACGCCTCCGCCATGAACGGTATGGCAAGATAGTCGCAGTTGTCCTCATTCCACTCGCGGATCTCAAAATCCGGGCAGAATCGGCGCCAACTGGCAATGCATTTCTCGGCAAGCTCCGGCTTTTCGCCGCGGCCAAACCAGCAGTAGTGGATGATCTTTGGGATCATGGGTCAGTCCTCCATCAGCGCGTAGATCTTCTCGACCTCCGCGCTGTTCGTATAATCTCTCTTTGCGCAGTTTTCCGACAGCCGCTGCATCCGGGCAGGGTCGCGCAGCAGCGCGGCGATTCCGGCGGCGCAGCCCGCGTTGTCCATGGGAACGATCACGCCGTCCATCCCGTTGGCCAGCTGGCTGCCGGAGGTGGCATAGTCCGTGATAACGACGGGCTTTCCAAGAAGCTGCGCCTCCCGCACGGTGACGGCCTTGCCCTCGTAGCGCGACGGCTGCACATACAGGTCGCAGGCGCACATATAGGGGTACGGGTTATCTTTTTTGCCGAGGATGATGACGCGATCCTGCATCCCGGCATCATGGATCTTCTGGCGGATCAGCGGCTCGCTGCCGCCATAGCCAATGAGATACCACTTCACGTCAAGGCCGTCCGCCACCAGACGGCAGCAGATATCCGGCACGTTGTCAAAATTCTTCGCCTCGCAGAAGCGGCCGACAGAGAGCAGGGTCTTTGCACCGCTGGACGGCAGATCCGTCTGCGGTGCTGCCGCCTGCTTGCAGATCAGTTCTTTCGGCAGAATATTTTCTATTGTCTGCACCTTTCCTGCAAGTTCAGGAAAGACGGCCTGAAAGCCTCTGGACGCCTGCTCGGACACACCGCAGATGGCATCGTACCCCTCCCACATGGCAAGCTCCGCCACGCGGTCGAAGGTCAGCGCCGTGTAGTCCGTGTGGATCCACGCCGCGTATCTTTCCGCCTGTACGCGCTGCCGCGCAAAATAGTGCGGCGTCAGGAAGCTGATAGCCAGATCATAAGTCTTGCCGGAGATCTGCGGCATCACCGGCAGGGTGTACTTATGGCTGTAAGTCAGCGCGGTCACCGAGGGCTTGTCGCTGGGATCTTTTCGGTCGAAGCGTCCCACGGCAAGCTTGCCCTCCAGCCGCCCGCATAGCACGCCCAGCTGCCCACTCTTGACGAGTGATGCCATGGGCACCGCCAGCGAGGCATACTGCGGGATTTCCGGCAGGAGATTGGCCTTGGGGTTCAGGTACGGCATCAGCTCGCCGCTGTGCCGCATCAGAAAGAGATCCACGTCATAGCGGTCATAGTCGATGGCATCGAGCAGCCCCAGCAGGCTGCGCTCCACGCCCCCAAGCTCCATCGCTTGGGAGAAGATGAGGATTGTGTGTTTCATCTCTGCTTTTTTCTCTCCATCGACCGTTTGTGCAAAAGTACATAGAGTTTTTCTGGCATAATACTTTTGACGAAATGCTTTGCTAGATCAACATAAATATATCCATATAGATATCTTGGAAAATGAAAAAGAGAAAAACCATCTCGCATCACATATGCAGCATTCATGCGTGACTTCAAGCTTCTGCGGCTAGCGGCGGCGTGGTCATCGCGCATTTTATAAAGCGGCTCGTCCAAATTATATCCAGCATACCCCTTGGCGTAAAGCTTGTACCAAAGGTTAACATCTTCAAAGCGAAGCATCCGCCTATCTTCCGTATAGCCTCCCACTGCCAGATACGCCTCTTTGCGGATCATACATGGAGCATGGCAATGGACTGGACTGTGCTTGATAAAATCGCGCTTGGTAGGCTTTTCAATCACATAGCTTCGCCCCCAGTCACCGTGCTCGTCAAAAAAGATCATTGGCGTGCTAACAATGGCATATTCAGGATGCATGTCCAAAAATGCAACCTCCTTTTCAAGCCTGTTCGGAAGGGAAACATCGTCTCCGTCCATCCGGGCCACATACTCACCGGAAGCCTCCTGTAAGCAGCGATTCAGCGTATGGTTCAAGCCCATATTCTGCTCGTTCTGGAGCAGTACAATCTTCTCAGGAAACCTCTCCTGATACTCTTGTGCAATGCCATAGGTATTATCCTT
>OLGM01001165.1_pt1 | contig 12837 bp, 10 predicted proteins | sample 1606001 | NCBI WGS metagenome assembly OLGM01 (sample SAMN03283294) | human gut metagenome | biome: human-associated habitat; material: feces | host: Homo sapiens | place: Peru | collected 2012
GGCGGCGCTCGCCGAAATGGGGCAGCCGAAATACCGTGCCAAGCAGATCTTCCAGTGGCTTGCGCGCGGTGCGTCGTCGTTTGACGAGATGACGAACCTGTCCAAGGACCTGCGCGCTGCGCTCGCGGAGCAGTTTTACATCTCGAAGCTTGAGATGCTGCGCAAGCAGGTGTCCGCCATTGACGGCACGATCAAGTACCTCTGGCAGCTCGATGACGGCAACGCCGTCGAGACGGTCGTCATGCACTATAAGCACGGCAACACCATCTGCATTTCCTCGCAGGTCGGCTGCCGGCAGGGGTGCGCGTTCTGCGCGTCCACGATCGGCGGCCTGATCCGCAGCCTTGAGCCCTCGGAGATGCTCGATGAGGTGCTTTACTCCGAGCGCGAATCCGGCTGCAAGATCTCAAACATCGTCCTCATGGGCATCGGCGAACCGCTCGACAACTTTGATAATGTCATGCGCTTTCTCGAATTGGTGAACCACCCCGATGGAGAGAATATCGGTATGCGGCACATCTCACTGTCCACGTGCGGGCTTATCGAGCGCTTTGATGATCTGGCGGCGCGCGACCTGCAGCTCACGCTCTCGGTCTCGCTCCACGCTCCGGATGACGAAACCCGCTCGAAGATCATGCCGGCCAACCGCGGCCGCGGCGTTCAGGCGCTCATTGACGCCTGCGCCAGATATTATCAGGCGACCGGACGCCGCATTTCCTTCGAATATGCGATGATCGACGGCGTGAACGACACGCCCGAGCACGCGCGGCTGCTGGCAAAGCACGCGCGGCGCGTCTGTGCGCATGTGAACCTCATCCCGCTCAACCATGTGGAAGAGCGTGCGTTCCGGCCGTCAACGCCGGAGCATCTCAAGGCATTCATACGCATTTTGGAGCAGGCCGGCGTGAACGTGACCGTGCGCCGCAAGCTCGGCAGTGATGTGGACGCGTCCTGCGGCCAGCTGCGCAAGAAGGTCGCGGATCACCGCGCCTGAAGGGGGAGAGCCCATGCAATGCTTTGCAAAGTCGGACAGGGGTGCTGTCCGCAAGGAGAATCAGGACCGTGCCGCCGGTGCGCGCATCCGGCGCAAGGGCTGCGTTGTCGGCGTCGTCTGCGACGGTATGGGCGGCGCTGCCGGCGGGAAGCTTGCGAGCGAGCTTGCCGCGTCGACCTTTCTGGCGCAGTTTCGCCGGGAGATGATGGCGGGCAGCGCGGTCGAGCCTGCGATGCGCGCAGCCTGCGACGCTGCCAATCAGGCGGTCTACGGCCGTGCCTGTGCCGATCCCGGGCTGCGCGGCATGGGTACGACGATCGTTGCTGCCTGCGTGCGGCACGGACGGCTCACGGTGCTGCACGTCGGTGACAGCCGCGCGTATCTGGTCGGCCTGCGCCGGATGCAGCAGATCACGACGGATCACTCGCTTGTGCAGGAGCTGATCGCGAGCGGGCAGGTGCTGCCGGAGCAGGCACATCGCCACCCGCGCCGGAATGTGATCACGCGCGCTGTCGGCGTCGGGGCCAAGGTCGAGCCTGACTGCTGCAGCATGCCGTTTCCGCTGGGCGCGCGGCTGCTGCTGTGCACGGACGGACTGTCCAACACGCTCACGGATGTGCAGATGCATGATTTCTGCCGCAGTTCCAGAGATGCAAAGCAGATCTGCTGCCGCCTGATCGCGGCGGCGCTCTCGCGCGGTGCGCGCGACAATGTGACCGCGCTGGTTCTTTTCCGCTAAGCGCGGCAACGGGGGAACACTATGGAACAATCAATGAATCGTTATATCGGCCAGATGCTGGACGATCGCTACGAGATCCTGGAGGTCATCGGCAGCGGCGGCATGTCGGTCGTTTATAAGGCCATGTGCCATAAGCTGCACCGCTATGTCGCCGTCAAGATCCTGCGTGATGAGATGGCGGAGGATGCCGAGCTGAAAAACCGCTTTCAGGCGGAGGCACACGCCGTCGCCATGCTCTCGCAGCCGAACATCGTCTCGGTGTATGACGTGGGGCACAGCGGTGATACGGAGTATATCGTCATGGAGCTCATCGAGGGCGTGACGCTCAAGCAGCGTCTCGCGGAGCGCGGCGTGTTCAGCGCGCAGGAGGCGCTGAGCTATGCCACACAGATCGCAAAAGCGCTCCAGCACGCGCACGCGCACGGCATCGTCCACCGCGACATCAAGCCGCAGAACATCATGATCACGAACGACGACATGGTCAAGGTGGCTGATTTCGGCATTGCCGCACTGGAAAACATCCATGAGGAGCGCAGTGGTCAGGCCATCGGCTCGGTGCACTATATCGCGCCCGAGCAGGCGAAGGGCCTCAATGCAGACGCGCGCAGCGACCTGTATTCGCTCGGTGTCGTGCTCTATGAGATGACGACTGGTCACCTGCCGTATGACGCCGACACCCCGGAGGAGATCGCGCTCAAGCACATTGCCGGCAGCGCAAAGCCGCCGCGGGAGTGGAACAGTGCGATCCCTGAGGAGCTTGAGCGCATCACGCTCAAGGCGATGGAGCCTGACCTGCGCAAGCGCTATCAGTCGGCGGGGGAGCTGCTCAAAGCGCTCAACGCCTGCAAAAAGCACCTCAATCAGCAGCGTCCGCTCGCCGAGCGGCGCAAGGAGAACGCGGAGAAAAAAGAGTCCTTCTTCGGCGTGGGGCATGACCTCACGGAAGAAGAATATCAACGGCGGCGCAAACGCGCCAAACGCGTGAGCTATTTCACGGGCATTTTCTCGGTTGGTGTGTTTGCTGTCTTGCTGTTCGTGTTCCTCTGGAATTTCTGGCTCGAGGATCTGTTCCGCACGGCGGAGCGCGTGGACGTGCCGGATTTTACCGGAAAATCCTATGAGGCAGTCGTCAACGACAAGCAGTATTCCGATTATCGTTTTACCGTTTTGTATACCGTCGACCCTGAGGTGCCGGACGGTGTCATCATCGACCAGGACCCGGAAGCCGGAAAGAGCCGTATGCGCGTGCCGGAGGGCATCAGCGTGCAGCTCACCGTCAGCACCGGCGTTGTTATGGCGGAGGTGCCGTATGTGGTCAATGAGGACTATGAGGCGGCGACGGAAATGCTCGAAAAAGCCGGCTTTACCGTCACGACGGAGTTTCAGGCGTCCAAGGATGTGACGGCGAAGTATGTCATCCGCTCAGAGCCCGCGCCGGGCGAAAAGGCGGCTGTCGGTACGAGCGTGAAGCTCATCGTCAGCGGCGGACCGACGCTGCGGGATGTCACGGTGCCCGACCTGTCTACGCTCACGGAGTCGGCCGCGATCGCGCACATCGAGAGCAGCGGTCTCTGCTACGGCGGCACGTACAAAGAGGCGAATGACGCAAAGCAGGGTACGGTCTTCAAGCAGAGCGCACCGGCCAACACAAAGCTCACGGAGTACAGCAAGGTCTATATCTGGGTCTCCGACGGGCCGGAAAAACCGTAACAGACAAAGGAGCACATTGCTTATGGTGCAGGGTGTCATCATCAAGGCGCTCAGCGGCTTTTACTACGTGGCCGCCGGCGATCAGATCGTGGAGTGCAAGGCGCGCGGCCGCTTCCGGTATGACGGGTGCAGCCCGCTGGTCGGCGACCGGGTGCAGCTGAGCTTCGATGCGCACAGCAAGGGGCGCATTGAAGCGGTGGAGCAGCGGCGCAACGCGTTCATCCGCCCGGCGGTGGCGAATATCGACCAGCTCATCATGATCGGCGCGAACGTCAATCCGATCACCGATCCGTTCCTGATCGACCGCGTGGTCGCTATCGCGGAAAACGCGGGCTGCGAGCCGGTCGTCTGCCTCAATAAGTGCGACCTTGACCCGGCGGAGCATCTCTATGACATTTACCGCTCCATCGGTTTTCGCGTTCTGCGCACGAGCGCTGCGACCGGCCTCGGCTTGGATGCGCTGCGCGATGCGCTGCGCGGGAAGACCAGCGCCTTCACCGGCAACTCCGGCGTCGGCAAATCGAGCCTGCTCAATGCGCTCGACACATCCTTCGGCATTGCGACAGGTGCCGTCAGCGAGCGGCTCGGCCGCGGCAAGCATACGACGCGCCACGTCGAGCTCTATGCACTCGGCGAGGACACGTTTGTCGCCGACACGCCGGGCTTCGCGTCCTTTGAGGTGGATATGGTCGACCCCATCTCGTGCGAGAATCTGCAGTATGCATTCCGGGAATTCCGTCCATATATCGGCAAGTGCCGCTTTCGTGACTGCGCGCACCTGAAAGAGCCGGGCTGCGCGGTGCTCGCCGCCGTGGAGGCGGGCGAGATCGCGCCCGAGCGCCACGAGAGCTATGCGCGCCTGTATGCGCTCTCTGCACAGGTCTGTGATTGGGAAAAGAAAAAATAACGCACAAATGTACCGCCCTCCGCATATCCTGTAGGGATAACCTGCAAGCGGAGGGCGGTGCTTTATGTTTCGACGGCGGGGGATCTGCTTTTGGATCGGCATTGCGTGCGTGGTCACCGGGGTGTTCATCATTCTGGCGCTCGTGCTGCCGGCGGGATTCTGGTGGTTTGCGCTCGGCGGCGCGCTCATTGCGGCAGGTGTTTGGCTGCTGCGGTGCTGACGGCGGCATAAGCGCCATTCGCCCGGCATAAGGATGTACAAAAACGATAAGGAGCACATCTTTATGGAACTACAACTGGGTAAGCAGGAGCACAGAATGTATACGCGGATCTTTGACCGCATCGGGGAGGAGACGTGCAGTGTGGACGCCGTCGTGCCCGACGCGCTCGGCGACCTCAGTGCGCTCGTGGTCACTGAGGGCACGTTCTGCCTTTGGAATCTCGCGTTTTCGGACAAGAGCGCACAGATCGAGGGCTGCGTTGCAGCAGACGTTGTCTATACCGAAGAAAACGGCGCACTGCGCAGCTTTCCCGTGGAGCTGCCGGTCAAGGTGCATATGAGTGGCGACACGCTCTCGGAGGACGTGCGCCCGTGGCTGCGCTGCACGCTCGCGGCGCTGGATGCGCGCGCGGTCAATTCCCGCAAGGTGCGAGTGACGGCGCGGCTGAGTCTGTGCCTGCGCGCCTACCGGGAGACGGAGCTCACGCTCACGGAGCGCATCGAGAGTGACGGCGGTGCCGTGTTCACGCATACAGAGCCGTTGTGCGTGCACGTGCCGCTGGCCGTGGAGGAACAGACGTTCACGGCAACGCAAATGCACCGCTTTACCGCCGGTCAGCCGGAAACGGACCGCCTGCTGTGCCATACGGAGTCCGTGCTGTTCGATGAGGTGCGTATCGCCGACGGGCGTGCAGTTGTGCAGGGGCGCGTGCGTGCATCGGTCGGCTATTTGCAGCAGGGGCAGTCTTGCCCGGTCGTTGAGACGTTCGAGACGCCGTTTTCACAGCTGCTCGACTGTCCGGCGGACGCCGAGCCCTGCATGGTGCAGGCAAGTGTCAGCCTGACAGCGGCTTATCTGAATGTGAGTACCGCGGCCGACGGCGCGACACTGGAGGCGGAGTATCACCTCGTCGCACAGGCGGTGTGCTTTGGTGAGGTTGCGGCGGAGTGTGTGACGGATGCTTACTGCAACACCGCGCAGCTGCAGCTCGAATGCGAGACGATCCCGGCCGGAACGGTGCAGCCGGCAGAGCCGCTGCACCTGACCGCTGAAGGCGCGATCGCGTGCGATGCCGCCGCGCTGACGGTGCGCGCGCAGCGTGCCGAGCTTTGCGGCGCTGCGGCCGATGGCTGCGATGTGCTTGTGCATCTGCTGGTGACGGATGCCGAGCAGCGCGTGTCCTGCTTGGAGAAGCGGCTGCACCTGCCGCTGGAAACTGACGGCAGCGGGCGGGCAGAGCTGCTGTATGCGCTGCCGGAAGCGCCGGCGGTCACGGCAACGGCGGACGGTTTTCAGCTGCGCGCAGCGGTCACGGTCGGCTTGGTGCGGTTTTGCCCGTCTGCGTTCCGGCAGGTCACCGGCGTGACGGCGCAGGAGCGCTCGAGCCCGTATGCAGCCGTGCCGTCGCTGACGATCGTGCGCTGGAACGGGGAGGATCTGTGGCAGCTCTCGAAGCGTTACTGCTCCAGTGAGCGGTGCATTCGCGAGACGAACGGTCTCTTGGATGACGATACACCGGCTGAACTGCCGCAATATCTCCTCATCCCCAAGACGGAGGCGTAGTTTTCGCGCAAAAATGCGGATTTTCCTTGCCACGCGGCTCTGTTTGTGTTAAAATGTTCAAAGCATTTTAGCAAGAGGAGTTGTAACTATGTCCGGACATTCCAAGTGGCATAACATACAGAAAACCAAAGGCGCGCAGGACGCCAAGCGCGCGCAGGCGTTCACGAAGATCGCCCGCGAGATGATCGTGGCCGTCAAAGAGGGTGGCAGCGGCGACCCCAATAACAATTCCCGCCTCGCAGCTGTCATTGCAAAGGCGAAGGCCGCCAACATGCCGAACGACAACATCAAGCGTACGATCGATAAGGCGCTCGGCTCCGGTAACACGGATAACTACGAGTCCATTACCTACGAAGGCTATGGCCCGTCTGGTGTCGCCATCATCGTTGAAACGATGACTGACAACCGCAACCGCACCGCCTCCGAGGTGCGCCATTACTTTGATAAGTACGGCGGAAACATGGGCGCGACCGGCTGCGTGTCGTGGTCGTTTGACAAAAAGGGCGTCATCGTCATCAACGATGAGGATCAGGAGCTTGAGGAAGACAAGGTCATGGAGGATGCGCTCGAAGCCGGTGCAGCCGACTTTGCGCCCGATGAGGGCATTTACACGGTCTACACCGCTCCCGATGATGTGGCTTCGGTGGCCGAGGCGCTCACGAATGACGGCTATGAGCTGCTGAGCGCGCAGGCGGAGATGGTGCCGCAGAACACCATCAAGCTCACCGACGAGGGCGATATCAAAAACCTCCAGAAGATGCTCGACATGTTCGAGGACAACGAAGATGTCCAGAACGTGTGGCACAACTGGGAAGAGTAAACTGCCTGTGAAACGCATGCGTTTCCGGACACAAAACAGCACATTTGACGGATAACATGGCACTTTGCGGCTTCAAGCGTCGTTTCCTGCGCGAAAACACGGCGTCAGCTGCGACATACATGGCCACCTCTGTTGTGACATACATGAGGAGGACATAGGTATGAAGATCCAAAGTGCTGTCGAAGAGTATCTGGTTGAGATTGAGGTTCGCAAGTATACCCCGAAGACGATTCGGAGTTACCGGTGTAACCTCAATCTCTTTTTGCGTTTTTGCGCAGAGAAATTGCACGTCGAGACTGTCGAGGAGCTCACGCCCGCAGTTGTGCGGCAGTTTTCACGCTGCATGAGTGAGGCAGGGCGCAAGGGCACCTATATCAACGGCGTACTCAAATCGATCAAATCGTTCATTCAGTATTGTTATGAGGAAGGATACGGCGGCTTTGATACGCGCAAGACGTTCAAGTGGTGCAAGGAGGAGAAGCCGGTCATTACCGCGTTTTCTCCGGAGCAGGTGCGGATCATGCTGCAAAGCTGCCGTGGGCATGATTATCTCTCGCTGCGCGACTATGCGATCCTGACATTACTCTTTGAGACCGGAATTCGCTGCTGGGAGCTGTGCTGCATCCGTGAGGAAGACATTCACGACGATTTTATCATCATCAACGGCAAAAACCATAAGCAGCGCGTGGTACCGATTACGCCTGTCCTGAAAAAGGCGATGCTCAGATACGAGAGCGGTAAAGAGAAGTACTTTGTGCTTCGCCCGCATGATGCGTTTTATTTCCTGTCGTTCCATGGTAGGCAGTTGACGGACGGAGCTGTGGAGTATGTTCTTCGCAAGCGCGGAGCGGGGATAGAAGGTGTTCGCGTGTCTCCGCATACATGCCGGCATTTTTTCGCGCAGCAGCAGGTGAAAATGGGCACGGATCTCTATACGATCAGTCGTTTGCTGGGGCATGAGAATATCGGGATCACGCAGACTTACCTGAACAGCCTGCGCGACCAGGAAGTGATTGAGATTGCCAAGCAGAAAAGCGTGCTGATGAATATGCGATAAACCGCGGCGCCTTCTTTTTGAAGAGAAGGCGCCGCGGTATTATATTTGTTGCAACATGCTGTTATCACGTTGGCGATTTCTATTCGGACAATGCGCTTTGGCTTTGGATTGGGGATATCATCCGCGATTTGTAGCTCTGCCGGGTGTAGGTGGTGTATGGGAAAATGTTTCGTTCAGCCGCTCACTTATCCCTCATATGGGCGTTAAGAGTATACACCCTCCTACATAAAAGGAACCGTTTCTTGCGTTCAGCGGCAGAAGCAGAGGAGGATCCAAAACGTGATTTGAAAGTCGAATGTCTTTTCGATGTAAGCAACAGCTAAATATGATTAGGAAATGGGACTCGAATATTAAAAGCCAACGCGAAACTGTGTGGTTATATAAAACCAAGAAATAATTTTGAAAAACTGCTTGACAAATGCACTGATATGGTTTATGATAACCACGAAATCGGTTCTTGATAAGCATTTCAAAAAGTGAGGTAATTGAATTGACACAGCAAGAGTATTTTGACCTTCGATTCTTGTATGAGAAAGAGGGGCAGGCGGTCGCTTCGACTATTTCCAACGTTCTGAGCGGTACAAATTATATTGACAGAAGCACGCTGATTGCTACATCTTATGTTTTGCTCAAAGCAAATGATAGGGAGACTTCCATCGACAGTATTGCGGCGTTTTGTGCCTCAATCGCTGCTGATGAAGATCGTGCGGCTTTCCTCGAAAGTTGCCTCAGTGATAATTGGCAGATGGTATCCGGACAGCGATACCGTTATAACAGCAATGTGCTCCAATCTATCATTCTCTTTTTCGAGAATCGGGACATGCGTCTAGGCGATGAGGTGAAGACTCCTTTGGCAATTTCGCGTTTAGCTTGTAAGCTGTTTGCATTCAACGAAGATGATGAAATTGCGGATTTCGGTATTGGCAGTGCTGCATTTGTAATCGAAGCGTATTTGAGCAATCCCTCACTCCGCTTTTACGGTGTTGAGATCAACGCCTCTACGAAAGAAATCGCGGCAATTCGGTTGGAAGTACTGGGGTGCGCGATTACATTGAAGCACGGCAATATTCTCGACATGGATTCGGATTCGCATCAATTCCATAATATCTTTTCAAACTATCCATTCGGGCTTCGGTTAAGAGCAATTGGATTTGACAGAAATCGTCTGCTTCAGAAGATCTCACAAAAAGCGACGGAATTTAAGAAAAGCGTTTCGTCCGACTGGTTCTTTAACGCTGCCATCATCGAGTGCTTGAAGGAAAATGGCAAAGGGATTGCCGTAATGACTAACGGAAGCACGTGGAACACACCAGATAAGTCAGCCCGGAAGTACTTTATAGAAAACGGCTATCTAGAAGCAGTCATCGCACTGCCCGAAAAGATCTTTGAGAATACCAACATTCCTACGACCATGGTTATTCTCAGCAGAAACAACGAGCGTACAATGCTCGTTGACGCAACAGGCATGTGTGAAAAAGGCCGCAGATATAATACTTTTACCGACGACCAGATTGACCAGATAGCATTTGCTGTGAATCACGAAACGCCGAACAGTAGGTTTGTTTCGCAGGAAGAATTTGTCGCCAACGATTATGTGATCAATCCAACCCGATATTTGACCGAAGATATCGTTGTGGAGAATGGTGTGCCGTTTTCCACAATAATTAAATCTATTACGCGCGGAGCACCTTTGAAAGCGAGCGAGTTGGATGAGATGGTATCGGAAGAACCAACTGATTATCAGTACCTGATGCTAGCCAATATCCAGCATGGGCAGATTGATGCAGGGTTACCGTATATTAAAGGTGTTCAGGACAATCAGAAAAAATATTGTTTGAAGAACCATGCGCTAATTCTGTCGAAAAACGGCGCTCCGTTCAAGGTTGCAGTGGCTCAAGTTCAGCCCGGAAAAACCATTTTGGCGAATGGTAACCTTTACATTATCGAAATCGATGAAGAAAAAGCAGATCCTTATTTTGTAAAGGCATTTCTTGAGAGTGAGAAAGGAATTGCACTGCTAAAGTCCATCACTGTCGGTGCTTCTATTCCAAATGTCGGCGTGGAGTCCCTAAAGAAGATTCTCATCCCGCAAATTCCAATCGAAGAGCAACATTTGCTGGCAGCACAGTATTTAGCAAAGGTAGACGAAATCGCATTGTATCAGCGGAAATTACAAAAAGCGTACGAAGAACTGAGTCACATCTACGATAATAAGGGGTAAGCGATGGCTGTTCTTGGAATAGACGAAATCGAGGAGCTGTTAGATGAGATTCGTGTCAGGGTACTGAGAGCTAACCGTGATGACACGCTAGATTCGCTTCTTACTTTAATGGGTATGCACGATCTGATGGAAGCGCAATCACAGCCAGGGAACAAGAAAGGGAAGATTGTTGTACTGGGTGCTTCTGATGTCGATGCGGCACACTTGCTTATTACTGCTGGAAAAATGGGCCTTGATAAAAGCCGTTTTGAATTTTGTCTCGATTATGATGCAATTCAGAAATACAACTTCCGAAAGCTGCAGTATTCGGACAAATACCGCTTGATTTTGGTTGGCCCTATGCCCCATAGCACAACAGGCACATCTGATAGCAGCAGTGTTATCGCTGAGATGGAAAAACACCCAGAGATGTACCCACGCATTTACCTGATGACAGCGGCTCGGCTTTAAAGATTACCAAATCAGGGTTTAAGGATGTTCTCGAAAGTATGATTAGAGAGGATTATATTTGAAAAGCTCAAGAATAGCTGCTTCAAGTAATGATATAATTACATGAATAGCTTTGAAAAATCAGGAATTTTGTGTTATTCTTTATTAGCGTTATTATACACAATACACATTTCAGGGAGAAGGCATAGAACGGCTGCCAAGAAGCCCTTCTCTACACGGTGGATGGCATAGAGATTCCCACCCTTTGCAGGAAAAATCGAATTCAATTGCTTTCATCTGAATGAGAGGGAAAAGCGTGTCCATGAGACTACAAGCGATGGCAACAAGAAATGCTACTACATGGAGCCGCTCGTGCTTGCGTTCAACAAAGGTAACTACCAGATGATGGCATATAACAGAGGCATCCGGACAGCACCGCCAACTATCGTATTGATCGTATAGATCATCTTACTGTTGTAGAAGAATCAGTAATGTCGAATGAGGCCGTGGCCCGGATCGATGAAGTGGCAGAGTACACGGAGCAGGTTTTCAAAATGTTCAGCGGCGAGCTGGAGGACGTTGTAATACAGTTCAGTAAGCAGCTTATTGGTTTCGTGCTCGTAAATTTGCAGATGACACACTGATGACGGCTGTGAACGACACCACCTGCGTGGCGGCAGTGCATGTACAGCTCAGCTCTTCGTTCTTTCTTCGGCTGCCTGGCACAATTCGGAAGCAGGATGCGCATCCTTTCACCGGCAAACGTGATCGAACAGTATGATAAACACATAAAGAACATTCTTGAATAAGGCGGGAAAACAAATGTTAGGAGCAATTATTGGTGATATTGTCGGTTCCAGATTCGAGTGGAATAACAAAAAAAGCAAGGAATTCGAGTTTCTTTCACATGTGAAAAGATGTAGACCAACGGATGACAGCATTATGTCGCTCGCGGTCGCACAGGCTATTCTTGACAGTGGGGGAGACATCACGGTACTGCGTCAGAGCGCGGTAACGAGAATGCAAGAACTCGGCAGGAAATACCCACACGCAGGATACGGCGGTCACTTTCATAAATGGATCTACGACAGCAATCCACAGCCCTATAATAGTTGGGGAAATGGTGCCGCCATGCGTGTAAGTCCCTGCGGATTTGCAGCGGCATCACTTGAAGAGGCGAAAACATTCTCCCAAGCGGTGACCGAAGTAACACACAATCACCCAGAAGGAATCAAAGGGGCGGAGGCAACTGCTGTTGCTGTTTACCTTGCACGCAATGGAAAAAGTATGCTTGAAATCCGCGATTATATTGAGGCGCATTACTATAGAATTAAATTCAAGCTGGCAGATATCCGTGCAAGCTATACTTTTGATGTTTCGTGCCAAGGATCGGTGCCGCAGGCGCTGGAGGCGTTCTTCGAGTCCACGAGCTTTGAAGACGCGATCCGCAATGCCATTTCCATTGGTGGTGACAGCGATACGATTGCGGCAATTACGGGTGGAATCGCTGAGGCGTATTACGGCATACCGGCTGATATTCGAAAACTTGCTCTGACTTTTTTGGACGCCAAGCAGCTCGAAATACTCAATGCCTTTGAATCCCGGTACGGGCTCGTTCTTGAGAAAGATGCGGGAAAAGGAATTACGAGAGCGGCAGCCTTTTCTGCAGAAACAGATGCGCCAACCGGTGATAGGCACGATGCTATGACGGAAGCTGTTCGTGTAACAGAGGAAGCAGAGCACGCTGGTGAGGTTGATGAGCGAGAAACCACAGCAAGCGCACTATATAACCATCTGTACGAAGCATGCAACATCCTTCGTGGGCCGATCGATCAGGATGACTATAAATCATATGTTATCCCGATTCTTTTCTTTAAGCGCATTTCTGATGTATATGATGAGGAGACGCTCGATGCCGTGCAGCAGTATGGCGATGATATCGAGTTTTACCCTGAAGAAGAACTGCACACTTTCATCATCCCGAAGGGATGCCATTGGAATGATGTCAGAAACACCAGTGAAGATGTTGGTAAAGCGATCGTCGATGCAATGATGGGAATTGAACACGCCAACCCGGATACGATGGCTGGACTCTTCTCTTCTTTTGACGACGCAAACTGGACAGATAAAACAAAACTGGACGATGAGCGGCTGAAAGACCTTATTGAGCATATGTC
>OLGM01001170.1_pt1 | contig 12761 bp, 10 predicted proteins | sample 1606001 | NCBI WGS metagenome assembly OLGM01 (sample SAMN03283294) | human gut metagenome | biome: human-associated habitat; material: feces | host: Homo sapiens | place: Peru | collected 2012
TACCAACTCGATCATTGTCAAGCCGATGCGGTTCCAGGTGCGCATGGTTTCTCACAACCAACCGCGGGTCCGAACTCATATCATATGATAAAACAGAAGAACCAGAGAACCGCTGTCAAGAGCATTCTCGGCATCCTCACCGGCCTTCTGGAAGCCTGTGGAGACGATAAAGTCATACATATCCCTGTCCTCAAGCACACTCACGAAAGAATCGGCATAGCTGCAAACTGGTTCCAGCATACAGTTCCGGCCTCCATTTTCCGGATTGGAGACAAAACCATTTGTGTTTGAGCCATAAAGGCAATAACCGCCACCGGCATCTTTTGTCGTGATGTCACAAAAAAGATAATCTCCGCAAACAATCGGCACAGAGCCCAAATGCGTGAAGCTGTTTATTAGGGACACATCATTCTTGTCTTTACGGGATGCTTTATTCTCGAAATCAATCCCGACTGTTTCAATGATCTCACCATTGCCGCGATCCAGAACATAATATGCGTCGTTGCCGTAGGAGCAGAACAAGATCTTGTCCCTGTAAGTGGAGAAAAAACGACCATAGCCGAAGGCATCTAAGCCTTCTTTTTCGCCATAGCCAAGCATCTGTATTTTGATATTCAAATCATTGTCTGTCACAAACAAGCGATATGGCGGTTGCTCTTTTGACAATTTTCCGCCTGCGGAGACAAACGCGAAAATAAGGTCGCCATTTGACAGCACCTCAACGTCCCAAGCGACTATAGGCATCTCTCTGGATGCTTTATATTCCCCCGTCAACGGATCATAGGCAAGCAACTTCTTGCCGATGTTGTCCAAAACGTAAAGGTTATCAGAGTCCACCGTGAAACTTTTGACCTCAAGATATTCACCAGGCCCTCTGCCCTGCCTGTCAAGGACGAAACAAAGCTTGCCGTTCATATCATAGGCCAGAATCTTCCGGGAGCTATAGTCAGCGATATAAATCAGATCATTATAAAAAGCCACCTTATCCACAGAGCCCAGCAACGTGTTGTCTCCCGCCTCCAATGGAAGAAAAGTAACCTCTTTGACATATTCAGGAATATCCGGCCGTATCTGCGACTCCCTGCATTCAATGGTCCTGTCAACCGCACAGTCACTCTTTGTGCCTTTGCACGACACAACCATCAACAGACTTAGTAATATTATTACCCCTTTTCTCATCACGCCGACGTACAGCAGGAAATACAAGGACACCTTCATCAGAACTGAATAGTCGAAATGCTATATATTTTTTTCATTTCTCATTTGTCTGAGACGCGCTGTTCATAGAGGTATAGGATGCCAAAAGACCGCCCAAGATGGAAACAGCGATTATGATATTCTTTGCTGTTTCTTTGTTCTCTAGCAAAAGCGATATAAGGACGTCAATTATTAGTACAACAACGAAAAGCAGAATGAGTCTCTTGCCATTCACTTTAATTCTTCCCTTCTCACGAATAAACTGACCTATCAACAAGCCAAGAGAACAAAAGACAGCCGCCATTGAAAAGGAGAAGAAATAACTGTTATCAAAGAACAGTGACGTAACAAACAATAAGCAGGAGAAAAATAAGATTAAAAATAAATACTTTTTCATCATTCTGACACCATACCACAAAGCCAAGTCTGAAAAACTAACCAGCCCGCCCCTTCATCTAGACCTCTCTGACTACGAGGAAAATCCTCAATATTTGTTCAGTCTAGATTCTAGGCCAACTGGATGATTGCAAACATACAAAAGTTTTCAAATAATTCCAAGGATTTTCATCCTATCGCACAGAATAGCGTAACCTGTAATCTATAAAGACGTTATATATCAGGAACTTACCACAAATATCCAGCATCGTAAATTTTCACAATCTCCCATTTTATCCGTCCCTTTACCCTCGGAATTATAGTGCTGCGCACTAAAAAAAGCAGCCCTAAGATAATCCTCATCGACCCAGGCCAAGACATCTTTACCCCTGGCAAACATAGCTTCGACGGCCTCTTCCGCGAGAGCATCTTAGTAAAATGTAAAAAATAACCTGCATCACTTTAGCACATACTCAAGCGGCCATCAAATGGCGGTTCCGTCCTCTGGAATCAGAGTCAAAAGATACTTGATTACGTTTCGGCGACGCGGCGTAAAATATTAAGTTAATTATTTGATTATCAATAATATAATATAATAAATCCGGAGAAAGTTTCGTATCTTTATAAAACAACCACGAGTTATAAGGATGCATCCGAAACCTCCTCCAGAAATACTCTCGCCAACAGAGTTGGCTTACATGTCGGGTCTGAATGAAATGGACAGAAGACTGTTTCTTGCCGCGAGGGCGGAAAGCCTCAAGTCCCGAGGACTCAGCTACCGCAAATTTAGCAAAAATATGGGAATCAGCACGCACACTCTTCAGAAAGGGCTGGAGGAACTGCATTCCGGCCACTCTCTCGGGAAGGACGCGTCCGCCGGGACGGAGGAGGCCGTCACGCCACGCAGCCCCAGCATCCGGAATGGCTGCGGATGTTTTCAAGCAGCATATTCAAAATCGTCTTTAGTCGTTGCTAAGTTAGATATAATTCTCGAGAAAAACATTATCTTTGCCGGACAGCCAAAAACGTTTTGTTGTGAACAGACAACTTACCATAATCTTGACCTTGGGCATTTTGGCTTCCATGGCGATCGGATGCACCGGCCATAAGGTGAATGCGGACGGCAATGTGGTCGAGGAATATTCAGCCGAAGTAGTGAGCGACGGAACCGCGTCATCGCAAAGCTTTATCTTACGAAATAACAGCCACGTCTGAAACCACTGAAACATGGATGCGATAATTCATTACCGCATCCATGGTGGTTGATGAAAACAATAATGGTTAGTTGGTTATCACGGACTATTCGTCCTCGTAGACATCACCGGTCAGGAACGAGGTTGTGAAGACACGTCCCGACTCCGTGGTAATGTTCATCGTGTAGCAAGAATTGGAAGACACAGGCATCATCATCACCCCTGCGGCACTGCTGCCGGAATATTCATAAGTCTCGCCCGTCGTCATATTGTCCAGCGTGACAAACACGTTTCCAAGGTTAGACTTGAAGGACAGCTCTACCATATTCGTCAAGGTGTGGTAGTAACCGTCTATAGGGCATTGCGCCAAAGAACGGTTCGTGGACGAGGATGGCTTTGTGTTTTCCAGGACGATCAACACAACAAGCGTCTCGTCCTTACTCTTACACGGAGAATACGTTTGACTGATGAAAGTCAGCGCGAGCAGCGCAAATAAAACTTTTCGCATAATTGGTTTTATATTTGGTTTTCGCAAAGGTCGCAAGAAAGAGCATTATTTCAATGAAAAAAAGTATTAACAGCCGCCATCAGTATATTATTAAGACACAATGAATTAAGCCTATGTTAAAGTCAAGAATCTCAACACGTGCGCATATCGGGCTCAATTTCAGACAGTTATACTGGCAGGAAAGAATAATGGATTCCTGAACAAATTAAATATCAGACTTTTACGTTTGTCAACCTATAAAGTCAAGGTAAAAATCCTTGTTCTCAGAGACGATTTCGGAGATCTTGGCCCTCATACGAGCCCGTTTCGTATAGACACTCTGCACCGTGTAGCCCATGATGCGGGCGATGGTCTTGGCATCAAATCCGAGGATATTCAGTGCGATGAAACGGAACTCATTGTCTGTAGCGTCCGGCAAATCCGCTCGCAGCTTCCCCATGATTCCGTCCAGATTCTCGTCTATCATCCGCTCCAGTTTCTTCTGGTTGCAATCATCAATCACACTGACAAGCCTCTTCACCTTCGCATAGATTCTCTCCTTCTCCTTTCCGCTTCCTGCCGTCTCCCAATATTCCACACATAGATCATTCAATTGGCTGTACTGACGCTTGTAGGTTGAAACATACTTCCTCCTGAGATTCCTCAAGGCAAGTTCCTTGTCCGACAAAGCATCGTGCTCCTTGGAAAGCCTGGAGCTTACCTCCTCGTTGATCATGGACATCTCGCTCATCCGCCTCGCCCACTTTCGTTTGCCGTGCATATAGACCGTGATGACAACAAACAGGCCGATCACCGAAAGCAAAACGACAATCCATCTGACAAGAATCTGCATGTCATGGTCTTTTTCCATCATTTCTGACTTGGTCTTGAAATAATCCGACTGCGCTTGAGTGACGGATTGGTTCAAAGTGGCGTTCAATGATTCTTCCTGCAAGACCACAGACTGTTCGAGCATATTCAAAGCCTCCTGAAACTTTCTCCGATGTTTGAGCACACGGTACTTCCAAATCATTAACGGAACAGAGCCGTTCACTCTCTCCTCCAATTGGGAAAAGATGCTGTCCGTCGCACGATGGCAGCCTATATTGTCCAAGGCATAAGCAAAAGAGGCATAATCAATCGCGGAAGGTTTTCCACCATATTCATCAACCGCTTTCTGAAATATCGCCACGCTTTGCCTCGGATTTGGCTCCGGACGGAAAAGAGAGTATCTGGCGATATTGAACAAATGTTCAGCCAAGACCGCGGTGTCATGCGGAGGACTGGAAAGGAATATCTAATAAAGGCTGTCCGATTTGTCCCAGTCCTTGCAATCCGCATAGTAAGAAGCCAGACGTCCTGTCGTTATCCAAGTCCTGCAGGAATCACCCGCCTCACTGAAACAGTCAAGAGCCTCTTTTGAATATCTGATCTTTTCGGGGAAATTGTTGTTCTGCGCATATACATCCGAAATGGCGGAGGAAATCAAGCCTCTGAAGACAAGATCGACAGAACGCATTGAATATTCCTTCGCCTGCATATAGCATTTGACCGCGGAGAGATAATCGCCTCCATTATAGTAAAGTCTGCCAAGATAATAGTACGACATCATCCGATCGGTGTCAGAGCCGTGGCGATCATAATATCTGACCGCCAGGCTGAGGACACTGATGTCAGCCGTGTCGATACAGTTTCTATCCAGCGCCATCGCATAAAGCAGGGAGAATCTCGCGCGACTCGATTCCGGCCTCAATCTCAACGTGTCCACAGACCCAAGCACAGACAGCGAGCTGTCCGGCCTTGTCCAGATAAGGTTTTCCGCAACGTCCAACGCATAGTCTGTCTCATTGCCTGAGCATGAAGAAAAAGCAACCACGGCAAATGCGGACACAACAAAAGTGTTGAATATCCTGAATAGTTTCATGGTGCGAAAATATGAAAATATCCAGGAGAGGAATTGCAACCAAAGGTTATTGGTTACAAGTTCAAGTTTCAACGAAATAAAAAAATCCGGTCACTTCGAGATGTTCAGTGACCGGATAACTTTATGACCTGCCTGTTAATATGGGCTGAATTCAGAAGGAATAGGCTCCAGGGCCGATGCTGTGGATCTCATAGCTGGAGTCGTCCTGCGGGTCAAGGATGGCGGCATCCGTGTTTTTCGGGACATAGACCGTGGCGTGGGTTCCAAAAGGGATCCGGCCTTCCATGCGTACCTTGTCACCGTCCACCGTGACTTTGGAGACCAACGTTCCGTAAGGAGTCGCCGTCGTGTAGGAGACTTCGCCCAGCTCACGGACTGGAACCGGACGGATGATGATGTGCTTGTAGCCAGGCTCTTCCGGATCAGTGCGCACTCCCGCAAGCATCCTGTAGAACCAGACGAGACCGCCACCGAACATCGGATGGTTGCGCGAATCGTTGCCGTTCCACTGCTCCCACGTGGTTGTCGCACCCTGCTCAAGCCACCATCCGAAGCTCGGGAAGTCCTTTTGGTTGAGGAGCGTCCAAGCGACATCGTTCATTCCGTTCAGGGCAAGCGTCTCATAAAGGAAGCGGTGAGCGACGAATCCCACATTGACATGGCCGTTGTACTTGACCATCAGCTCGTCGCGGAGTGTGGCGCGCACATCCTCAAGTCTCTCGCGGGGAACACCCATGTACAAGGCATAGACATTGGAGCCGAAATCCCCGTAGCTTTTTGTCTCAGGATCGTAGAACCGTTTGTTGAAGGCGTCACGGATTCCTTCGGCCTTGGCGGAATAGGCGGCGGCTCCCGCCTCGTCTCCAAGCAACTTGGCCGCTTTCGATGTGATGTCGGCGCACAACCAATAGAAGAATGTGTGGACGAGTTCGTCCTGAGGCAGGCCGAATGCCGGAGCCCAGTCGCCGAGGTTGTACCAGTAGAGAGGCGCGCCCTGAGGCGTAGGCTTGTGGAAGGACGAGGTGCCGTCCTCTGCCCGCCAGGTGTCGTAGTAGCGCACGAAATCCTTCATCGGCTGGAGGCAGTCGGCGAGAAGCGTCTTGTCACCGTAGCTGTTGTAGAACTCCCAAGGCATGACACAGATGGCGGCTCCCCAGGCCGGGCCTCCTCCGCAGCATGGCTCCCACGGAGCGCCGTTCGGAACATAGCCTGACTCCGGATTCTGACTGCCCTTGACATCGCCGATCCATTTGTTGTAGAAGGAGGCGGCATCGAAGTTGGCGAGAACCATCGGCATGGCTACCTCGCCGTCGCCGGTGTAAGGAAGTCTCTCCCGGTGAGGGCAGTCGGAAGCCACTCCAGCATGCATGTTGTCCACCTGCGACTGTCTCCAGATCTTTTCGATCTGACAGAACAACGGATTCGAGCAGTCAAACTCGGCGTCAGGCTTCACATTGCTGCCGACCGACTCTGCCACGACCTGTGAGACGTCAAGGTTCTCCATCCCGGAGACTATCGCCTCCCGGAACACGTACCAGGTGAACCGAGGGCTTGTCGTGACCTTGCCGTCGGAAGCGCAGACATATTCACACCTGCCGGCCGGATACTCGGACAGGTGGTTAACCCTCAGTGTGTCTCCTTTCCTGACATTCACGCCGTCCAGCTTTACCCATCCTGAGATGACCTTGCCGAAATCAATCTTGAACGTGCCGTCCTCCAGACGCTCGAAACTGACAGGCTTAAGGGTTTCCAGCACCTTGTCTGTCGGTCCCATGTTGGCGGTCAGCCTGCCCTGCGGAGCTTCCTTCAGGACGGCGTGGCTCAATGAGGAGTCATCCAATCCTGGCTTGTTCCATCCCGGAATCTCAAAGTTGGCATCATAGACTTCTCCCTGGTAGAGGTTGCTGAACACGACCGGAGAGTGAGCCTCCTTCCATGTGGTGTCCGAGCAGACATATTCAATGCCTCCGTCTGAATATTCAAGCGCCATCTGCAGGATGAACCTCGGGTAGCCGTAGTTCGCTATGGTGTTGTTGTTGAACAACCCTTCATGGAAATAGCCGCTCCCAAGGAGCATCGAGACGGCGTTCGCCCCCTTGCCGAGCATGTCGGTGATGTCGTAGGCGAGATACAGGGTTCTGTAGGCGGTGACTTCCGGCTCCAGCGGGATCCGCGGATTGGTGAGAAGCGCCGGTCTGGCCGTGTAGTCAGTCAGGCCAGGAACGAAATAATCGTCTCCGACCTTGCCGCCGTTGATGGACATCTCGAACCAGCCAAGTCCGCAGACAAATGCCTTCGCACGGACAAGTCCCTCTCTGACAGTAAATTCCTTTCTGAATATGGGTGCGGAGTTGTCCGCCTCCGGAACGCTGTCATCCTGCCATGAGGCACCTATCCACTTCGCCCGCCAGTCACTTTCGCTGAACATTCCGGTCGTCCAGCGGGCAGGTCTCGCCCAGGCGGAGACCTTGTCCTTGCCGTCCCAGATCCTGACCGTCCACCAATAGTCCTTCATGGACTCCATAGCCGGGCCTGAATATGCCACCAGATGCGACTCGGCACCAACCGTCTTACCCGAGTCCCAGATGTCGGCCTTGCCTTCCTTGAGGGCATTCCTGTCCGTCGCCACCAGCACCTGCCACGCCGTCTGGGTCGTGTTGTTTATCCAGGAGAGCCTTGGGGCCTGGGTGTCAATCACGATGTCATCGCCTTCCTGGTACTCGCACCGGAGGGATTCCGGCGCCGTGGCCGCGCCACATCCGCATAAACCCAATGTAAGACCAATAAACATTGCCGCCAGAATGGCCGGCCGGATTCCTGTTGTCTTCATATTTCAGTGTTTTGGTAATCCGTTACTTGATCTGAGGCAGTCCAAGATCCACGAAGGTACGTGGAGCCGGGGTCTTCGGAAGTGGCTTGCGGTCCTTGATCTGCTGAAGGGCAACCTCAATGGCCTTGTCAAGCTGCTGATCCTCACCGGCATATTCCTTAACAGGGTCATTGTCCAGCAGGATGTCCGGATCGACACCGTGGTTCTCGACGATCCACTGGCCCGTCGCCGCGTCGTAGTTGGTGAAGAACGGCACGCGCACGTCGGTTCCGTCCATGTACGGCAGGGAGCCGCTGATGCCCACGATGCCGCCCCAGGTTCTCGTCCCGATCACGGTTCCGAGGTTGTTGGCCTTGAAGCTCCACGGGAACAAGTCGCCGTCCGATGCTGAATATTTATTGATCAGCAGCACCTTAGGACCGGTGTGGGTAGCCTCCGGGATAGTCCCGTTCTGGTTGGAGTTCCTGTACATCGTCATCCTGTAGACCTTGCGCAGAAGCCTCTCGATGACCATCGGAGAGATGTTTCCGCCACCGTTGGCGCGGTCATCGATGATAAGAGCCTCCTTGTCGAGCTGAGGATAGTACCAGCGTGCGAACTCGTTCAGTCCCTCAGGTCCCATGTCAGGGATGTAGATGTAGCCCACCTTGCCGCCGGATTTCTCCTCGACGGTGCGGATGTTCCTCATCACCCACTCGTAGTGCTCAAGAGGATATTCATCGGCGATAGGCTTGACCACGACCTTGCGGCCTCCCTCGGCGGCAGACTTGCTTACCGTCAATTCGACGAGTTTGCCGGCCTTTCCGACAAGGAGCCTATAGATGTTGTCAACGTCCTTAAGAGACTGTCCGTCAATGGCCGTGATGAAATCGCCCTCGGAGATATTCATTCCCGGCTCGGTCAACGGTGAGCGGAGTTCGTTCCTATAGACAGCGCCGGAGTAAATGTGATTGATCTTGAAGTAACCGCTCTTGTCCTTGCTCATCTTAGCACCGAGAAGGCCCATCGGGATGCGCTCAGGCTTAGGGTAGTCGCCCGGATTGACGTAGGCGTGACCGCTGGCGACCTCGCCGATCATTCCGCCGATCACGTAATTGAGGTCAAGACGGGTCTTGACATAAGGCAGGAGAGCTGCATACTTCTCCTTGACGGCCTTCCAGTCGCGGCCGTGCATATTCTCAAGATAGTAGCCGTCGCGGAACGCTCTCCAGACCTCGTCGAAGATCTGAGGCCACTCCTGGGCGTAGTCAACAACCGTGTACATGTTGTCCACATCGACGGCCTCGCCTCCCGACACCTTGGCGGCAGGGAAGCCTACAACCGTCCACTTGCCTTTCGCCGTGGAGAGCGCCTTCTTGTCGCCTGGGCGGTAAAACACCATGCCATCCGAGCACTGTTCGGACTTACCGGTCTCGAAATCAAGCACCTGAGTACCACGGCCATCCCTGTACCAGAGCTTCTTGCCGTCAGAGAAATATGAGCGTGAGCCTCCTACAGGAAGTTTTATGGTTCTGTCTACCAGGCCATTGATGTCGATCTTCACGTCCACAGTCTTCTTGCCGGAAGCAGCATTGCCGGCGTCTTTAGAAGCCTTGGCGGCCTTTTTGTCTTTGGCGGCTTCCGCCGGAGCCGCTTCATCCTTCTTATCTTCGGAAATATTCACAGACTCGCTGTCGGTCGGCAGCAGCGGTGAAGGTGTGCCGGCTGCGAGCATCGTCATGTAGACTCCGCTTCTGTCCGTGTAGGCGAAGTTCCACTCGATCCAGCTGTAGATCGGACGGAAATCCCTGTCAGATGTGAATATCAAGTATTTACCATCTGTTGAGAATGTCGGGGAACTGGAGTCGTACCATTTCTCCGTGACAGGATATTCCTTGGCGGAAGCGAGGTTATAGACATAGACCACGCTCATTTTGTTCGGGGCAGGGCGGCTGTAGGTAAGCCACTTGCTGTCAGGGGAATATTCAACATCCCTTATTTCCTGTTCAGGGCATTGAAGGACAGTCCGTTTGGTTTTGGCGAACGGATCGACCTCAACGATGCGGTTCTTTCTGTCGGTGTAAAGGATGTGCTTGCTGTCCGGACTCCATTGAAGGTCACGGATGTAGGTGTCGTTGTCCTTGGTGACCTGGACAGGCTCGCCACCGGCGGCGACATCGTAGAGGTAGACCTCGGTCTCCCCTGTTCCGTCACCTATGAAGGCGATGTACTTTCCGTCAGGACTCCAGTCGGCGCTGCGCTCGTTCGAGCCAGGGGTCTTGGTGATGTTCCTCGTGATTCCCTTTCCGACAGGCACGTCGAAGAGTTCTCCACGAGCCGTCACGGCCATTCGCTTGCCGTCAGGGGAAAGGCTGAACGAAGAGCGGCCTTTCTTGCCGACATTCATCCTTTCGGCACGGGCATAGACAAGGTCGGAGCCAAGGGTGATGTGGATCCGCTCGGTCGCCTTTGTGGCCGGATCCAGCTTATAGAGGCAGCCTCCTTTCTCGAACACGATGAGCTTGCCGTTCGTGCTTGGGAACTTCACATCATAGTCGTCGAACGATGTCACCTTGGCCGTGGCTTTGGTCTTCGTGTTGTAAACGAATAGGTTCATCGTCATGTCACGGTCGGACGCGAAATAGATCTCGTCGCCTACCCACATCGGGAATATGTCCTGTGCCGGGTTGTCGGTGATCTTCTCGACCTTCCTGCCGTCGTAGATCCAGATCTCGTCGGCCATTCCGCCACGGTAATATTTCCAGGTCCTGAACTCTCTCATCACCCGGTTGTAAGCAAGTTTCTTTCCGTCAGGCGAATAGGAGCAGAAGCCTCCTTCCGGAAGCGGAATCTCCTGAGGCATCCCGCCGTTCACGGAAACCGTCCAAAGCTTGCCGGAAAAGCCATCGCCAGTGCGGTTTCTGAATATGATGTTCTTTCCGTCAGGTGTCCATCCCATTACGATGTTGTTAGGTCCCATCCTGTCACCGAGGTCGTCACGTCCGTTGGTGGACGTGTAGGTCAGGCGGACAGGCTCTCCTCCTCCTGCCGGGATGATGTAAACCTCACGGTTGCCGTCATATTCACCGGTGAAGGCGATCGTCTTGCCGTCCGGTGAGTAGTGCGCGAACATCTCGTAGCCGATGTGGGAGGTCAGTCGGCGTGCCTCGCCACCGCTGAGCGGAGCCGTGAACAGGTCGCCCGCATAGGAGAACACAACTTCCGTCCCGTTGGTCGCCGGGAACCTCAACAGCCTCGCCTCGTCGGTCACTTCAGCAGGCCCACCAACCGCCGAAAGCGTCATTCCTCCAAGAAGGAGGGTCAAAAACATTCTTTTCATAATATTAATGAATTATTGGATTTCACGTGTAAGCCAAAGTTTCAGCAATGGATCCGAGAGAGTATATTCATTGCCCTCTTTTGTAATAAGATCCATCTCAAGGAGCTGTTTGGTCGCGGACTGGACAGAGCTTGCGGACTTCAGTCTGTGTCTTTTCACAAACGCCGAAGCCGTCAACCCTTTAGCAATACCCTCTGAATGAATCGCATACAGCAATTCTTTCTGTTGCTCCGTTATTACCGAAAGTTGCTCGCGAATGCGTCTGGAACTCTCCTCGATAAAGCGGTCTATCATATTGTCCACAAGATTAACATCCGCGGTCCCACCTGTAACCGTCTCCGCAAACGCATCGTGCATTATTCTCTGCACATAAGCGGTTATTCCCTCAAACACATCATAAGCCTTGTGGACACAATCTTCCGTAACTGTCTTTCCATACCTTGCGAACAGACCCTGCGCAAACCGAGCATAAACGCCCCTGTCAATCGGATCCATACTCAAATTGGTCGCACTCTGGTAAAACGGCCTTTTTGAGTCCAGAAACATCTGATCCATTATCCTCCTCTCACTGCCGGAAAAGATAAAATTAGAGTTGGAAGAGCGCTGAATATTCGCCCTCAGCAATGCCTCCACACCTTTCTCACGGTATTTCACAACCTGCTGGAGCTCATCGATGACAACAATGCAGCGCCTGTCCGCCTTCTCCAAATATTCGAATATCTCCTCAATGGTATATTCAGGAGCGGTAATATCCCCCAGACGGACGTTGAATGTCGGCTTTCCACTCACCGGATCAAATCCAAAACTCCCTTGAAGCGACCTTAGAGTCGAAGCGAAAGACTTCATAAGTTTGTCACTATGCCTCGCAACCTTCTTGAAAACCCCATTTCCGAACTCCATTATAAGTTCCCTCAGACTGGAGGTGTGAAGAATATCCACGAATATCACGAAAAACTTGTCTTTCAGCCTCTCTTCATCAAAGCAATGATAAATAAGCTCCGTCTTCCCGACCCTCCTCGGAGAGGTCAGAACGACATTTTCCCCATTTAATATGCAGCCCGTCAACCGCTTGGTTTCTGTGTCCCTGTCACAGAAAAATTCTGGAGGAATCCTTCCCGCGACAAAGAACGGATTGATATAATTGTCCATAGTTAATCCCATCTATGGCAAATATAACAAAAATTATTCTGCCGAAATTATTTTATCAGAATAATTTTGACAAAATAAATTAAGTTTGTTCCCCAGAAAGCCCTCTCGTGTACCAAAGACCTTATTATAGAGGTTTGGTACACCAGAAGGCAGTTATACGTACCAAAGGCATTATTTAGAGCACTTGGTACCGCAGAGAGGCTTCTCGTGTACCAAAGGCATTATTTAAAGTACTTGGTACCGCAGAGAGGCTTCTCGTGTACCAAAGGCATTATTTAAAGTACTTG
>OLGM01001176.1_pt1 | contig 12722 bp, 8 predicted proteins | sample 1606001 | NCBI WGS metagenome assembly OLGM01 (sample SAMN03283294) | human gut metagenome | biome: human-associated habitat; material: feces | host: Homo sapiens | place: Peru | collected 2012
TGTGGTATTGTATGGAAGGGCCAAAACCCTCTCCCGGGAGAGGGTGGCAGGGCCAAGCCCTGACGGGTGTGGGGCAGTACCTGGTCCGCCCCAGCACCGCCCCTCATCCGCCGCCGGGGGCGGCACCTTCCCCCAGGGGAAGGTTCAGAAGATTTTTACACCCGAATCATGATATGTTCATGGTTTTCGGGTATAAAAGAAATATACTTTTACGTATTGAAAGGAAACCAACATGAAAAAACTGATTTCTCTGACCCTCAGCGCCGCCCTGTGCCTGGGCCTCTTTGCCGGATGCGGCAAGCAGAGCGCGCCTGTCACCACCGAAACCACCGCTCCCGCCTACGCCTCTTCTCTGGAGGTGCTGGAAAAGGTCTGGGCCACCTTCCCCGAAGAGGACCGCTTCCCTGCCGCCGGCGGTGACGAGGCCCACGACACCACCGACGGCCCCGGTGCTTTTGATATCAACGCCTACGGCGAATCCTTCCGGTATCAGACTCTGGTGGACGAGAACCTGACGGGCAAGCTCACCGGCGATGCCGCCACCCTGATCCACATGATGAACACCAACACCTTCTGTTCCGCCGTTATGGAGCTGAAAAACGCCGGTGAAGCCTCCTCCTTTGCAGAAGTCTACAAGGAAATCGTCCAGGGCAACCATTGGATGTGCGGTTTCCCCGACACCCTGGTGGTGCTGAGCCTGGGCAACTTTGTCCTCACCGCCTACGGTGCCGACGACCTGATTCAGCTGTTCAAGAGCGGCGCCCAGTCTCTGGGGGCAACGCTTCTGGTAGAAGCCCCGGCGGAAGCCTGAGCCCATGATTTTTTCCAGCATTCCCTTTCTCTATTACTTTCTCCCCCTGGCCCTGCTCCTCTGCTATCTGGTACCGAGCAGGGCCAGAAACGCGTTCTTGCTGCTGGCCAGCCTGGTATTTTACGCCTGGGGAGAGCCAAAGTATCTGCCGGTCATGGCAGCCGCCACAGCCCTTGGCTACGGCTTCGGGCTGGCCATTGAGCGGTTCCGGCGATTCCGGAAGCCGCTGCTTGTTCTGAGCATAGCCTCCAGCCTGGGATTTCTCCTCTATTTCAAATACGCCGACTTCTTCCTGGAGAATCTCAATGGCCTGGGGCTGAAGGTCCCCCTGCTGAGGCTGGCCCTGCCTGTCGGCATCAGCTTCTACACCTTTCAGATCCTTAGCTATACCGTAGACGTATACCGGGGAGAGGTGCGGGCCCAGCGAAACCCCATTGACCTGGCCTGCTATGTCACCTTCTTCCCCCAGCTCATCGCCGGACCCATTGTCCGCTACAAGGACATTGCGGCCCAGCTCCGGGACCGGCCCCAGAATCTGGACAACCTCCGACTGGGAACCGGCCGTTTTTTGGTAGGACTGGGGAAAAAGGTGCTGCTGGCCAACCTGCTGGGGGAGGTCTGCGCCGCCTGGCGGGTAACCGCGGACCCTTCCGTTCTCTTCTCCTGGCTCTATGCCCTCAGCTACACCCTGCACATCTATTTTGACTTCTCCGGCTACAGCGACATGGCCATTGGTCTAGGAAAACTCTTCGGCTTCTCCTTCCCGGAAAACTTCAACTACCCCTACATTTCCCGCAGCATCACCGAATTCTGGCGGAGATGGCATATGTCCCTGGGCACCTGGTTCCGGGACTATGTATACATTCCCCTGGGAGGCAATCGGAAGGGAAAAGGGCGGCAGTTTCTCAACATCCTGATCGTCTGGATGCTCACGGGCTTCTGGCACGGGGCCGCCTGGAACTTTCTCCTCTGGGGTCTGTACTTCGCCCTGCTGCTGATGGCGGAAAAGGCGGGGCTTCCGGTCCGCGGACGGGTCTACACCCTGGCAGCTGTGGTCCTGGGCTTTGTGCTTTTCGACGCTTCCTCCCTGTCCTCCGCCCTGGCCTGCGTCAAAGGGCTCTTCGGTCTGGGGGGGCTGCCTCCGGTATCCACCCAAGGGCTGTATCTGCTGAAAAGCAATCTGGTTCTTCTGGCCGTCGCCATCCTGGGGGCCACCCCCGCCCCCAAAAGGCTCTGGGAACAGCTGGAGGCCAAGGCCCCCCGGCTTTCCGGAGCCCTGGCCCCCATCGGCATGGCTGCCCTGCTGCTACTCAGCACTGCCTGCCTGGTGGACGGGTCCTACAATCCATTTTTGTACTTCCGCTTCTAAAAACCCTCTCCTGGGAGAGGGTGGCACGCCCTGGGCGTGACGGGTGTGGGGCGGCAGGCAGAACCGTGCCCCCGCCGCCCCTCATCCACCGCCGGGGCAGTCCCCCATGCCCAGGGGAATGTTCAGGAGTCTTTATGAAATCTACCAAAAACCGTTTCTTCCTTCTCTTTGCCGCTTTGTTCCTGGCCCTGACCCTGGCCTGCTGGTTCCACAGCCCCAGGACCGAGTCCCTCACGGAGCGGCGGAAGCTGGCCCAAAAGCCGGAGCTGACTCTCAAAAGCTTCACCGGCGGCAGCTTTGCCTCCTCCTTTGAAAGCTACAGCCAGGATCAGTTTCCCCTGCGGGAGGGCTTCCGGACTCTGAAAGCTCTGTTCCAGACGAAGGTCCTGGGCCGTCAGGACAACAACAATATCTACGTCAAGGACGGCTGGCTGGCCCAGCTGGAGTACCCGGAGAACCTCTCCTCGGCGGATTACGCCGCCTCCCGGTTTCAGCAGGTGTATGACCGGTACCTATCCGGCAGCAGCCGGGTATATCTGTCCGTGATCCCGGACAAAGGGTACTTTCTGGAGGGCATCCCCAAAATGGATCACGGTGCCTTTGTATCCCGGCTCCGGGAGAAGACCCCCTTTGCCGCATACATCGACCTCTTCCCCACCCTGACCCTGGACAGCTACTACCGCACGGATACCCACTGGCGGCAGGAGGCGATCCTCCCTGCCGCCCAGGCTCTGGCCAAGGCCATGGGAAAAGAAATCGGCAGCAGCTTTACGGTCGCGGATACCGGCATCTGCTTCAAAGGGGTCTACGCCGGACAGTCCGCCCTCCCTGTTTCCGGCGAAAGTATGTATTATGTAACCTCACCCACCCTGTCTGCCGCCACCGTCTGGGACGGAGAACAGGGCAAAGCCATAGGCGTCTATGATTTTGACCGTCTCACCGGCAGGGACCCCTACGAGTTCTACCTCTCCGGCTCTCTGTCCCTGGTCACGCTGAGAAACGAAAAGGCCGCCGGGAAGGACCGGCTGATCCTCTTCCGGGATTCCTTCGGCAGCAGCATCGCCCCCTATTTTCTGGACTGCTACCAGGAAGTGACCCTGGTAGATATCCGCTATATCCCCGTGAACCGTCTGGGCCGCCTCCTGGACTTTGAAAACGCGGACGTGCTGTTTCTCTACAGCACCCTGGTGCTGAACCACAGCGAGACTCTGAAATAACGCCCCCCTCCCGCCAAAACTGCTCCCTCTGGTATCGCCTCGAATCCTTTGCGATTTCGAGGCGATACTCCTGAGGGAGCAGTTTATCATTTGGTCATTCTATTTCGATATGTTTGATGCCGTAGTCCAATATCAGATTGATCAGCTCATTACGAGAATAATTGCTCTCTGCGGCAATTTTGTCCAGTTTGGCAAGAATTTCCTCACGAACACGCACAGAGATGATTCGGTTGCCGTCCTCTCCGCGTTTTTTGATTTTCAGTGGTTCATTATTCATCCCTTCCACCTCACAGTCTATATTATTATAGATTGACAAGGACGATGTAGATATGCTACACTGTAAATACATAATTATATTATTATGTATTACACCATGCTATAAACAGAAGGGACGGACACACTATGAAGAAATTATTCGCATTGTTGATGGCTGTGACTTTGACGTTTCAGCTGGTGACGCCGGTGTTTGCTGAGGACACGGAGCAAGCCAACATCGATACGCTGCCGCAGGAAACAGAGGTCCTTGTGGACGAGACAAAAGGGCCTGACGAGACGGAGGGGCCTACCGAAGCAGATGCGCCCAGTGCGGCTACGGAAACAGATAAAACAGTGGCAGCAGAAACGGTGCCAACAGAAGCAGAGCCATCTGAAGAAATCGGTGCATTGATTCGAGTGACATTCATCCGCACCCCAGCGGATTTGACGCTGACGGTGTATGCTGAGGACACCGACACTGAAATTGATTCACAGGAAGATGATACCTACCTGCTTGCACCTGGTGAGTACACTTATCTTGCGGAGCTGGATGGGTATATTTCGGAAGAGAACACGTTTACTGTTTCCGAAGTAGATGGAGCAAACCGCGAAATCAGCGTAGAATTACAGAGCGCCGACGTGGAAGACGATGCTTCTTTTGATTCGGGAGACTATTCTTTACAGTTGAGCAGAATCGATGAGCTGTATGAGCGGATCAAGAAAAACGGGGGATTCTTCACCGTTAATCGAGAGCCATGTGTTACGGGTTCAGGACATAGAGGCTGCGATAATTGCAAATTAAAGAATGTTATCAATTCAGATTGGTTTACCACCGAATTCGGAGCAAATGTCACCTGCAGCAAATTCGCAATGAATACGACAGGGTCGGCATATACATGCACCGCCTTTGCTTCCTTTGCAGGCTGGTTTGTAAATCGACGTGATGACAATGACTCAGTCTCTACGGCATCGAGGGAGTCCGGTGACTTTTCTTTTGAGTTCTTTTCCTCATGTGCAAGACCTGGTGATTCTATCCTCATGAAAGTTGGGGAAAAAACTCACAATGCAATTTTTATTAGCTGCAACAAGCAGGGCGTATATGTATTAGACGGCAATAATACAGGTAGGGCCTGTGAGGTTACTAAGCAAACAATACCGTATTCTTCGAAATGGTCAGCTGTTACTATCAGTCACCTAAAATCCAAGCAGGGCGGCCACACCCAGCAAACCGCTCCCGCCGCCCCCACAAACTTCAAGGCCGTCTACGTTGACAACGCGCGGGCAAAACTCTCCTGGTCCGCCAGTTCTGGCGCGACATCCTATGAGGTTCAGTATTGGAGCGTTGGAAGCAACGCATGGAAAACAGACACGAGCTATAGCTCCGGCACTTCGTATACATCAACGGGACTTAGAAATTATTCTTCCTGGACATTCCGTGTCAGAGCTGTCAATAGCGCGGGAAAGTCAGACTGGGTAAGCTGTAACTACGAGAAAACGCATACTCACTCTTATAAGCAGGAATTTGAAGCCGCTCATCCCCACAAGGTCTACATGAAATGCTCTTCCTGCGGTGACTGGTACTACACCGGTGCAACCACAACGGTGGACAGCTGCACCCAGTGTCATCCACCGGTACAGCAGGTGTATCTGGACCTGAAAGGCTACCTGGACGGAAAAGATTCCGATTCTCTGGAAAATTTCGGCACCTGTGATGTGTATATCAATGATGTGAAGGTAGCCGATGACTGCACAGATTTCTATCGGGTTTATCCAATGGGGACGAAATATTCCATTAAGGATATTCGCGCAACAGACGGTCATAAATACATTGGTGAAAAGCCTTCTGGAAAAGCATCTGTATCGTTTGAAGATGATGACGGGAAAACATCTATATCGTTTGAAGATGATGATGGAAAAGCATCTATATCGTTTGAAGCTGATGACAAAACTCTAAGCGGAACATTGAAGGACAACACCGAGGTTGTGCTGGAGTTTGAGACCACTAGTCACGGTGGCAAATGTGGCGATAATCTGACATGGATTCTGGATGGAAATGGTACCCTGACGATTTCCGGAAGCGGGGCTATGAGCAATTTTTCCGCATATCAAAATGTGGCTCCGTGGCTCGAAAATTGGGATAAAATCGCAAGAGTGGTTGTAGAACCAGGCGTGACAAGCATCGGGGGGAATGCCTTTCAACGCTGCAGCAGCCTGAGCAGTGTGAGAATCCCGGAGAGTGTGACGAGCATCGGGGATTCTGCCTTTTCCGGCTGCAGCGGCCTGACCAGCATCACGATTCCGGAGGGTGTGGCGAGCATCGGAAATTCTGCTTTTTACGGTTGCAGCAGTATGACCAGCGTGACGATTCCGGAGGCTGTGACGAGCATCGGGAATGGTGCCTTTTGGGGCTGCAGCAGTCTGACCAGCGTGAAGATCCCGGAGAGTGTGACGAGCATCGAGGGGGCTGCCTTTCGGGGCTGCAGCAGCCTGACCAGCATCACGATTCCGGAGGGTGTGGCGAGCATCGGGTCGTATGCCTTTCAGGGCTGCAGCAGCCTGAGCAGCATCACGATTCCGGAGGCTGTGACGAGCATTGAGGGGTCTGCCTTTCAAGGCTGCAGTAGTCTGACCAGCATTATGATTCCGGAGGGTGTGGAGAGCATCGGGTCGTATGCCTTTTCTGGCTGCAGCGGTCTGAGTGAGGTGCATCTTTCCAATAGTGTTTCCAGCATAGGGGAAAAAGCCTTTGATGGGTGCAACAATTTGGCGGATGTGTTCTATTCCGGAACAGAACAACAATGGAATTCCATTCAAATTTCAGAGAACAATACTTGTTTAACAAATGCAAGGCTGCACTTTGACTCGGCTGAAGTTATCTCCGGAAGCTGTGGAAAGAATTTAACATGGGCGATTACCGAGGACGGCGTGTTGAAAATTTCCGGCACGGGAGAAATGCAGGATTATGAATGGTGTGAGGATGGAGAAACGGTCTATTCCAGCGCACCATGGGGAAGAATGGGAATTACCGGCCTGGAATTGGGCGAGGGTATTACCCGAATTGGAGAATGTGCATTTTTAGACTGTGCGGATATTTCGGGAGACTTAATTTTGCCGCGTACGTTGAAGCAGATTGGAGAATGCGCATTTTCTGGCTGCTATGGGTTAACAGGCGTGCTGAATTTCCCGGAAAATCTTGAGGAAATTGAGAGGTGCGCATTTCAGGGATGTTATGGATTGTATGGTACATTGCAACTTCCCTCGAAAATTTCCTATATTGGCGGGGCTGCGTTTAATGGATGCTCCGGATTTACAGGCCAGCTGGAAATACCGATGAATGTTCAGAGAATAGATGATTGGGCATTTCTTGACTGTTCTGGATTAACAAATGTAAGCATCCTAGGTGAGGTTGCGACCATAGGGAATGTTTCCTTCGGTGGCTGTAGCAGCCTGGAAAGCGTTAGTATATCTGAGGGAACCGTGAATATTGGGTCCTGTGCTTTTGCGGAGTGCACTGCGCTAGAGAGCATCTTTATTCCGAAAAGTGTGGAGACGATCGACGAATCTGCGTTTAAAGTCTGCGATAACCTGAAAAATGTAAACTACGGCGGCGCAAAAACAGACTGGAATCAAATCGACATTGCAAAAGGCAATACTTCCCTCCTGAACGCCACCATCCACTACCAGATCCAATCCACTCCTGAAATCCGCCCGGTGGATACCAGCACCCTGGACGGCGGGGCAACCCTGAAGCTTACCCTTTGGTCGATAGATCAGGATAAGCAGATCGGTGCTGCCTGGTCCCTTGCCGAAGGCAGCGAAGCCTACGCCTCCATCACCGCCAGCGGCACCCTGACTGCCAAGGCCGTGATCGAGCCGGTGGAGATCACGGTCATTGCCCAGCCCACCAACGGGGAACCCACAGCCACCAAAACTATCCGCATTACCCCCAAAGCCACGGCCCTGCTGCTGATGCGGGACGAGGAAGTCCTGGGGGAGACTCTGAATGCGGATATGTATGACCTGCAGGCCCTGACCCTGACGGCCATCAAGAATACCATGGAGGAAGCCCAGGGTATCCATTGGTCTACCAGTGCAAAGACTGTAGCCCAGGTGGATGCAAAGGGCCTGGTCACCCTGCTGAAGCCCGGCAGGGCGGTGATCCAGGCCACGGACAGCGGCAAGCTCACCGGCAAGGTGACCCTGAACGTGACCTATACGGACAAGAGCCCCCGGTTAGAAGCCACGACCCTGAACCTGAATACCGCCCTGTCCGGCGGCGTGACGGTGGACTTTGTGGAAGCCTACGGCAACGGGGTGGAGGCCCTCCAATGGAACGATGCGCGGTTCCTGTTCGAATATCAGGAAAACCGGCTGACGGTTTCGGCAAAGGATGCCCTGAAAAACGGTACCTATCCGGTCGGCCTGACCGCGGCCTGTGCCGATGGCCGCACCTATGAATATCCTCTGACCCTCAAGGTGACCAACACCCTGCCCAAGGTCACGGTCAAGCAAACCGCCAAGCTGAACCTGTTCTATCGGGACAGCGAGTCGACTCTGACCATCACCGGCGGCGAAGTAGAAAGCGCTGCGTTCATCGGAAACAGCGACTTTGCGCTGGAAAATGAGGATGGCCAGTGGTTCATCCGCTATGCTGACCCGGAAAATATTCCCGCCAAGCCCGGCACGAAGGTAACCCTAAGCGTCCTCTTTGCAGGTTACAATACCCCCGTAACCAAATCTGTCACCATCGCCACAGTAAATACTTCTCCGAAGCTCAAACTCTCTCCCTCCTCCTCTGTTTTGAATACCGTATTGACCGAGGCACTGGAGGTCCGGGCACAGCTTGCGGGCACCGATGACGATAATTTGTCCGTCTGGACAGATACGCCGGGTGCGGAAGTGTACTTGGATGACGGCACACTTACCATTGAACTCTCCGCGGCAAAGGCTGTCACCGTAAATGTCTATGTTCAGTCCGACAGCTGGGCAAAGCCGGTGAAGCTGAGCCACAAAGTCTCTGTCACCACCAAAAAGCCCACCCTGAAGGCCGTTAACAGCACCTTGAAATTGAACAGCTACTTCCCATCGGAAACTGCCTCCACCGGATTGATCCTGTCCCAGGGCAATCTATCTCTGTCCATGGTAGAGCTTACATCCACAGCGAAGGCGGGTGCGGCTGCCACTGAATCCGAGAAACTAAGTGTATCCTATGATTTGGATTCCGAAGAAATTGTAGCGGAAATTCTGGACAGCTCCATAAAAAACGGGACCTATTCCTTCACTTGCGTCGGTACTCTGGAAGATGGCACGGCTATTTCCGGCGGAACCGTGAAGGTATCCGTTACCAACACCCTGCCAAAAGCCAAGCTGTCCGCCTCCACTGTGAAGCTGAACAAACGGCTGACCGGGGAGGAAGCTACAGTCAAAGTCAGCCTCACCGGCGGCAATGGCTATACTGTCACAGGCTTTGAGAATCTGCCCGATTTCATGTGGTATGAAGACGGTATTCTGACCGTGACCCTGCCTGAGCAGAGCGGAACCTACCCATTATACGCCACTGTCAGCCGTGGCGGCGAAGAAGCAGTCCTGCCCACAGCTGTAAAACTGACAGTTCAGGTTTACGACAAAGTGCCCAGTTTCCGGCTCAGCGCCAAAGGCAAGTTGGATGTGCTGGATCCGGATAGCAAGATCATCTACACCCCGAAGTTGACCAATGCTCTTGGGACAGCTACGGATGTAGAATTGACCGGTGCAAGCGCTGACCTGTTTGACGCAGAGGTGGTAAACGGTACAATCCACCTGACCCTGGCGAAATCCGGCGACAACTACTCCACCAAGGCCACCTACAAAATTGTCCCGCTTCTAACCATCTGCGATCAGCAAGTGAAAGGCTCTGCTCTGAGCATTAAAGTCACGCAAAGTGCTCTGAAACTGGCGTCCCTTCCCAATCGGACGGTTTACACCTCCCAGGCCACTCCGCTGGTGCAAACACTCCGCATCACCGCCCCCGCCGCGGCAGAAATTGGGGACGTAACGCTAAACGCAAAAACTTCCGCAGCACTCCGCAGCGCCCTGGACACAGCAGGTGGACTCCAATCCAGTGGGGCTACCATCGCCTTCCCCGCCAAAGCCTTCACTGGTCTAAAGCCCGGAAATTACACTGTGATTCTGGACATTATCCCAGTCAATGCTGCCTCTGACAGCAAACCAACGCAAGCTAAATTTACGTTGACCGTCAAGAAATAACTTTGAAGAGGCTGCCTTGCAAATCGAGGCAGCCTCTTTCTATAAACTTGGCATTTGGCCCAGCTTAGGGCTTAAACCACATCCATATGCACATGGCCCTCGTCAATGGCGTAGGCGTAGGCCGTCTCCGGCATGGACTTTACCAGGGCCAGCGTTTTGGCGGAGGGCCAGCCACGGATGGAGAAGTCCATGGCCTTGCCCGTCAGGTGCCGGGAGTTGGCCACGCCGCCTACGGCCCGGTTGTGGGCGGGGCAGCGGAGGGTGCTGCTGGGGATCATGGGACTTCCGGCAGCGGCCCGGACCTTGTCCGCCAGGCGCATGAGCTTTTCGCTGGGCTCCGCGGGGAAGCCGCCGCAGCGCCCGCAGGAGCAGGCAATGAAGGGCTCGGAGCGGGTGAAATAGCGGATGTCCTTCCACCAATCGGCTCCCGGCTCCGGACGGGCATCCGGCCGCTCCCAGCTTTCGAAAACAGCCTTGCGCAGAGCTGCCTCTGTAGCCTTTCCGGCAATGCCGTCGGCCTCCAGGCCGTATTCCCGCTGGAATTCCCGCACCGCCGCCTCGGTTCTCTGCCCGGAAATTCCGTCCGCCCCTCCGGGATCATAGCCCAGGGCCGTAAGGAGCAGCTGCAATTTTCGTACAGTCAATCCCTTCCCTCCCTTTAGGTCAGATAGATGCTGAAGATCTGCCCCCGGATCCCGGCTGCGGCGGGGACGATCCGCAGGGATACGTAATACTCTCCGGACAGATTGGAAATGTTCATGGTTGAGATCTTTCGCTCAAAGTCTTTTCCGATGGACATCTGCATCACGCTTTCCTGGACCGCATCGTATCCGGTGCTGAGGGACACCCGGATATTGGTAGAGCCGGTATTGTAGTTCTCCAGCAGCTGCCAGTCGATATTCAGGGTAGAGAATCCGCTGACAGCGATCCTCTGCTTGGTGCCCAGGATCACCGGGTCATTCGTGGTGGAATGAAGCTCGATCCGGTCCTCCAGCAGACTGCCGGATTTCCACACCGCCGAGCCGGAGAGATAGGTTTTCTTGTACGCCTCGAAGGTCCAGCCGCCGGTAAAGTCATCGAAGGTGCTGCCCGCCTCATAAAGCCGCCCGTCGAACCGGGAACAGAACTGCTTCCATCTGTCGGCGCCATACATCCACCCCTCCAGCCGCTGCCAGGCCTTGTCCTTGTAGATGTGGGCAAAACGGATGGGCAGCTCCACTCTGGGGGGCCCGGGAAGGATCACGCTGGTGCCGTCCTCCTGGAGCTGGAGCCAGATATTTCCCTCGGCCCCCTGGGGCCGGAGCTGGGAGATCAGCAGATCCGTATCTGCCCGGTCCGTATCCAGCCACACCGTATTGTTTTCCGCCGTACTTGGCCTCTCAACGCCCCGAAGGACGGTAATGCCAAACTCATCCTGCCGGAGGGTTTTCCCGCCGCCGGATTTTCCATAGAGATAACAATCGCCCATTATCGCAGCACCTCGATCTGGATCGGCACCGCCGTATCCGGTTTTTCCTCCAGGCAGGTGAAGAGAATTGTTCCGTCTCCTGCCCGGGCAAAGCTGACCTGATTCCAGCTTTGCAGCTGTTTCAGGGCCGTTTCCTGATCCTGGGCGTACACAGGACCAACATGGGGCGTATCCGTGTTCCGGATGCCCGCCAGAGGCAGCGCCTGGGTGTAAGGCCCCTCACCTGTCCAATCCGTGGACAGGGTAGCCTGCCAGGCCAGCCGCTCCCCGTCCCCCTTGGGGCCGACAGGGCCGGGCTCTCCGGGGTCGCCCTTCTCCCCCTTCTCTCCCCGAATGGAGGGAATGGGGGTGATTTTTCCCGTCCGGTCCCGCAGCCGCAGCACCGCTGTGCCGCCGCTGGGGTCCACCTGGACAAAATAGCCCTCAGGCATCTCCCCGGAGCCTACATACACCTCGCTGTAGCGCAGAAACGCGGTCTGCTCACCGCCCCGCTGGCGCAGGGTCAGCCGCACCCCGTCTGCCTCCTGCTCCATGACAATGCCATTGTCCTTCAGGGCCTCCATCAGCTGGTCATAGACGTTGGGCGCCGGGGCCTCCGGGCTTCCCCAGGCGCTCCGGATCCCCTCCCGCAGGAAGATCCTTGCGGGGGTCGTTGTCCGCAGGTTTCCCGCAAAAATGCCTACCTCCAGAGTCCTGGCATAGGTAAATACCGGCACCCGGCACTGATTCCCCCGGAAGACCACATCCACATAGGACCCCTCCGTCTGAAACCGGGCCGTCCGCAGAGGATGCGCCTCCCATTCCTTTTCCAGGTCAAACACCACCCGGTACTCCCCGTCTCCGGTGATGTAGGGCGTGTGGTCTGTCTGAAGGGCCACGCCTTCCCGGACCGATATATGAATTTCCTTCACTTCTCACCTCTTCCTTTCCGGGCTGTTCCTCCGGCGGCACGGCAGATCCCCCGTCAGAAAAGTTCACTTTTTTCAACCCGTCGTCATTATAGGTCATTTTATTCAACCTGTCAAATTGGACGGATCCCAGTGGTTTCCGCCATAAGGATATGCCCCTCGGCCTTTGCGGTCGAGGGGCATATCCTTTATTTCAGTTTCCAGGCCAGGTCGCCTACGGCTTGGCCTGGGTAGGTGCCTTACAAAACTTCTACCGCTTTCCGCTCTACGTCCAGCATGGCGGTATAGCGGGTCATGTAATCACGGAAGCCCTCCACGTCCCCTTTCTCCGGGGCCAGGGTCATGCCTTTGGCACCGGCAAAAACACGGGTGTTCAGGTAATCCTCCAGGGTCTCTCCTTCTGCCTTTTCCAGCATATAGGCGGCCAGCAGTGCCATGCCGTAGGGTC
>OLGM01001185.1_pt1 | contig 12631 bp, 8 predicted proteins | sample 1606001 | NCBI WGS metagenome assembly OLGM01 (sample SAMN03283294) | human gut metagenome | biome: human-associated habitat; material: feces | host: Homo sapiens | place: Peru | collected 2012
GTTTGCCGATACATCGTACTATCGGTTAAGCTGCACGGAACGGTCGAGACCGTTCTTTACAAACCCGCCGAGAGTTCGCAACTATCCCGTTGGATTTATCGACAGTCTGGATGCGGAACCGTGGTGTTTTAGAATTTTAATAAGGGCATCCCTGATTGTACGTTTCCCAGGCGGTTCTAAGCTCAGACAAGCAGTTCTGGTATTCCGGTTCGGATAAAAGAAACTCTTGTTGAATTTCTGCTTGGGAATATTTATCAATGATTCGCCGGCCGACCTGCCGTGCCGGATTGGGTGCAAGAGAAAGTAACTCCTGCAATTCGATTTTGGTGATTTTTGGTGGCTCGATAATCAGAAATTGGGAAAATGATGTTTTTGATTCGGCGTTCACGGCTGCGTCTAGTGATAACCGTTCGCAGCGAAAGGATGAGTTCTTTTGCTTCTGCAATTCTTTTAGACGAATGACGATTTGTGGACAGGCAAAATCAGCCCAGAATGCACCATGAAAGGCAGGCTGATAGCCGCGAACAGCTAATAGCAAAACAATTTGTGCATCAGAAAGTGCGTCCTCAAATTGAACATATCGACTATGCTTGCGGACAAGCTCCGCTAAATGAGAATGGTATGCATCAAGTACATTTAGCTCTGTCATTTATTGAAGCACCTCTGATGGGATATTCTTACGGGGCTTGCTCAGTTTTCGTTTTGACACCTTAACTTCCGGAAAATGATAATTCTCGTCGTAGAGAGCAAGCCAAACAGTGCCCTCGTCCTTTTCGTCTTTTTCGGAAACCGAAAAACAGGCAGGAAGCTTTATCCCGCGGCTTTCAAGCTGCTCGACAGCATCTGCAAGCATAGCGTGCCCGTTCTTTTTGATGTAAACAGACGTATCACTTGGCTTATTTTGTACAAAGAGTACAATTCCATTTTCTTCTTTAAGGAGAAAGGCTGTGGCATAGTTGGATACACTTAAGTCAAACTCTTTCATAAACTGTCTGTTTAGCCGCACCGCTCCATTTCGCATAATCGAGATCGTTCTCTTTGCGCGCTCACGACACTTCGGATGTAACAGAATGCAATCTGATAAATTCACCTCAGATAAACAGGGTTTCTTGTTCATTTTTTAACTCCTTCCGGTTTTGATGCCTTCATTATATACTACTGTAAGGGGTAAGTATATTCGCAGTGTCGACGATTTTGCTTGAAATGGTTCGGCTGTTTTGCGAATAGTAATGAGTGCATATTCAATGATATAATAAATTTTATGCACAAATTTCACATGGAAGAGGAAGAGAGTGGGATAAACCAAAAGCTGCATCCCTATTTTTAGGGATGCAGCTTATAACAGATAAGAAGTGAGGGCTCTTTTGTACAGCGGGTACAAGAGGTTAGCTATTCAATTTTTTAAGGAGAGCATCAAGGCTTGCGCAAGATGCGTTGGGAATAAGTTTAGCTGAGTTGAGCATCGTTCAAGAGTCGTAGTTCAACAGTGCAAAAATCGGCTTTCCCAGCGATGACAATTTTGAGCGACACGCCATAAATACAAACGATAATACGATAATTTTAGTGGCGCAAAATATAAAGTGGCGCAGTTGAAAATAGGTATTCAGTCGGAGAACTACGACAGGACGGTATAGACCGACGTTGAAACGTGAATTTTGTTGATTCTGCATAGGTGCGCCCAAACCAACAAAAAGCCCGTTGTTGGTTGTTACAACAGGCTTTTCCGACATTTTGTGGTGTCGCTGCACAGTAGTGGTCAAATGGTGGTCAATGGTGAATCGTCGGTTTCAGCATGACTAATCAGTAGCTGGCTATCAAGCATTTTTAGTGCTGATGCCGGAAGGTTATTCAAGGTGACAGATTTGTCCATAAACAATAAATCCGTATAATTGGCAGCGTCATTATTCTTAGACAGGATATGGGTTACTGTGTAAGCAGACTTACTGCGTGAAAAGCAATCTTCGTCCCGCAAAGATTCAACAATATAGCAATCCCCTTTTTCATTGCCATAGGAATCATACTCTTTATTCATGCACAAAGAAAAATTCAAATCAGTAGTTCCGAATTTATAGGTTCTTGTATTTGTAACGATTTCTTCGAGCATAAAATTCTCTGTACTTGCCAAGATAGAAATTTCGCATAAATGCTTGATTTTTCTTTTACACAAAGAATATGGGTGGGAAGAGCTAAAGTGAATCTGCGGAGCTTGTAACCGGTTTTTTAGCGCATTCCTATAAAAATCTGCTGCCGACATATTGCATTCTACACCGGTCAAATGCTTGAAGTTTACATTTTTATACAAGACTTCTATGTATCTGCCATCAAACACATATAGAAATCTTTTGCCAACAAGGTTAGCCTTGTAAAGATTGGCAGCCTTGCAAATTTCTTTTACGATATGTTCTTTATCACTCTTTTTGCTCATAGAAAATTCCCTGCTAAATATAGCAAAGCGCCGAACGACAACCCGTCATTCGGCGCTTATAGCTTAAAATGCGTGTTTTATGCTGGCCGTCAGCCTCGATGCCCTGCCGGGCATCATAAAGTCGCCGGAATGTTAAGTCCCCGGCGCGGACTCACCGTATATCCCAGGTGTGGGCTCGATGCCCTGCCGGGCATCATAAAGTGTTGGTAATTAACCTCCCCAACCGGAGTACAGCTTTAACGTGCCGCCGCACGAAACCTTTATGGTTCACTATTATTATACGCAAATGAATAGCTGTTGGCAACTGTTTTGATGCAATAAGTTTGAAAATTTTTTGTGAAATGCCAATGGCAGGAGGTTTGTAAAAGTATAAATTGATAAGCGAGAGAAAGACTAATCAGTAAGTGCAATTGTTGACAAAATTTTCTTTGTATCCGCGAGGGAGTAAGCTCTATCCCCTTGCAGACGGGCGATACGTTTAATCTCTTCAATAACATAATTGCAATAGCGGTAATTCTTCTCATCCTCATTGGCAGATGGTCTATGTTTTTCAATTATTTCAATTGCAACCCCCTTTGAATTTATACCACAGTTAGCAAAAGCCGTTATTAGCGCATTACTAAGGCTATGCCATGTGCAGTCACTAAAGGAAGAATCCATTTTGACAATAAGAAGGCTTTCGAGCTGTGGAAGAAACTTACAATCATGAAGTGTACTAATAGCAGCAGTCGGACCGTCAGAAAGGGTTTTGTCTTTTTCAGGAGGGAACATATCTCGCATGACCTGCTTAACATAATCATCCACGGCCATTTCACTTCCATAGGTAATTAAATGCGTCTGTAAATTCAACATAGGAGACTTTTTGTACTCACGCTCCATGGCATCTCTCAAAGCATTCTGAGAGATATCTTTGCAATGAATACTGATTTCTAATAAAAGCTCCCCATTGGCAAAAGGCAGTACTTGATCCGCAACATATTCTGCTCCTAAGGTGACATATAAATAGCTCAACGCGGCGATGCGCAAAAAATAGTCTGAATCATTTTTGAGTACAGAAAGTGCAAACCCTGCAAGCGAAGAATCTTTGAAGCTTGCTAAGCAATCAAAATGATCTCTTAAGACATCTTTCTGAACGCGCTGTTCCGTTACATTCTGAATCAAGCGTTGGACAAGTTTGTCGTCATGAAGCATTCCCCTTAAATAATCATATTTCACAGAACGGTTATCATTATCAAAAATCCAGTCTGGCACTTCGGTTAACTTTAGCAGGGATGACTCGTCAAGAGGATAATGCAAGTAACGAATTAAGAACAGCGTTTTCTGTGCAAGAGATGAATACGATAGACCGTTTTGCTTATAGACTATGTTAAAAGTAAGCGCATGATTTTCCAATGCTCTGCCTATAATTTTGGTGAGAATTTCTTTTTGTTCCTTGGTAGGAACCACAGAATGTTCAGAAGAAAGTATTCGAGCAGATTCGAAAATGCAAAATTGGTCAAAATCAACTATATTGAAAAAGTCTGTAACTTTGCAATCTGTCGCGTACCGATACATTGCAGATTGGAGATACTGCAATGCAGAAGTCCTCTCAATATAGACATTATCGTCGAACAGGTGACTTGTGATAATGTTGGGATCTCCAAGTATGTCAATCATTCGACACGCTAAAGAATTCATCCTTTCTGCACTAAAGAGACTGTCAAAATACTCCTGTACGGTCTGCTTTTGTTGAGCACTATAATCAATGGGGGCTCTATACGGTGCCAAATCTATCCCGTCAATCTTTTTTACCAATGCGGCATATTGTTCGTACACATCCTTGTCTCTGACATAGCGATCAGTGATTCTTTGAAAAGAGCTGTGTGATTTCAACTGACCGTTCATATAAGCATCTTTCAAAGATTCAATTACAGAGGGATTAGAACGCACAAGGGCGTCAATAAGATAAGGTGCATCCTCATTTTTATCAGTCAGTACTACGGCAGCAGCGGTAAGTGTACCCGTTTCTCTGAAAAATCGAACGCACTCGTTAATTATGGTATGATTGTATTTTTCATGAAAAACTGTGTACAATTCAAGCAGAATATCAAAAAAGTCTAAATCACCAGCGCGATAGAATTCTATAGCGTTTGTAATGGCAGAATTGATGATTCTATCTGCACCATAAAAATCCAGATTCTGATTTTGTAAATGCCACTGTAGTATGCGTTTGACACTTTCGGATTTGGATACCTTTGCTAAGCTATTCACTAATGTGAAAGATTCATTGCCAATCCTTGAGTCTTCGCTGTTGCTATTGAGGTTATGGGCGATAAGCGGAATTCCTGATAGGCAATACTCAATGTAGGTATCAAGTTCCTTTGCTTCGTGCAGGTACTCATACATGCCCCAACGGATATAGTCGCTGCTGCAACTGCCGAATTGTTTCATAAGCAGCGCAGTAGTTTCCGATGTGTTAAGCTTGTGCAAGGCTAAGGAGAATATAGCTAAGCGGCAAATATTGCCATCCGTTTTCGGGTAGTCTTTGCAACACCTTAGAAGAACTTCTCGGACAGCGATGTTTTCACCATACAGTGACGGTAGATACAGCAAAGTGGTAAGGGCATTATATTGCGATGTCCAATTCCGCGGAGAAGCTATCCGATCTATTAAAAATAGCAGAGTGTTTCTGTTGCCTGCAAAATGTGCCAATTCTCTTGAATCAAATAATGCATCGCGAATAATTAACTGCTGAGATTCATATCTATCAAAGATCTTCTTGAAAATTTCAAAGCGGGTTGCCGCATTTACACGATCAGGTTCAGCTTTCACAAGAACATTAGGAGCGTTTTTTGTTAACCAACCAATCAAATCCCATTTCAGGTTAAATCCAGTCAAGTAAGCCAGCGTATTTGCCCAGTGAGGATAAACATCACTTCCATTAAAAATCAAATCAATAGCGGTCTCTTTTGGCAAGTGTGAGATATACCGTGCGGTAAGGTATTCCTGAAAATTATTGTGCTGGAATCTCCAACCATCTTTTTCTTGTGTAAGTAGTCCGCTCTTCTTTGCAAGATTCCGCTCGCTAAGAGAAAAAAGGTTTTGATATTCGGTTTTATCATCAAAGCGCCGACGTTGCATAAGCTGCATAGAAAAGGCGATTTTTTCCAACGCCGTAAACAGTTCGTTATATCGTTCCCCTAATTCACCGGAGAACTTGGTGTCATCGACTTCAAACGATTCTGCCACGAGCTCGTCCATTAGCTGTGACTTTGGGGGCAGACTTTTGTCTTTTATAAAGAGGGCTGCTATTCTTATGAGATAAAATGGATTGCTGATAAAATCAGAGGAAACTTTCTCGGAAAGTGCATTTTCAAATTGGCGTAAGTCAATTCTTTTTGCTTCCAAATATTCCTTGATATCTTCCTCTTCCAACGGCCCTAAAATGTAAGTGTGAAAACCGGGAAAAGTATTGGACGTATTGCTTGTTTCCGCTCTACAAAAATTGCTCCGGGAGGAAATTACAATATGCGCGGAGGAAGATGCCTCCAGATACTCTTTAAGTTTTGACCTGAAACCGTGGACATAACTACTGTCAAGTTCATCGAATCCGTCTAATAATAGAACGATTCGATCAGGTGGAAGATTCTGATAGCTTGTAGGCAACAGTGCTTGAATATTTTCACCGTGGTATCTTTCCAATGGGTAAAGAAATGTATGATATTTTCCGCAGAGTTCATAGGCTAAATGATTTAATTCCAGGCTTTTGCCCATACCGGCATCACACAGCAATAATATTCTTTTGTCTTTGTGAACTGCGGCAGATAAAGAGATAGCTTTATCTCTTGCCAGCATATAGGCATAATTTCCCTCGCCTACATCTTGATAAGCAAAAATGTGCCGTGAAATGTGGTTCGGCACAGCAGGGTAATCAATTTTCCCAATGTCATCAGGATCCGCAAAATGTTTTGTCCCTGGATATAACTCATCTTCTGCAAAATTGTTGTGTCCATCCCCGGTATCTATCCACCTTTCAATACGCACAATCTGACCGTTTTGAATATAACCAACTGTAAACTGGTGCCAAACCAACGACATCCAAGATGTGTTGCCCGATAAACTTCCGCAGCCCACCTCAAGCATAGAATTGGAAAAATTCGATATATCGGCTCTGTGGGTGTGACCATGAAATAAAAATTTTATGCCGATGTCCACCAGCTTTGCATGTAACGCCGCGCTGTCTTGTATAGTATCATGTGGATCGCCCTGCCCTTGGGAAAGTGCATGATGGCAAAAAAGAACGTTGGTCATGTCGGACCGGACCTTTGCTCTGATGGCGGCTATGTTTATATTTCCTGGAGCACTGTGGTCGGAGTGTACATTAGAATCAACAAAAATGAAGTTTGTATCATCAAATGTGTAGGCATAGGCAGGAGAATTTTCGTAATTATGAGAAAAACCAAATTCGGAGGTGAATTTGTCAAATTCACAAAAAGAATTGTCACAAAGATCATGATTGCCCGGTGTAAACATGAACTGCACCGTATACTCATTAAGTTCGGTTTTAATTAAGGAAAGGATGCTTCTGCCGACAGAAAAAGATTGTGGATTCCCGCGGTCGGCAATATCTCCCAACAAAATGAACAATATGCGTTCATTAAGATCTATGTCTGTGCGTATTTTAGCACACAGCTTCTTGACTTGACATGCAGTTGCGTCTGGGTTCTCATCGGCGGATAAATGTAAATCAGATAGAATGAAAAAACGCATTTTTATATCCTCGCCGCAACAACATACAGTGTTGCTGTAAATTGATTAGGACTTGTGATGATTAAAACAAAACCAGTACTATTGAATAAACCAAGCTGAATGCTTCCACCTTAATTATAAACGCTAAACCGGGCAAAAGCAATCTTGCTTTTGCCCGGTCTTTACTTTGCCAGCTTATGCGCCAGCTTCGCCACTAATGCCAGACTCTCATCATCCAGCTTTCCCAATTCCGCTACAGCAGTTTCCATCAGCGCACTGCGCTGGTCAGAGTCGACGGCAGTCTCAAAAAACTGCGCAGGCGTAATATTGAAGTAATCGCATATCTGCAAAAATTCCTTCATGGGTGGTAGGCTCTTGCCGGAGGAGATGTTGTAAATATACCCCCGGCTGCGGCCAAGGTCATAGCTCATCTGGTACTCAGATACGCCCTTCTCCAAGCGCAGTTGCGTGATGCGTTCACGGACAAAATCAGCATTCATAATACAATACCTCCTCTACCCAGTGTAGAGGATTTTTTGTGCCCATTAGTCGAAGAATTTATGTTGTAAGGCTGTGCATAACATATTATTTATGTTATAATCCAAATATATATGTCATTTTATCTCTGAAAGTGTAGGAAAGGGAACTTTTGCCATGGATAAGACGATGCAGCAGCTGAAAGCCGCCAGCCCATACAGCGGTGTACTGACGCGGGAGCAATTCTTGTTTTACGAAACACGCACCACCGCAAAATTGCTGGATGAAGGGCTTTCTCCGACGGAAATACAAGAAAAAATCGTGCAGGAAAATCTCTTTCAGTACCCCACCGAGAAATCGGTGCGGCAGATGGCACGCACCTGCATCCAGCGCGTGCAGGCGCTGGACGATGCTGACTTGACCCACGCGCTGGCGTCCGCGCCATCCGAAGTGTCCAAGCAAATATGTTTGTATGCCATGATGCGCCAATATCGTTTGATGTGGGATTTCATGGTTACGGTCATCGGCGAGAAATACCGCAGCCTCGACACCTCGTTCAGTAAAACCGATGTGAATGCGTTTTTATTCCGCTTGCAGGAGCAGGACGACTGGGTCGCCACCTGGAGCGATAAAACCATCGCCAAGCTGCGGCAGGTACTTATCAAAACGCTGGTGGAGACGGAATACCTCGACAGCCCAAAGTCGACGCAGCTGAACCCGGTCTGGCTGCAGCCGATCCTTGAAAACATCATCCGTACCCGCCATGAGGAAATCGCCCTGCCCGCTTTCAACTGCCTGCTGTAAAAGGAGAAACCGATGGATAACTTGACCGAACGCCTTGACGCTCTGCGCCAAAAGCTGCAGGAATCTGATTTTTTGCAGCGTAAGGGGCTGAGCAACGAGGTCGGCATCTGGATCTTCCAGTACAATGCCGCCGACGAGATGGCCGTGCGGCATTTCACCCGCCAGATCGCTGCCGACCAGGAATTACACTGCCGCATCATCGAGCGCAACCTCTACGAGATTTTTCTCGCCATTCTCGATGATAAGCACATCTCCGCCGCCATCCCGCGGCAGGAGGAAAAGCTCGGCAGCAAGCGCCTGTTGGAGCAGCTGCAAAAAATTGCTACCGGCGACAAATTCATCGACAAAATCGACTACGCCCCGCATCAGTCCAGTGACGTCCTGCTGCTGACCGGGGTGGGGGAGGTGTTCCCCTTCATGCGCGTCCACAACCTGTTAGAGAAATTGCAGCCGCGCATTGGCGATATTCCCATTGTAGTCCTGTACCCCGGCGCTTATACCGGGTACGACATAAAACTGTTCGATCTGCTGCCTGCCAACCCCTACTATCGGGCATTCAATATGCTGTAAGGAGAAAAACTATGATGATACGCAATATGTTTGCCGATGACATCAACCGCAACATCGGCGGTGTTGTCCGCGTCGATCAGGATGACACGCATGTCATTTTGCAGGAAGTCAACGAGTACGTGATCACCCGCGAGCTGCGCCGCCACTTTGCGGCCTTCTTTAACTATTACAGTGAGGCGTTCCAGACGCCTACCGACGACATCGGCGTCTGGATTTCCGGCTTCTTCGGCAGCGGTAAATCGCACTTTCTGAAAATGCTTTCCTACCTGCTGGAAAACCGTGAAATCGACGGCACCCGCACGGTGGAGAGGTTCCGCGCCAAATTTGCGGACGACCCGGCCACCTTTATGAACATCGACGCTTCGACCCGCGGCGAAACCGAAACGATCCTGTTCAACATCGACGCGGAAGGTCCCATTAACAAAGACAAAACAGCTGTGCTGCGCGTCTTTGCAAAGATGTTCTACAACCACCTCGGCTTTTACGGCGAGAATCTGAAGGTCGCCAAGCTCGAGCAGTTCATCGCCAAGCGCGGCAAGGCCGACGACTTCCGCCGCTGCTTCGCCGAACGCACCGGCACGGAATGGCTCGATTCCCGTGACGCATTTGTATTCTTTGAGGACGACATCGTGGCGGCGCTGGTCGAGACCCTCGGTATGAGCGAAACCGCCGCCCGCAACTGGTTCGACGGCAGCGAGGATGTGGATATGAGCATCACGCGGCTTGTGACCGAAATCAAAGAATATCTCGATACAAAGCCAAAAAACTTTCGCCTACTGTTCATGGTGGACGAAGTCGGCCAGTATGTCGGCACGGACACAAACCTGCTGCTCAACCTGCAAACACTGGTGGAGAAAATTGGCAGCGAGTGCGGCGGGCATGTTTGGGTCGTCTGCACTGGGCAGGAGGCCATCGACGAGATCATTCGCGTGCGTGCGGACGAGTTCTCCCGCATTCAGGCGCGGTTCAAAACGCGGCTTTCGCTGTCGTCGTCCTCGGTGGATGAGGTCATCCAGAAGCGTATCCTGAAAAAGACGCCGGATGCCGCCGCCCAGCTCACGGCACTCTACAACGAAAACAACGCTGTATTGCGCAATCTGTTCAGCTTCACCGACGCCGTCCTCGACATCAAGGGCTACGGCGGACCGCAGCAGTTCGCGGATAACTTCCCCTTCGTGCCGTACCAGTTCATCATCATGCAGAAGGTCTTTGCCGAGATCCGCAAGCACGGCAACGCGGGTAAGCACCTTTCGGGCGGTGAACGCTCGATGCTGTCCGGCTTCCAAGAGGCCGCGCAGAAGATCCAGACCAAGGACGAGTACGCCCTCGCGCCGTTCTATCTGTTCTACGACACGCTGAACACGTTCCTGGACGGCTCCATCACCCGCGTTATTAACCGCTGCGCCAAGGCTGCTGAGGACAAAATGGGCGTGGAGTCGCAGGATGTTGCAGTGCTGAAGCTGCTCTACCTCATCCGCTATGTGGACGACATTCCCGCCAACCTTGACAATATCGTTATCCTGATGGCTGACGACCTGCGCACCGACAAAATCACGATGCGCGAGAAGGTGCGCACCTCGCTGGACCGCCTTATCAGCCAGAACTACATCGGGCGTACGGGCGATGTGTACAGCTTTCTCACCGATGAGGAGCAGGAGATTCAGCGCGACATCAACAACACCAATGTTGACGCGGCGGGCGTCGTGACCCGCATCGGCCACATGATTTTCTCCGACATTTACGCCGCCAAAAAGTACCGCTACCGCGACTACGATTTCCCGTTTGACCAGATGGTGGACAGCATCGTCATCGGCGCGGCCAGCGGCGGCATGAAGCTGCGCTTCCTCACCGATGCGGACGACAGCATCGAGAAAACCGAGCTGCGCCTGATGATGGAATCCACCGGGCAGGCGCTGGCCGTGCTGGGGGATACGCCCTACTACAACGACCTCGAAAAGGCGACAAAAATTCGTCAGTTCGTCAAATCTCGCAATGTCAGTCAGCTGGCGCGCTCGGCGCAGGACATCATCCGCGCTCAGCAGGACGAGGCCACCAAGCTGGAAACCGCTGCGCAGGAGGAACTGCGCAAGGCCATCGAGACCGCGCAATTCTACGTGGACGGCGAGCATCTGACCCTGCGCGGCGGCGACGCCAAAGCCAAAATCAACGAAGCGCTGGAATACCTCGTCGCCCATGTGTACAGCGCGCTGGACGACATTGACAAAAACGCCGCCACCGATGCCGACATTGTGGCCGCCCTGCGCGGCGACCTGCACAACGGCACGATGCCCGGTATGGAGCCGAACCACGCCGCTGCCGTCAAGATGGAAGAATACCTCGAAATGCAGCGGCAAAAGCAGCGCCCCACCACGATGCAGGACATCCAGAGCCGCTATCAGGCCATCCCTTACGGCTGGCGCGAGATCGACATCGCCGTGGTCGCCGCCATGCTGATTTGGGAGCAGAAAGTCACAATCAAATACGGCGGCGCGACGGTACAGCCTACCGACCCCAAACTGCCCGACCTGCTGCGCAAACGCAGCGAGATCGGCAAAACATCCATCGCCATCCGCCAGCATCCGAATCTACAGCACTTAAAAGAAGCCCGCGCCTACCTGCGCGACTACTTTGATGTGATGGATGTGCCGGAGGACGAGGACAGCCTTGTGCGGTTCATCACCGAGAAATTCACGGCGCAGCGCGAGCATTATGCTGCGCTGGATGCCCGCTACAACGACCACCGCTACCCCGACCACCCCGCTGTGCAGAGCGCCCTGCGCCTGTGCGAGGAGGTGCTTGCCCAGCGCAAGGACAACATCGCCCTCATCGAAGCCCTTATAAATAAGGAAGACGATCTCGACGACAGCCGCGACGAGATGCAGCGGGTGGAGAGCTTCTTCAAAAATCAGGTCACGGTCTTTGACGAGGCGGTCAAGCTGGAGGCTGACCTGCGCAACGACCTGACTTACTTGGAGACAAAGCCAGATGCCACCGCCGCGCTGAACAAAATTCGGCTTATCACGCAGGTACAGCCGGGGGAGCGGTTCGACTACCGCCGCATCCCGGAACTGAACGAATTGATGCGCACTGTCCGCGCCGGACGGGACGAGCTGCTGACGGACAAGCGCGCCGAAATGCTGGAAAATGTGCGCCAGTGCATGGAGGCTGTCCACAGCGCCGCGGGCGGCGACCCCGACGCGAAGAACGCCGTGACCCGCGCCGATGCCTATTATGACGATGTGAAGAAGAAAATCGACAGCTTCACCAGCCTCTTAATGCTGGACGGTCTGCTGCCGCAGATGCTGCAATACCGCGACACCGCCTGCGAGAGCATCGAGGCGCTGAAACGCCCCGCCACGCCCGCACCCGCGCCCAATGCCGCCCCGGTGCGCAAAAAGCTGTACAAGCCCTGCTTCCGCACCGTGGTATTTCAGGCAAAAACGCTGGAAACCGAAGCCGACATAGATGAATACCTCCGCCGCAGCAAGCAACAGCTTCTCGCCATGCTGCAAAACTGTGACGGCGTGCAGCTGAAATAACCCCAAGCCTTCCCCCTTGGGGGAAGGTGGCGCCGCAGCGCCGGATGAGGGGCGGCGCTGCCCGTACCGCCCACTTGCGGGGCATCGG
>OLGM01001194.1_pt1 | contig 12567 bp, 10 predicted proteins | sample 1606001 | NCBI WGS metagenome assembly OLGM01 (sample SAMN03283294) | human gut metagenome | biome: human-associated habitat; material: feces | host: Homo sapiens | place: Peru | collected 2012
CAATATCTTTCTGCTTCAGATGAAAACTGCTTCTGAACTTGGAATTATCCAGTTGCTCAAATAACTGCCGATACCATTCATCCTTCGTCATATCATCACCACAAATCGTATAGTTTCATAGTTTCTACATTTCGATATTCATGTTTCTCATAATACCCTATCAGCTTGCCCTCATCTCTGAGTGCCACCATGTAAACATCTTTATTCTGTTTCTCATTATGAAAAGTATAAACGATATTATGGCTTTCATCTGCTGCAAACCAGTCCACTACCTGCTGTATTTTATCTCTTGATTCCGGATTATGGCAGTCTAACAGGCTTCTTCCGATAAGTTTGTCGCCGCCTCGCTTCGCATAGCTTGTAACAGCTGCCGGATTCATGTAAATAATCTCATGTTTGAGATTACATATAACAACGGATGCCCTGTCCTGATCAACAATGCTCTTATAAAAGCTGACATATGATTTAAACTTAATCAACTTTTCATTATCAAGCCTCTTCTGAAGTTGTGGTTTCTTTCTTCGATAATAATCGTATATCTCTCCATCTGGTATCCAGATTTGTGCCTCATTTATCTTATCAAGTACAGCTTCAACAATCTGTTCATCTGCCAGTAAATCAGGTGCTTTATCATGCTCTGTAACATATCTTTTGTATTCCTCAAACACCCAGCCTGTAATCTTATCCTTCTGTTTCATCTTGAGATTACTAAAATTTTTGTTCATCTGTAAAAGCTGACCATCTATCTTTTTATGGATTTTTGTCTTCTTACTTTTCGCCATTTTATGTTGCCCTTAAAACTTCACTATTTTCACAATTACCTATAATAGATACTTTGAATAGAGCCAGTTTGTACCATCAAGAATGTGCAGCTTTACATCACCAAGCTGCAGTTCCGATACCTCATCCTCGTATTCACCTTTATCATCAAACCAGAATATGATTCTTGTCTCTGACTTGGCAAATTCTGTATTTAATTAATCTTGTATGTTCTGTAAATCCATATTTCACCTTCTAATCCATTTGTGCAGATAGTCTCTGCACAAATATTTTTATTCAGTCTATGCTAATAAGTGTCCGATAAATGGTCACTATCGGTCACTTATCGAACACTTATCGAACACTTTGTATCCGATAACCCCAAAAGTGTCCGATAGTGTTCAATAAAGTGTTCGATAAATCGTAAGGCAACCTCTAAATCACATATATTTAGTTGCCGGTCCATTTCCAGTCTTCGTAATCAATCCTTTTTCTATCATCTTATCAAGCAATTTTCTTGCCCCTGTCTTTGACTTATAACCACCTATATCAGCAGCTTTTTGAGAAGAAATACTACCATTCTGCCTGATATACTCAAGTATTTTTTCTTCTTTTGACACAGCAGTTGCTTTTTCCTGATTTGTATTTTCATTTCTGATATCAGCAGCTCCCGGAATGTATACCACTTGTCCAACTTCAAGCTTTAATGTTACCCTGTCATTGCGCTCTGAGAAATCAAATTCCGGTTTCTTCCAATTTTGTTCTGCCCATGCTGTCATAATCTTATCGACACCACTTCCGGCACGCTCACCGACATTTACAAACCCAAACATTTTTAAGATATTCGGATTTCGTGGATCACTATTGCCACCTGCATAAAATTCCTCTTTTGTTACTCTGATAGTACCGGGATTGGAAATACTAAGTTCCTTACCCTTTTTAACAACGAGGATTCCTCGTCTCCCATAATAATTTGCATGTGCTAGTGCATTTGCCAATGCTTCTTCCAATGCATCATGCACATCCACTCTATCTACACGATATCCATTTCGTCTATTTGCAAATGGAACTGCTACATCATCATCCATTCTGGTGCGCACCTTGCAGAAAAAATCATATATATTACCGCTCCAATCACCTTCGTTTGAATGTGTCCGAAATAACCAGCGTACAGCTTTATCATCACATTCCTCTCGATAATCCAGAAAATAGTTAGGGAAAACTTCAGTAATGTGATAAGCTTCTCCAAAGAATAAAAGTCCTGCTATCGTTGGAGATAATGTACCATTCTTATTCTTCGCTGCTGCCCTTAGTTTCATAAGAAACTCATCATTTTCCAAAGCATTCCACGGATGTCCACTGTGAAGCTGTTCAAAAATAATTCTATAGCCTTTTATCGTATCCTGATTCAGCACATCCACTCCAAACTCATCCAGCACTTCCACATCACCAGATACATCTCTCTGGTCTGCAAACATAGCCCGGACTGCCTCTTCGGTACAAAGGAAATCTCCTTCATAGTCTCTCTTGTAAGTACCCTTCATCGGATCTGTCCCGATGTATACCGGCTTATCATGTCTGTCTGCTGCTGGAACATCAATTCTTAATATTCTCTTTTCTCCTACTGTCACTGGTCTGACATGATGATTCAGTAAGATGTTCTTTGACACTTTATTTCTGTCATTCAATGTACTCCAAAAGTCTTTCTGATATTTAACAATCTGCTTGTCTGTCAGTCCTTCAACTGTAAAAGAATCTCTGTGTTCCCTAATTCCAAGCAGAATCGTGCCACCATTGGTATTTGCAAAAGAAGAGTAAGTCTCCCATATGCTCTCTGGAAGTCCACCTGTTGCCAATTTGCATTCTCGCTCATGATCTTCGACAAGATTCAATTCATTCAATATGTCCTGTTTCATCTACAACAAAACCTCCTGCTTATATCTTTGTCAGCAAAATCTATTTTTAATGCTTTCTTACCTTCCTGCGCCACTTCCACTCCTTGGAACTTCGCATAATTCATCTTTACACCATCATCCAAATCAAGGTAGTGTCAAATTTACTACCTATTTTTTCTTTAAAAACCTTTATTTTCGGGAGTTTCAAATAAAAAGAGCATTGACCTCCCTTTTTTGGTATAATGTCCTCGACCAAAATTCCACTAACCAAAGGAGACAATGCTCATGAACATTATACTTTATTTACTTAACTACATTCAATACCAACATAAACAAATCTGCTGGCTTTTAAATTTTATTTGCAGATATATTCCTCTCAAGCAGTGGGCTTTTGATGATTCCCATTCTCCAAAATATCAAAAATTTAAAATCGATAAGCTTCCTGTCATCAAAACCTTTATCAAACAGGACTGGCAGTTCCTTCTTGAGTACTACCAGTGGAAATACGGTAAGCCTGTCAAACCAGTTCAGCGCCGTAATGGTAAATCCATTTCTGAAGATACCGTCTGCCCTTTATGTGGGGCTCCACATCACTACATTTACGACAATAATGGCGGTAACGGTCAATACCAGTGTAAAGTCTGTGGACAGACCTTCTGCTCCGGCGAAGTCGTTACAACACCTTTTCGCCTTACCTGCCCTCACTGCGGAAATACCCTCGTTCCAAAAAAAGACCGTAAGTTTTTCCGCATACATAAATGCGTCAATCCAAAATGTCCTTACTATCTCCACAATCTTAAAAAAGTGGATCAGAAAGACCTTGCTGAGGATTATGGCAAAAACAAATATAAACTCCATTACATCTACCGTGAATTCACTGTGGATTTCTTCGCCATGGACCTAACCTCTCTTCCAAAGAATGCTTCTTCACTAAAGTTTTCAAAGCATAATGCCCATGTGATGTCTCTGTGTCTTACCCTGCACATCAACCTTGGTTTATCCTTAAGAAAAACCTCGCAGGCACTGAAAGATCTTTATAACATCAACATCTCACACCAACAGATAGCCAACTACTGCAAAACAGCCTCCATCTGTATCAAACCATTCGTTGATCACTATGATTACAAACCAGGCAAAGTATTGACTGCCGATGAAACCTACATCAAAGTTCGTGGTATCAAAGCATACATCTGGTTTATTATGGATGCTGTAAGCCGCTCTATCATTGGTTATCAGGTATCCGACAACCGCAGTGTCGGTCCCTGCATCCTCGCAATGAGAATGGCTTTCAGACATTTCGATAAACTTCCTAAAAACTTTAAGTTTATTGCAGATGGATACAGTGCTTATCCATTAGCAGCGATGGAGTTTGCCCAAAGATTTAAAGATACCTTTACATTCAACATCACACAGGTAATCGGTCTCACCAATGATGACGAAGTTTCCAAAGAATTCCGCCCTTTCAAGCAGATGATCGAACGCCTTAACCGCACCTACAAAGCCTCTTATCGCCCAACCAATGGATTTGACAACTATGATGGTGCCAACTACGATTTAGCTTTATGGGTTGCTTATTATAACTTCCTGCGGCCACATAAGCACAACAAGTATCAGGTTTTAAATAAGGTTGATATGCTCACCAACGCAGACAACATGCCCGGCAAATGGCAGTTACTCATCTTTCTCGGTCAGCAGACAATTTTAAATCTGCCAGCCGAAGGCTCTAACTGTTCTTAGATTCCAAGCCAGAGGTAATAAACCAGCCACCGCACCAGCGGCTGTGCCCTTGATGGCACGCAAAAAAACTGCTACACTGCTGTAAACGACGGAAAAATCTCTAACTGTTCTTGAGTTCTTCGCCGTCGGTGAATCACCTACAGCAGTTCTTTTGTGTGCTGTCAAGGGTGGCGGAAACCTATCTCTGACTGAAATATCTGCAATTTTCAAGGTTCAATCGAGCCTTTTTGTTTTGGCTCATTTTTTCATAGATCACTTGACACTATCCAAATCAATCTCTATTTCTATCAGGTCCTTTATCTTTGCTCTTCGGTTATCCATTATGATTTCACTTGTGAATTTCTTGATCATAAGATTTGAGATCCCCTTATATTCTTACTATGAATTCATTGTATCATAAATTCATACCAAAATGTTTTCTTTTTTATTTTATGAAGGAAAAAGCCGATATCAAATCCTTCTCTGAATTTTTTGCCGGTTTTCATTCATTTCAAGCATTACGCTACCTTGCTAATTAACTGATCCATCTCAGCACAGGCCTCCGGATAATCTTTGTGTCCTAATAGAATCATCTTATTATTTAACTGTTCCATTGCTTCTGCGAATTTACCGGTATCCCTTTTTCTTACCTTGCAAAAAACCATCCCATAGAGTGAGCCGTCTTTTGCCATATCATACTGAAATTTTACAGCAATCTTGTTTTGCACAAATAGCGAATCTGCCAGATAATCCACATGATCAAGATAAACATAGGCTTTTGTAAAGGGTGATAAGCTTTTCATTTCCCCCAAATTTTTCATCGTTTTCCTTTCTCCATCTCTTTTGTAAAAAGGCTGTAGAAAAATATACTTTCTACAGCCTGTGCTTCGAACCGAACCTCCGCACGCAGTTTCCTGCAGGTTTTCTGCAAAACCCCCATTTTTCATACCATCTGCTTGAAATAAATCGAACATTAAACATTATGGAACAAAAATAACCGATAACAAAATAGCACCTACCCATTGAACCTAGCTATTCCAATGGCATGTTCTTTCTCCACAGCTCTCCCCAGACGGAATCGCACAGATTTATGCAATATTCCAGAGAAAAGCCGGGATCCTGAAGGGTGATTTCATTCGCGGCTTCCAGCTCCTTCGAATAATCCTCCAGAAAATAGGTTGTCACACCACCAAAGCCGGCTGTGACATGGCTGACTAAGGGGCGGACTCCGTAATCGGTAATCTCTGCTTCACCGGCATCGTTCTTTGCAATAGTAATCTCTGCCATACCACCTACCATACGGTTGGCAACTCCTTCACCGGTTCCTGATGTCCAGTTCACGAAATTACCCAGGGAATAATAGACCAACATTTCATGACCATTCTCAGGATCTGTAACCCATTCGACAGGCTCGATCACATGTGGATGCGTGCCAAGAACCAGATCTGCGCCATTTTCCAGAAAAACCTGAACCCATTTTTCCTGTGAAGCATCCGGGGTAAGCCGGTATTCTGTTCCCCAGTGTGGACAGACAATCGTAAAATCTGCCAGTTCCTCTGCCCTGCAAAGATCCGCTGCCACCTGTTCCTCGTTAAGCAGATCTACCGCATATGGCATATCTTTCGGAAGTGCAATTCCATTTGTTCCATAGGTATAGTTCAAAACAGCAATGCGTAGTTCCGGCAGCTCGATAATCACCGGATCGGCACCACAGGATGTTGCGGTATCCGGGATATCATGAATTCCCAAAATGGTAACCTGTGGGTATTGCTCTCTCCAATGCTGTGCACAGCTTACAAGCCCTGCCCGCCCTTTATCCATGGCATGGTTAGTTGCATGACAGATAACATTGAAGCCTGTACGCACCAGGGTATCACAGAGACTGAAGTCCGCATTGAAGCAGGGATATCCGGAAATTCCAAGCTCAGAGCCCCCGATAATTACCTCCTGATTCACAAGTGCCAGATCTGCTGCCGAAATTTCATCCTTTGCATGTGTAAACAAAGAATCGTAGTCATAGCTTCCATCCGGCTTTCTGCAGCTTTCCTCTACCGGCGTGTGCAAAAGCACATCCCCGACCATTACAATCCTGTATTCCGTTCCTGTCCCGGCTGCTTCCTCTTCGGATTCCGACAATGCATTTTCTGCCTGTCCTTTTGCTGGCTTTCCCTCTGAATTTTCCAGACCGACGTCTGCCGGATCAGACTCTTCTGAACCGGAGTCTGCCGAAGCAGAAGCTGTCTTCCGGCTCATTACGTCTGTACTTTCTACCGAAAGGCTTCCCTGTAAAGTACCATCGGGCATCGTCCCCTTTGTTCCCGCACAGCCGGAAAACAAGGCAATCATCAGGATACATAAACCTATTGCCCTGTAATAAATGTGTGTCTTGCATAATCGCCGCTGCAATCGCTTCATCACTCATGTTCCTTTCCTGACGTATTCCAACTCATATTTTATCCATTTTGTAACTGTTCAGTCCCTTCACAGTTACGACACCAAAACTTTACTTATTTTTTTCACATTATACCATACAAATTTTACACTGATCCTTTATCTTTATATAGAACGCTGTGCAAGTATGCAGCATGCTGTGCATCAAGCCGGCCCAAAAGGAGGTACCTCTTGAATAATATATTATCCATTAAGCAGCAGTTACGTCAAATTATAGAAAACAGACAAATATATCCCGTATATCAGCCCATTGTTTCACTAAAGAACGGCAAAATTCTGGGCTATGAAGCACTGTCACGTATTTCTCTTAATGCATGCAGCTTCAATATAGAGGAGATGTTTAACTATGCCAAGGAATTTCATTGCTTATGGAATTTAGAATATATCTGCCGTAAAAAGGCCATCAAAAAGGTTAAAAACCAGATTGGAAAGAAAAAATTGTTCCTGAATGTGGATCCCAACATACTGAATGACGAACGTTTTCAGGCCGGGATGACCTTAAGCTATCTCAAACGCTATAATATTTCTCCCGACAATATTGTCTTTGAGATATGCGAGCGCACAAACATTCAGTCCATCTCTCCCTTCCAGAACGTTGTGAATCACTATGAGAAACAAAATTATGAGATTGCAATTGATGATTTCGGAAAAGGGTATGCAGATTTTAACCGTATCTTTTTCATCCATCCCAAATATGTTAAAATCGACATTTTCCTGATCAGTAATATCCATAATGATTCCGTGAAATATTCCTTTGTGGAAGGGCTTGTTAAGTTCTGTCACAGTGAAAAGATCTGTCTCATCGCAGAGGGGATCGAAACAAAGGAAGAACTTGTCCAGCTCATACGATTGGGTGTCGATTACGGTCAGGGATACTTACTTGGAAAACCCTCTAAAAATCTGCAGGAGTTATCCGATGAACTGTATACACTCATAACAACTGAACATAAAGTTGCAACCATAGATCCCAAATCTCCAACCTTCTTTGGAAATATCGGAAGCATCTGCCAGAAACCCTGCACAACAACATGTAACACCAATGCGGTCGTTGTTTTCGAGCTTATGCAAAGGCAGTCAGAAATCACTGAGCTTTGCGTTGTGGATCATAATCAGAAGGTATGCGGTCTATTAACCAGACAATATATAGATAAACGATTCAGTGGCCGATATGGTTACTCTCTTTCCAGCAAGTATACCGTAGGGGAGCTCCTCACCGGACTCTATCTTGAAGTAGACTACCGGATGCCCATTGAAATGGTGTCCCGTCTGGCACTGATCCGTCCCAAAAGTATGCTCTATGATGCAATTGTTGTATCCAATGACGGAACCTATGTGGGAATTGTTACCGTAAAAGATTTGCTGGAAGCTTCAGTATCCATTCAGTTAGAACGCGCTATGGATACCAACCCTCTCACACACCTTCCCGGAAATAACCAGATCGAACGTCGGATTTCCACCCAGTTATTTTCAAAAGATCCGTTTTCCATTATGTATCTGGATCTGGACAACTTTAAATCCTACAATGATGCATATGGCTTTGAAAACGGGGATATGATGATTAAAGCAGTGGCAGCCTGTATGGAAGCGGCCTGTCAGAGCGGAGAATTTCTTGGTCATATTGGCGGTGATGACTTCGTCATCATCTCCACAGATTACCATCTGGATGAGGTTTTTCAACAGATTATAGAGAATTTTCATCTGTGCCTGAAGGATCTCTATTCAGAAGAGGACTATATACACGGAGAAATCCATTCCATGAATCGTCATGGTGAACCAGAAGTTTTTCCATTAGTTTCCATTTCCGGTGCTCTTTATACCAACGAGAAAATCAGTGTTGATAACATAAATGATTTTTCTTATAAAATTGCTCTTACAAAAAAGGCAAGCAAAAAGCATACCGGTGACTATCTTCAACGGACAGAGGAGCTTGCAGCCTCTGTCCAGTAGATATTTATGCAATACCGATCCATTCTGCCTCCGCATGCTTTTCATCCAGACCGGTGTAATAAAGGAAACACTGGTCCTTGTCAAACAGCATACGGAAATTGTTCGTACCGAACTCGTCATTCGGACGGAATGCACCGTTTTCCAACAGTGTATAGGTCATCTGGTAATTAATGCAGTAAGCATACACCGTACCGTCCTGCTCACTTAACACCACCCATTTTCCGGAAATATCGTCTGCTTCCTCCTGATCTGCTCCCCGGAGTCTCAGGACACATTCTTCTGTTCCGTCCTCATTCATGTCAATACAGGTATAGGCTTCAACCACCATGCCCAGATCGGAATACGGATTCACCATGTTCGGTCCCAGATATTCTTCCATTGTACACATGCCGGTATCACCGCCATAGCCGTCTGCCGTAATTCCAACGACGGTCCCATTATGTAAAATGGTATCAAGATACCGCTGCTCCAGCATCTCATCTGCTGTGGCGGTTGCATCGATATCTGCATTCATGTTCACACTCCAGATCTCATAGGTATCTATCGGCAGTGTGTCCCCGGGCTTCATGAGTGAAAGGAAATCTGCTCCCGGAATGACTTCGCCTGGAAGTGTATAAGAATCACCCGGATCATCACTCAGACTTTCCTCAAGAAGATCTTCAAAGATAAGTTCTCCATCCACGAGAGAAATCTTCTGCATATAAGCAGCACCCATATGTCCGTAATTCAGAATAATTCCATTCTGTGCAGGACATGTTGCCATTACCGAATGTCCCAGCGGAATTTCTCCGGCATAAACTGCATTTTCACCATCAAACAGATAGAGCCGGCCGTCAAAATCGGCTTCACAGGTACCAAACTTTACAACAAGCTCCGGAACCCCGTCCTTATCAACATCATAAAGATAATAACCATTCACTCCATAACCATATTCCATTAACTGGTCATACTCCGGATCTCCGGGCAGATAACCAAAAAAGGGAAGATCCTCTCCGAAATTTCCGTTTACCAGTTCTTTCATCAGTGCTTTGTAAGCGTCCTTCCATTGCAGATTCTGATCTGCTTCCGCTTCTTCGTTAAGGTCTGTTGTTCCAGATATATCCGTATTCGGCTCTTCTTCACTGCTGCCGGATTCTTCCGATGATCCGTCTGCAGGATTTTCCATGATTACCATAGTATCATCCTGTGTTAGTTCTGCAATCTTTACACCGGCACTGCATCCCGTCATTCCGGTTAATATCATGCCCATACATAAAAGAACCAGTGCCTTCCTTTTCATAAATACCATATTCCTCTTTTCCATCATCCTTATGCTTCCGGATGAGAATCTTCCTTATTACGGTTATCGCTGTCTTTCTTTTCCTTCTTATTGTCGATCGCCTTCTTCAATGCTTCGAGCGCTTCTGCATACTTACCGGAGGTCATGCTCGGATTACCCTTAATCAGGCCTCTCTGGAATACGTCCCGCACCTTACGGAATTCCAGATGATGATCCTTCTCTACAAAGTAACGGCTTCGCAGGTCTGCGATCTTTTCCTTAACCTCTTCCGGATAAGCATAAGGGTTCACCTTCAGACGTTCCTTAACTACATTGAACCTCTCTTCGATATTGTCCATCAGATCATTCATACGCTCGCTGCGTTCCTGTCTTCTTGTCTCACGCTCTTCATTCGTAACCGCCGCAATCACGTCAAGCCGCTTCTGGATACGTTCCATTTCCTCCCGCACCTTCTCGAGTCCGACGAGGACACTCCGCAGGTCGAGTGCTGCCTTGAAGGATAACGTAAAATCAATCAGAATTCCCACGGACAACACCACAGTAACGATATTAATCACCATTGCAGGTATCCTGAACACAAGTGCTTCCACTATTTTATGCAGAAACTGTGTCATAAATAACGTAAGGAATCCCCATGCCAGTGTAGAGGACAGGCAGATTACACCTTTATAATTGAATTTCTGATTGGAGTAATCCCAGTATCTTACCTTAAATAACGCTTCCATGGTAAGACCGGTTACCAGTTCGAGAACCGTTGCCCCCACGCATCCTGCAAGATAGGTCAGAATAAGATTATCCTGAAACGGCATGGATACTACAAGCATCATAATTGCTCCCGAACCGTAAATCGGCAGGAAGGGACCCCGCATAAATCCACGGTTTACAAATTTCCGTTTGCAGATGGATACGTAGGTGCTTTCGAATATCCATCCAAAGAAGCAGTAAAAGTAAAAGAAAAACAACCACTGTATAAAGGTGTAATGATACATCCTTACAATCTCCTTTGTCCTTAGTTAAAGCTGATGACTTCTTCCTTTGGTTTCTTTGTCTGTTCTACACGGACTGCTTTTAAAACCGGACCTTCGCCGCCGTAATCGGCAAAGTATTCCTTCGTAACCTTTGCAGTTACCTTTACCCATTGCTTATTCGTCAGGGTATTCGTCTTATCATATTCACATGCAAAGCCCAAAAATGCCATATCCTCTGCACAGCAGGTCATTGCCATGCGTCCCGGAATAAAATATCCCTCCGGAAATTCCTCCGGAATCAGAACCATGCCGACAAACTGAATGGTCTTGCCGATATAACGGTCCAGATTATCCATACAGTCCAGATACCAGATTCCGAAGCCTTCATTATCCAGTTCAATAATTGGTGCATCCAGCTTATAAGGAAGATCCTCTTCAAAAATCTGGTTCACTTCTCCCTGCGAATCCTCGAAAATGATCTCTGCCTGCGGATTTACCGCCTTTACATTCCGACGGTAGGAGGCAAGCTGATCGGTAAGTCCGTCACAGCGGTTAAAGATGATCATTTCGGACTTCCGGAGCATTTCTGCAAGAAGAGACCTCATATTCGTGTAATACATTGGGAAGGTCGATGCATCAATCGTTGTAATCTGCTGTTCTACTGACCAGTGCCACGGCAGCTTCATATTCTTAAAGTTCCACATACCGTTATATTCAATAATGACCCGCTCCGGCTTGTATTTCTTATCAAGCTCCATCAGATTTTCCGGAGTGAATACAGCTTCTTCATCAATGACCTCCATAATCGTTCTGCTCTGGCTTAAAAGCTCATCATCATACTCTTCTTCGCCCTCTTCACAGACAATCAGCAGAGTCTTTCCTTTGGTCTGGAAATACGGTTGTGCCAGTGTATAACAGATAAATTCGGTTTTACCACTTTCTAAAAAACCATTAACAATAAATACCGGTTTCATATTGTTTATCCTTTTCTATTTGCGATTTCCCTGTTCTTATCTTCTTATTTTGAGAACAGCTCTTTTAATGCCTCTTCCTTTAATTTGGATCCGATGACACAGAACTTACCGGTTACATCCGGCTTGCCAGGACGGATATTGCTTTCTCCCGGAACATAGTCAAAGTAAATGAATCCGCCTTCGGTACAGGGAACCATACCCTTGGCACGAAGAACCATTCCATACCTGTCATCATCCCCAAGGGCTTCAAGGATCTTCTCAAGATCTTCCTTACTGTACTGATCCGGAGTTTCCATACCCCAGCTTCCAAATATTTCGTCTGCATGATGATGGTGATGATCGTGATGGCAGCATTCACCATCGTGATCGTGGTGATGATGCTCGTGTTCATGTTCTTCCTCATCTTCATGGTGGTGGTCATGATCGTGATGGCAGCACTCACCATCGTGATCGTGGTGATGATGCTCGTGTTCATGCTCTTCCTCGTCTTCATGGTGGTGGTCATGATCGTGATGGCAGCACCCACCGTCGTGATCGTGGTGGTGATGCTCGTGTTCATGTTCTTCCTCATCTTCATG
>OLGM01001197.1_pt1 | contig 12558 bp, 12 predicted proteins | sample 1606001 | NCBI WGS metagenome assembly OLGM01 (sample SAMN03283294) | human gut metagenome | biome: human-associated habitat; material: feces | host: Homo sapiens | place: Peru | collected 2012
CACAGGCTCGGACAGGAAGCAGCTGGACACGTCAGACACCAGTGGCTTGCCCTTGGTATTGGGAAGCTGGTGAAACTTGGTGCCATAGATGGTGTTGTTCTCGCAGATATACACATAGTCACTGTTTTCGGCGATGGGCAAATCGGAGCAGTCGGGAATATAAGTAAAGTTCTTGTCGGCAGAAGAGGCCACTGCGTTGGCCTGGCCGAAAAGCTGGGCTTCCTTCCAGGCTTTCTTGGCAAACTGACCGGTGACGATGTAATCCGCCACCCGATTGCGCATCAGGTTCATAGGCACCATAGCAAACTGCTGGCTGGCGCCGCCCTGCATGAACAGGACCTTGTAATTGTCGGGAATGCCCATCAGTGTCCGCAGGTCTGCCTCGGCTTCATCGATGATCTGCTGGTAGGGCTTGGACCTGTGGCTCATCTCCATTACGGACATACCGGTGCCCCGGTAGTCCAGCATTTCAGCGGCGGCCTCCTGCAAAACCGGCTCCGGCAGAACGGCAGGACCGGCGGAAAAATTATAGACACGATACATATTCGTTAACTCCCTTCATTTTTGGATCAAGCGGTCGATGAGCTGATAGCCATTGGGCTCAAAGTCCTCGGTGGCGGCAGCCTCCGCTTCGCTGTATTTGGCTTTCTTTTTTTCCGGATGGGTACTGTCATAGAGCAGGAATGGCACAGGGCTTCCCGTGTGGGTCCGCACCCGGATGGGGGTGGGATGATCCGGCAGGATCAGCATCCGATAGTCCTCTCCGGAATCGTCCATAGCCTTTTTCACCAGAGCAATGAGCCGCTGATCCAGATATTCGATAGACTGGACCTTCTCGTGAACGAGTCCCTGGTGGCCCATCTCGTCCGGCGCTTCTACATGGATATAGACAAAATCGCAGCCATCCTCTAAAAGAGCCTTGACGGCGGCCTGGGCTTTTCCTTCATAATTGGTGTCCAGCGACCCGGTGGCGCCAGGAACCTGATAGACCTTCATACCGGCCCCCACAGCGATGCCCTTCAGCAAGTCCACGGCAGAAATCATGGCACCCTTCAGTCCCGTCTTCTCCTCAAAATTCTGTAGACTGGGCTTGGTGCCCGCACCCCAGAACCAGAGAGAATTGGCCTTGTGCTTGCCCGCCTCAGCCCGAGCCAGATTCATTGGATGGGCATTCAGAATGGGGAAGCTCTCCTCCATCATCTCCCGCAGCATCGGCTCCTTGGGCAGCCAGGGGCCGATCTGGGTGCCCAGATGGTCGTGAGGTGGCTCCAGGGAGACCAGTCTTCCCTTTTTCCATACCATAATATGCCGGTAGCTGGTGCCGGTATAGAACTGAACTGTCTCGGAATTGAAGGCGGAGCGGATAGCATCCATCAGCACATCCGCGTCCTTTGTCGCAATTTCACCGGAGCTGTGGTCCAGAATGGTCTTCTCCGCATAGGGCTCCTCTTCGGTGAGGGTAACGATGTTGGTGCGGAAAATCACATCATTCGGCTCCATCTTTACCCCAACGCTGAGGGCTTCCAGGGGAGATCGACCAGAGTAAGATCGTTTGGGATCGTAGCCCAATACAGAAAGATTGGCTACGTCAGACCCGGGGGCCATGCCGCTGGGCACATTCTGCACCAGCCCCATGTGACCCATGGAGGCCAAGGAATCCATACAGGGGGTCTGGGCATACTCCAGAGGAGTCTTCCCGCCCAAAGCCTCCAAAGGCTCATCGGCCATTCCGTCACCTAAGACAACAATATACTTCATGGTTTTCTCTCCCTTCGACTGGGAAAAATCTAACCCAGTGGTTGATTTTCCTATCATACCACTGGGTTGATGAAATTGCAATATGAAATTTTGTCGGAATGCACTTGCATTTTGGATTAGAATATGTGCAGATTGCGAGATTGCAGGTAGCAAAAACTCTTATTTGTTTGCCGGTCCTCCGCAGGGATAGGCGCTCTGCCCTGTCTGCCCCTCTTGTGTTACGACCTGATAAAATCTGTATCCGCCGGAGAGATGGGCACAGGTGAAACCGTACTGCGTCAAAAGACGGCAGGCCAGATAACTGCGAAGCCCTGTCTGGCAATTCACATAGACAGGCTTCCCCCGGTCTAGCTCCTCCAAATGCTCCCGCAGATCGTCCAGCGGAATATTACGGAATCCATTCAAGTGCCCACGCCGATATTCGCCTTCCGTACGGACATCCAGCAGCGTCGCACTGCCATCGCAAGGCAAGTCCTCAACCTCATTCCAATGGAACTGCCGCACTTTCCCGCTCTCCAAATCCTCGATCATAAAACCGGCCATATTGACCGGGTCTTTGGCAGAGGAATAGGGCGGCGCATAGGAAAGGTCAAGCTCCGTCAGGCTTAGAGCTGTCATTTTTGCGCGAAGAGCCGTTGCCAGTACGTCAATGCGCTTGTCCACGCCGTCGCCGCCAACGACCTGCGCACCCAGCAGCCGCAGGCTTTCTTTTTCATACAGTACCTTCATTGCCATAGACTGTGCGCCGGGGTAATAGGCAGCGTGGGATGCCGGGAACAATACGACTTTGTCGTAAGCGATCCCTGCTGCCTGCGCTGCCTTCTCGTTGATCCCCGTGGAGGCCGCTGTCAAGCCAAACAGTTTCAGAACAGACGAACCCTGAGAGCCGGTAAAGCGGCTGTTTCCGCCGCAGATATTGTCAGCGGCAATGCGTCCCTGCTTGTTGGCGGGGCCCGCCAGAGAGATCAGCGCTTTCTGGCCGGTCACGAAATGGGTGACCTCTACGGCATCGCCCACAGCGTAGATGTCCGGCACGGAGGTTTCCATCCGCTCGTTGACAGCGATGCTGCCACGAATACCAAGCCTGAGTCCGGCATCTTTTGCCAAATGCGTATCCGGGGTAACACCGATGGCCAGCAGCACCATATCCGAATGCAGCGGCTCACTCCCCTCCAACAGGGTCAGCACGGAATCTCCGTCCTGCTGGAATCCGGTGACGGTTTCACCCAACCGCAGAACTACGCCGTGTCTGCGCATTTCCCCATGGACAAAGCTGGCCATATCCCCATCCAGCGGCGCTAATAGCTGCTTGGGCCGCTGGACGATGGTGACGGAAACACCCATCTCCACAAGGTTTTCCGCCATTTCCAGACCGATAAAGCCGCCGCCAGCCAAAACAGTAGTTTTCGGCTTCTGATCCTCTACAAAGCGCCGGATACGGAGGGTGTCCTCCACGGTGCGCAGGGTGAAAACACGCTGGCTGCTGACACCGGAGAGCGCAGGAACCGTCGGCTTTGCGCCGGGGGCAAGAAGCAGTTTGTCATAGGTTTCCGTGTAGACCTTTCCACTATCCAATGCGTGAACGGTGACGGTTTTCTCTGTGGGATTGATCGCAGTTACTTCCTGCCGTACCCGCACATCAATGCGAAAGCGATCCCAGAAGCTCTCCGGAGTTTGCAGCGTCAGTTCTTCCTGCTCTTTGATCACACCGCCCACATAATACGGCAGACCGCAGTTGGCATAGGACACATAGCCGCTGCGCTCGATCATGATGATCTGGGCCTGTTCATCCAGACGGCGGATGCGGGCAGCGGCAGAAGCACCGCCCGCCACACCGCCTACGATCACAACTTTCATCTTGCGCCCTCCACCATTGCGGCAATCGCCGACTTGGGCCGATAGCCCACCGATTTGGCGACAGCTTTCCCGTCCTTGAATACGACCAGCATCGGGATGCTGGATACCTGAAAACGCATCGCCAGCTCCATTTGCTCGTCCACATTGACCTTGCCCACCTTGAGGGCACCGCTTTTTTCTTCGGCAAGTTCATGCAGTATGGGAGAGAGCATTTTGCAGGGCCCGCACCAGTCCGCGTAGAAATCCAGCAAAACGGCTTTGTCGGAACGCAGTACCTCATTTTCAAAATTCGCAGCAGTAATTTTCAGTTCAGTCATGAGAATGACTCCTTTCGTTGATCTTTCTTGATTGTGGCTTTATCATACCGCAAGGCAAGGCATTTTTCTGTGACGAGGTCACATTGATACAAAAAAATCCGGCGCTTTTTGAGCACCGGATTTTTTTCAAGTCACATTTTTATTTCAGGCCATTGAGTCCATCTGTATTCCGCAGCGTAATCGCGCCTCGTCTTAGCTCCACCAGCCCGTCCTCCGAGAAGCTTTTGAGCATCCGCGCCACCGCCTCCCGCGCCGAGCTGATGTGCTGGGCGATCTGCTCATGGGTCATGCGTATCGTGTCGGAGCCGGTGCGCTCCGCTTCGGCAAGGAGAAATTCTGCCAGCCGCCGATCCAATCCCTTGAACATGATCTGCTGCATCGCCCACATCACATCAGAAAACCGTTTCGTTGCCAACTCATAGAGGAAGCAGCGGACATATAGATTTTTCTCCTTGAGCGCAGCAATGACATTTGCAGGGATAATCAGAACCTCCGTATCCATTCCTGCGGTCATTTGCGTATCAAAGGTGATTTGACTGATCACGCAGGAGGCAGAAAGCACGCAAAGTTCGCCCGGATACAGCCGGAACAGCGTTACCTCCCGCCCCTCCTCGGAGAGAAGATAGGTGCGGATCTCGCCGGAAAGGACGAACAGCATTCCAAGACATTCGTTGTCGCTGCTGTGTACGAACGCACCCTTTTCATAATGACGGACAAAGGCACTTCGGCGCAGCGTTTCTTGCTCCTGTTCGGTCAAGGATGACCAGAACGGAAGCTGTGTCAGTGTGCGTTCCATATCAATGGCAGCTATGCTTGCCGCAGCCGTGGTCACCGCAGGTGTGACCAGCTTCGCCGTGCTCATGGTCATGGTGGTCACAGTGAACATTGGGATCGTAGCCCAGATTTCCGCTGAGCAATGCGCTCACCGCCGCGTCAGCGTCCCCGCTGACACCGCCGTAGAGCTTGATGCCCGCTTCGGCCAGAGCTGCCTGCGCACCGCCGCCGATGCCTCCGCAGATCAAAGTGTCCACACCGTGCTGCATCAGGAAGCCTGCCAGTGCGCCGTGACCGCTGCCGTTGGTATCAACAACTTCCGCATGGACGACTTTGCCGTCCGCAGCTTCATAAAGCTTGAACTGTTCGGTGTGGCCGAAATGCTGAAAAATTTGACCGTTTTCATAGGTAACTGCAATTTTCATAATGGAATCTCCTTTGCATTTTTTGTTGGATTTTTCTGTGTTGGCTCTCTGCATCCGGCAGCAGCGGCCGCAGTGGGCTGCCTCCTGTCCTCCGCAGATGCGGTAGTTTCCCCCGGTGATGTGCAGCGGTTTCCCGTGGACAAGACACGCTGCGATCTTGCGCCGTGCGCTTTCGTAAATCTCCTGCACGGTAGAGCGGGAAATGTCCATTTGCGCGGCACACTGCTCGTGGGTTTGCTGCTCCAGGTCAACCAGCCGAATGACTTCGTATTCGTCCAGGGTCAGAAGGACCGGCTCAGCATCCCCGTACCCCTTGGGGCAGAATGTATCGACCTGTGGTGCACCACAAATCCGACGGCACCGTGGCGGCCTTGGCATGGTCAGCCCTCCTTTGTTTTCGGTATATGCCGATTATAACACTACCGAAAGGAAAAATCAATCTAATTTCAAACATTTATGCCCAAAATAAAAAAACAGCGCTGCCCCAAAGTGTGGTATAATGTAGTCGCACAAAAACACCAAACACACAAGGAGCAAGGGCTTGCCGACTGAAATGCGGCAATTCTACTACCATTCAACTTCCAAAACGGTGAACTCTCTTACTGTTCGGTTGATTTGCAGTCAGGTAAGCGTGATAATATGTATAGCAATTACAGGAGGAAATGCTTATGTTCAATATTGATAAAAAGAAATTCGGCGCATTTGTCGCCGTACTTCGCAAAGAAAAAGGTATCACCCAAAAAGAGCTGTCCGAACAGCTCTGTATATCTGATAAGGCAGTCAGCAAATGGGAAACCGGGGCCAGTTTGCCTGATACAGCATTGCTGATCCCGCTGGCGAATCTGCTGGGGGTTTCCGTAACGGAACTTCTGATGTGTGAGAGAATACCGCAAGATGATACGCTAAACCCTGATAAAGTCGAAGATATCGTCATGACAGCAATTACTTATCCGGACGAAGGCCCTGAAAGGGCATATCATGTAAAGAGCAAGTGGATTGTCTTTTACGGATTTTCCCTTTTGATTTGTTGTATCGGTACATTTCTGAACTATACAACGGCGCAGCCCTGCATGGAGTCCTTGACAACGCTTGCGCTTCTAAATGCGGTATTCGGCGCATACTTTTGCTGCTTCGTCCGCACTAAGTTGTCAAGCTTTTATGATGAAAACAGTGTAAACATTTTTTACGATGGCCCATTCCACATGAATGTGCCGGGAGTAAAATTCAATAATCGCAACTGGCCACATATTGTAAGAATTCTCCGCTTGAGTTTGTGCCTGTGTATGATACTGTTCCCGATTATCAACATCGTGGCGGGCAGCATTGTAGCAGATGTATGGGAAAACATAGGGAAATATGTTTTCTTGGCTATGTTCCTTTGCGGTGTGCTGTTGCCAATATATGTGGTTGGAAAGAAATATGAATAAATTTCTTTGGTTTTCACCGGCTAAAAAAGCGTAGCACTCAGCTACGCCCCGGAACGCCTTGTGGACAATCTGCTGGAGGGCTATGGCTCGGACAACCCCGGCGCTAATGCTCATGTACGGTAAAGTAACACACAAGAATTTGATTGACGGCAGCCCCTATTCCGAAAAACGAAAGTTAAAAATATTTCACTTCCCCTATTGACATACGCAAGCAGGAGTGATATATTTATAACATCGCAAGTGCGAAATATATAACACAGAAGGAAAGAAAAATGAATAAAAAAGTATCTTTAAGAGAAATTGTTGGAACAAAAATAATCTACGCAATCATTCTTGTATCTTACTACTGGATGTGGGCAAGAACAGATTGGAAAGACTGGTATCCAACTTTACAGCATGTACTTGCCTGTTTTCTTGCTGTTTTTTTTGCATTTCAGCAAATGAGAATTAAGAAATACAAGAAGGAAGGTGTTGATGAAATGGCAGAGCGAAACTTGAAACGGTGTGACTCATTTTGTTTGAAGATTTTTGTTGCTGTTATGGTTGTAGTTGCTTGGGGCTGTGCTATTCTTAGTCATGTTAATGCTATCAATATGGGAATGATTGGATGGATTATTGTTTTGTCTATTTTTATTTTATCTATCATTCGGACATTGATGTTTGTGATTATAGACAGCAAGGGGGTATGATATGGCTCTTGTTACAAAAATCAAAGAATATCGTGAGCAGGCAGGATATAAACAAAGCGAACTAGCAGAGCTTGTTGGTGCAAGACGAGAAACAATCGTTCACCTTGAAAATGGCAGATATAATCCGTCCCTTAAATTGGCTATGGATATTGCAAAAGTATTCCATGTGACTGTTGAGGACTTGTTCGAATTTGTTGATGAAGAAAAATGAGCAGACCCGCTACCGTTAGAAAGTCGGGGCTTATTGGCAAGGGGGCAACTGGATCTTCACCCAGGGCAACGGCACCATGATGAGCTACTACACGCCCTACAGTGCCTTGCAGGATCTTCTGCGCCACTACAACGCCAACAAGAACGAAACCGACAAACTGCCTATGATTCCCTATCACGGACTGCGGCATACCTCAGCTACCTTGCTGATCGCCGCACGACGGCAAAAGAAAAAAGCAGAGTGTCCATTACAGGATACTCAGATCCTATAAGGACACTCTGCATGGTCCGAGTGACAGGATTCGAACCTGCGGCATCCTGCTCCCAAAGCAGGCGCGCTACCAGCTGCGCTACACCCGGATACGGCTACCATTATACCGGAAAAGAAAGGAAAATGCAACAGAAATTTTTGGAAATCTCTCCGGGATTGCCAAAGAGGCCGGAGGCTGGTATAATGGGCGAAAAAACAGAAGGGAAGACTGCTGATGGAACGAAAAAGAGGACTCAGTCAGGAGGCGCTGAAGGGCATCGCCTGCGTGACCATGCTGATGGACCACTATGCCGTGGTGATCCATTACAGCCTGTGGCTCCGGGTGGTGGGGCGGCTGGCGTTCCCGATTTATTGTTTCCTGATTTCCGAGGGCATGGCCCATACCCGCAATGAAAAGAAATACCTGGGAAGGCTTCTGGGGATGGCCCTGCTGTCGGAGGCGGTATACGACTGGGTGCTGTACCCGGGCGACAGCATCTGGGCCCACCAGAATGTGCTGTGGACGCTGCTGCTGGGGGCGGCTATGATCGCCTGTATGAAGCGGGCAGGGGAGAGCCCCTGGCGAATCGGGTTCATGGTCCCCTTTGTGCTGGCTGCAGAGGGACTGGGCAGCAGCTACGGCGGCTGGGGCATTGTCATGATCGCCCTGTTCTGGCTGACCCGGGAAACACCCCGGGGAAATTGGCTCCGGCTGGCAGGACTTGCGGTGATCAACTGGTCCATCAGCAGCATGCATATGTCCCTTCTGGGCCTGAAAGTGCCTGTGCAGGCCTTTGGGGTCCTGGCGATGATACCGATCTGGGCCTACTCCGGGGAAAAACGGACAGGGAGCAAGGCCTTGGCCTGGGGCTTCTACCTGTTTTATCCGGTCCATCTGCTGGCGCTGTACTGGCTGCGGCAGCTGGTGTGGGGATGACCAGAGGTGGCTGTATATGCACAGACCATTTTGGACTCTTGCATAATGCCGTAAATCTTGCAAAAGGCCGTAAATAAAAATAGTATGGCTTGACCATGCTTGAACTGTAGAAAACAGATTGACAGAGCAGTTATAAATTGGTAATAGTGACGGAAAAATAGCGTGATATTCACAACAATCATGTATAATTACGGCTATATGCAGTAAAAGACCGAAAACAAATGTCCTCCGTGAAAAAATCCTTGCAATTTTGCTATTGAAAAAATGCAAAAACTGTGGTATCATTCATCCATGAAGTTTTTGGAGCAGCCAAAAACAAGAAGGAGGAAACATCTATGAAAATGAAGAAGCTGTTCACGTTGGCCCTGAGTGCCGCCCTGACATTGTCCCTGGCCGCCTGCGGCGGCGGGAGTGCTGCCTCCGCTACCAAGATGACCATGGGTACCGGCGGCTCTGCCGGCACCTATTATGGCTACGGCGGAGTGCTGGGCCAGTATATTAAGAATAAGGCCGGCATTGATGTGACCGTGGTTGCCACCGACGGCTCCAAGGCCAACATCCAGGGCATTGCCGCCGGTGACTATCAGCTGGGCACCGTCCAGTCCGACACCATGTCCTACGCCTGGGAAGGCACCCGGGCCTTCGAGTCCACCGGCAAGGTGGATTCCTTCCGGGTGGTGGCCGGTCTTTACGCCGAATCCGTCCAGCTGGTGACCATGGATCCCAACATCAAGACCCCTGCTGACCTGAAGGGCAAGGCCGTTTCCATCGGCGCTCCCGGCTCCGGCGTTTACTTCAATGCCATTGACGTGCTGAATGCCGCCGGCCTGACGGAGAATGACATCAGCGCCCAGTACCAGAGCTTCGCCGATTCCGCCGATGCTCTGAAGGACGGCAAGATCGACGCCGCCTTCGTGGTGGCCGGTGCGCCTACTCCCGCCATCACCGAGCTGTGCACCACCAATTCCGCTTACCTGGTCCCCATCGACGGTGCCGTTGCCGACGCCATGATGGCCTCCTGCCCCTTCTACACGACCTATCAGATCCCCGCCGGTACTTACCCCGGACAGGATGAGGACGTGACCACCGTTACCGTCAAGGCCACCCTGATCGTCTCTGCCTCCGCCTCTGAGGACGATGTCTACAAGCTCACCGCCGCCATCTTCGACAACGCCGCCGACATCGCCAAGGAAAACGGCAAGGGCGCGGAGCTGAGCCTGGAGAACGCCACCACCGGCATGACCGCCCCCTTCCACAAGGGCGCTGCCAAGTACTTTGCTGAGAAGGGCATTACCGTAGACGCGCAGTAAGCAAGACCCTCTCCTGGGAGAGGGTGGACCGGGCAAAGCCCGGGACGGGTGTGGGGCGAGAAGCAGGACCGACCTGGTGCCGCCCCTCATCCGTCTCGGCTCCGCCGAGCCACCTTCCCCCGGGGGAAGGCTAAGGGAACGCTGAAGAAATCGCCCTGCCCCAAGACGATTTCTCCAGCGTTTCAAATAAGGAAACGAGAAGGAGACTGTTATGAGCTTGTTCAAGAAGAAAAACAAAGCCGAGGAGCCCATGGATCTGGACTCCGTCATGAAGAAATATGACCAGGAGTCCAACGTCCGGATCTGGGAGGGGACTCCCCGGATCGTGGTCAATGTGATCCTGGCGACTTTTGCGCTGTTTTGCCTGTATGTGACTCTGTTTGCCAGCTGGCTGGAGGAGCTGCGGCTGACCACCTTTGTGGCCTGGATCATTTTCATAGGGTTCCTGGTGTTCCCGGCCAGGAAGACCCACCAAAGACCCAATCATATCCCCTGGTATGACATCGTGATGATGGTGCTGGGCACCGGTGCGTTCCTGTATTACGCCGCCAATGCCAAGACCATCATCCAGCAGGGCAGCATCTTCGCGCCCTATCAGATCATCATCGGTGTAGTGGGCGTTCTGGCGCTGGCGGAGGTCTGCCGCAGAAGCGTGGGCCTGCCCATCCTGATCGTGGCCGGGTGCTTCCTGGTGTACGCCCTGACTGCCGGACTTTCCAACCCCAGCCTCTGGGGCAAGCTGAACTACACCATCCGCTACCTGTTCTATGGCAAGGAGGGCGTTCTGTCCACCCCCATTAACGTGTGCTCCAAGTTCATTGTGGTCTTTATCGTCTTCGGGGCCTTCCTGGAGCGGACCGGCATTGCCGACTACTTCATCCAGATGTCCAACGGACTGGTGGGCCGGTTCTCCGGCGGCCCCGCCAAGGTTGCCGTGGTGGCCAGCGCCCTGGAGGGCGTTGTCTCCGGCTCTTCCGTGGCAAATACCGTGGGCTCCGGAGCCGTGACCATTCCGCTGATGAAAAAGGCGGGCTACAAGCCAGAGTTTGCCGGAGCCGCGGAAGCCGCCGCCTCTACCGGCGGGCAGATCATGCCCCCCATCATGGGTGCTGCCGCCTTCCTGATGGCGGACTATGTCCAGCTTCCCTACGGTCAGATCGCGCTGAAGGCGGTGCTGCCCGCGCTGCTGTACTTTACCGGTATTTTCATCTCCGTCCACCTGGAGGCCAAAAAGGTTGGGCTGAAGGGCCTGCCCAAGGAAGAATTGCCGAAGCTGAAGCCGCTGCTGAAAAAGAGCTATCTGCTGCTGCCTCTGGTTTTGCTGATCTACCTGGTCAGCACCAGCCAGAAGAGCATCCAGTACGCCGCCGCCCTTTCCATTGTGGCCTGCATCGTCGTCACCCTCTTCAGCCGGGAGACCCGGATCACCCCCATGCGCCTTCTGGAGGCTTTGGCCGCCGGAGGCCAGGGCTCCATCACTGTGGCTGCCGCCTGCGGCATTGCCGGAATCATTGCCGGTACCATTACCATGACGGGCCTGGCCAATGTGATCATCAACGGCATCGTGGTCCTGGCCGGTGACAGCGTGCTCATTGCCCTGTTCCTGACCATGATCTGCTGCATCGTCCTGGGTATGGGCGTGCCCACCACCGCCACCTACTGCATCATGGCCGCCACCTGCGCCCCCATCCTGGTCCGGATGGGTGTGCCAATGGTTGCCGCCCACTTCTTTGTGTTCTACTTCGGCATTGTGGCTGACCTGACGCCTCCTGTGGCCCTGGCCGCCTACGCCGGTGCCGCCATTGCCCAGGCCAACCCCATGAAGACCGCCATCCAGGCGACCAAATTGGCCATCGGCGCCTTCATCGTGCCCTATGCCTTTGCTCTGAGCCCCTCTATGCTGCTCATCGACACCACGGCCATGGAGGTCATCCTCATCACCATTACCTCCCTCATCGGCATTGCCTCCGTTTCCGCAGCCATGGAAGGATACATTATGGGTAACCTCAACTGGTTCCAGCGGGTCCTGATGCTGGTGGGCGGTCTGATGATGATCTACCCCGGTGCCACCACCGATGCCATCGGCATTGCCCTGTCCGGTGCGGTGGTTGTCCTGAAGCTTGTGCAGAACAAGAAAATGAAGGCCCAGCTGGCCTGACGGTTTCGAAAAAAAGCAGGTCCTTTCCAAGTGAAGGGACCTGCTTTTGCCATATTCTGGGGGGGGAGTTACGCCATCTGGGCAATCTCGAAGATCAGTCGTTCCGTTTTCTCCCAGCCCAGGCAGGCGTCGGTGATGGATTTTCCGTAGACACCTCCGCCGATTTTCTGGCTGCCGTCTTCAATGTAGCTTTCCACCATGAAGCCCTTTACCAGGCTGTGGATGCCGGAGTCGAAGCCCCGGCTCTGGAGGACCTCCCGGATAATGCGGCCCTGCTGGAAGGGGTCCTTGCCGGAGTTGGCGTGGTTGGCATCGATGATGACGGCGGGATTTTGGAGGCCCTGCTCCTCGTAAAGCCGGTGGAGGAACATCAGGTCCTCATAATGGTAGTTGGGCCGGGGGTCGCCGTGCTTGTTGGTGTAGCCCCGGAGGATGGCATGGGCGTA
>OLGM01001198.1_pt1 | contig 12544 bp, 8 predicted proteins | sample 1606001 | NCBI WGS metagenome assembly OLGM01 (sample SAMN03283294) | human gut metagenome | biome: human-associated habitat; material: feces | host: Homo sapiens | place: Peru | collected 2012
TTTTTGCTCTTTCAAGAGCGTAAGCGTCAGGGTTGGAGGAAACAACAAGGGTAATCTTTCCGCCGATTATTTCTCCCCTGTTTTGCGCATCAATAAGTGCCTGAAGATTAGTTCCGCCACCTGAAACAAGGACTGCAATATTTTTCATCATACGAGTTCTACACCTTTTTCGCCCGACTTAATTTCACCGATAACAGCAGCTTCTTCACCGTTTTGCTGAAGAATTCTTACTGCTTCATCTGCTTTATCTGCGTCAACTGCGATAACAAGACCGGTACCCATATTGAATGTGTTATACATATCTCTTTCAGGAATGTTGCCCTCGCTTGCGATAAGGTCAAAGATAGGCTTTTTGAAACACTTATCTTTTTCAATAACGGCAGTGAAACCGTCGTTTAACATTCTCGGTACATTTTCATAAAAACCGCCGCCTGTGATATGGCTGCATGCGTGTACACGTACACCTGCGTTCTTGATGCTCTTTAATGCTTTTACATAAATTTTTGTAGGCGCAAGTAATGCCTCTCCTAAAGTTTTACCTAATTCATCATAATAAGTATTCAAAGATTTCTCTGTAATATCAAATACATTACGAACCAATGAGAAACCATTACTGTGAACACCTGTTGAAGGAAGCCCAATTAACACATCTCCTACATTAAGGTCCTTACCAGTAATCATATCTTTTTTATCGCATACACCAACCGCAAAACCAGCTAAATCATAATCATCTTCTGGCATTAAACCTGGATGTTCTGCAGTTTCTCCACCAATTAAAGCAGCTTCAGATTGTAAACAACCCTCAGACACACCCTTCACAATGTCCGCAATTTTTTCTGGAACATTCTTTCCACATGCGATGTAATCTAAGAAGAATAGTGGTTCTCCACCTGCACATGCGATATCATTCACGCACATCGCAACGGCATCAATTCCAATTGTGTCATGCTTATTCATAACCATCGCAAGTTTAACTTTTGTACCACAACCATCTGTACCAGAAAGTAATACAGGCTCTTCCATATCTTTAATTTTGGATAATGAGAAAGCACCAGAGAAACCACCAAGTCCTCCTAACACTTCTGGACGCATTGTTTTCTTAACATGCTCCTTAATCAATTCAACAGATTTATATCCTGCCTCTAAACTAACGCCTGCTGCTGCATAATGTTCTGCCATACTCTACTCCTTTACCTCATCTTTATAATCTTGTAAATCTTCTGGATATTCACCTGTACAACAAGCTAAACAACTTGTTTCAGGTACACATTTCTTGAAATCCTCTACACTTATAAAACGTAACGAATCCACTTGGAACAACTGTTTCATTTCATCTACCGAATAATTGAAAGCAGCTAAATCTTTTTGTGCCGTTGAATCTGCTCCATATAAACAAGGATATTTCAACATTGGCGAAGCTATACGTAAATGCACTTCTTTTGCGCCTGCCTCTTTTAATAATTGACAAATTCGACGTGATGTAAAACCTTTCACAACACTATCATCTACTAAATAAACTCTTTTATCTTTAACAACCGAACTGATCGCATTTAAACGAACACGCATACCTTGCATTCTTTGTTGTTCTGTTGGACGAATAAATGTAGAACCAATATAACGGTTTTTAATTAATCCCGTTTCATATGGTACATTCAATGTTCTGGCAAAACTTGCCGCTGCACTTAAAGCTGAATCAGGAACACCAACAACGATATCCGCTTCAACATTCTCTTCTTTAGCTAAATAGTAACCACATTGTTTTCTTACTTCATGAACCGTTAAACCATTATGAACACTATCCGGTCTAGAATAATATACATACTCTAAAGCACAAGCTTTAGTTTCTGTTTCTTCAACAATTTGACTCGACTTCATGCTTTCACGACTGAAACAAATTAATTCCCCCGGATTTACTTCGCGAACAAATTCTCCACCAAGGATTGGGAATGAACAAGTTTCACTACTGATGCAATACCCTTCATCTACCTTGGCAATATATAAAGAGCGAATGCCGTGTGGATCTCTTACTACGTACAAATTATCTTTTGTGACGACCATAAATGTATAAGCACCACTCATCATACGACATGCCTTCGCAATTTTTTCTTCAAAAGAACCTGGATTCAATTGAATCAAATGGGCTAATAATTCTGAATCACTTGTACCTTGGAAAATCAAACCTTCATTTTCTAATTTTGTTCTTAAAGAAATCGCATTCGTGATCATCCCACTTGATACAACCGCAAAATATCTTTGGTGACTACGCACCATGATCGGCTGAACATTTTCTAATTGAGAATCATTTTTTGTTGCCATTCGAAGCTGACCAATCGCGATATTCCCCTCTAAAGAATTTAACGTATCTTGTTTTAAATTCTCTGATAATAAGCCTAATCCCTTTTTACAAACAACGTTTTCCCCATTACTCACAGCCACACCAACACCATCTTGTCCACGATGTTGAATGGCATGCATTGCTAAATAGATATTCTGGGCGGCTTGTTCTACATTGAACAAGCCTACGATCCCAGAAGAATCTTGAACTACCTTTTGCATCGTCATTCTACTTCACCTGCTTGTGTGTAAAGTAACGAACACCATTTGCGAAAATATCCTGGTCTTTATTTCCAGCAATATTCTGGAACAAGCCTTTTTCATAACGCTCACTGTGACCCATCTTACCAAAGATCTTTCCATCTTCAGAGAAGATACCTTCGATAGCCATACTTGAACCATTTAAGTTGTCTTTTCCATCCATTGTTGGAACACCCTTTTCATTTACATATTGTGTTGCAACCTGGCCATTTTCAATCAACTTATTCAACACTTCTTCACTCGCAACAAATTTACCTTCGCCATGACTAACAGCAACTGAATATACATTTCCAGCTTTCATACCTGCAAGCCAAGGAGAAGCATTACTTGTAATACGTGTACGTGCAATATGAGAAACGTGACGGTTGATATTATTTCTAAATAATGTTGGATTTTCTGCATCCAATTTTTCAATATCACCATAAGGTAATAATCCCGATTTGATCAATGCCTGGAATCCATTACAGATACCTAAGATCAAACCATCATTTGCACGCATTGTATCGATTGCTTGAGCAATCTTTGGATTTCTCAATACATTCGCAATAAATTTACCTGAACCATCTGGCTCATCTCCACTACTAAATCCACCAACAATCATTAAGATTTGTGCTGTACTGATTTCATCCGCTAAAGTTTCAATACTCTTTTGAATGTTTTCTACAGTTAAGTTATTAAATACGATTTGTTTAACTTCAGCACCCGCACGTTCAAACTTAGCTGTTGTATCAAATTCGCAGTTTTGTCCAGGGAAGATAGGAATGATTACTTTTGGTTTTTCCACAACAAACTTAGACATTGGCACTTCTGCATCATTTAAAGGAGTTTCTAAAGTATCTTTTCCTTCATCCACGATCATTGGATAAATTTCACCATAACGTTTTGTCCAAGCCTTTAATGCATCTTCAATTTCAACTGTTTCATCATTTAATACAATCTTAGAATCATCATTTAAAATACCAATCAATTCTAAATGTTCATCTTGAATGCTTTCTGTAGCTTCAACGATCATTGAACCCAAATTGAATCCATATACATCTTCTTCTGTATTGATCGCAACACCAACTTTAGATCCAAATGCCATCTTCGCAATAGTTGCACCTAAACCACCAAATTTAATTGTACTTGCCGCAACAATTTTCTTTTCCTGCATTAATTTATGAACTGTTTCAAAATTTTCTTTTAATTGTTCATAGTTTGGAACATTATTTTTAACTGGTGTATGTTTTACCAAATATACATAGTCTCCAGGATTTTTAAATGAAGCCGAAACAATGTGATCTGTTTTCGCTGTAGTAACTGCGAAAGTAATCACTGTTGGTGGTACATGAATATCTTTATACGTTCCACTCATAGAGTCTTTACCACCAATACTTGGTGTTTCAAACGCTAATTGTGCATCAATCAAACCTAATAATGCTTCAAATGGTTGTCCCCATTTTTGTGCATCTGCACCTAAGTGCTCAAAATATTCCTGATTTGATAAACGGCACTTCTTATAGTCCGCACCTAATGCTGTAACACGAGCCAATGCTTCAACAACTGAATAACTAGCACCTAAATATGGAGAATATTTAGATACTTTTGGATCATATCCATATGTCATAACCGAACATGTATTTGTCATTCCATGCACTGGTAATTTTTGTACAGAACCTTCTTCAGGAGTTAATTGATATTTACCTCCAAAAGGCATCAACACTGTACTCTTACCGATTGACGCATCAAACATTTCTGCCAAACCAATCTGACTTGCGACATTCGCATCTTGTAATACTGTATTTAAATCGGATTTAACTGCATCAAATGGATGTTCATCATATTCATTTTCGCAAACATCAACAACCTGATGCTGACGAACACCGTTAGTATCCAAGAAAGCACGAGACATATCAACAATTGTTTCACCACGCCATTTCATGACTAAACGATTTGTATCTGTAACATCTGCAACTTTGATAGCTTCTAAGTTTTCCTTATATGCTTCTTCTTTGAATTTTTCAAAATCTTTGGCTTCAATACATACAGCCATACGTTCTTGTGATTCACTAATAGCTAATTCTGTACCGTCTAAACCTTGATATTTAACTGGAACTGCATCCAAGTTGATATCCAATCCGTCTGCAAGTTCACCTACGGCAACACTAACTCCACCTGCTCCAAAGTCATTAGCCTTTTTAATTAATTTTGTACAAGCAGGATTTCTAAATAAACGCTGCAATTTACGTTCGATCAAGGCATTACCTTTTTGAACTTCACTTGAACATTTTTCCAAACTTGTTTCATTATGTTCTTTACTTGAACCAGTAGCTCCACCGATTCCATCACGACCAGTAGCTCCACCAATCATAACGATAATATCGCCAGCTTGTGGTTGTTCACGTTTTACATGTGATTTAGGAGCAGCACCAACAACAGCACCCACTTCCATACGTTTCGCAACATAGCCATCATCATAGATTTCGTCTACAAATGTAGTTGCCAAACCAATTTGGTTACCATAACTTGAATAACCATGAGCTGCTGTTTTAGAAATCTTTGATTGAGGTAATTTGTGCTCTAATGTTTCACTAATTGGTTTTGTGATATCTCCAGCACCTGTAATACGCATCGCTTGATATACATAACTACGTCCTGATAATGGGTCACGAATGGCTCCACCAATACATGTACTTGCTCCACCAAATGGTTCAATTTCTGTTGGGTGGTTATGTGTTTCATTTTTAAACATCAACAACCATTGTTCGTCTTTTCCATCTACATCCACTGTAATTTCTACACTGCACGCATTGATTTCATCGGTAATCTCCATATCATCAAGCTTACCTTGTTTACGAAGATATTTTCCGGCAATAGTAGCCATGTCCATCAATGTTTTTTCTTTACGATTTCCATGAACTTCCTGACGTAATTTTAAATATTTATCATAAGAAGCCTGTAATTCATCGGATAATGTATCCAAATGGAAACATACATCATCCAATACAGTTTCAAAAGTAGTATGACGGCAGTGATCTGACCAATATGTGTCCAGCACACGTAGTTCAGTCATTGTGCAATCTCTTTTTTCTTCCTTTTCAAAATAACGTTGAACATGCTCAATGTCCGCTTGAGACATGGCCAACCCTAAAGTCTGACGTAAAGAATCTAATTCTTCTTTACTCATTTTTGTAAATCCTTCTAATACAGGAACATCTTTTACTTCAACGTCCTGATCATCTACTAATACAGAAAGGTCTTTAACACGTGCTTCAACAGGGTTAACAATATAATGTGTGATTTTATTAAGTGTTTCTTCATCTACTGGGTTTGCGAACACTAATAAAGTACCTGAATGAATACGTACTGTTTGTTTGTTGTTCAAAAGCATCAAACATTGCATTGCACTGTCTGCTCTTTGATCGTATTGACCTGGCAAAAATTCATATGCCAAATATGATTTACCTGTTAAATCTACAGAATCATATACATCATCTGTAACGACTTCGCTACAAACATTTTTCTTTAATAATTCAATATCATTTTCGTCGGCATCAAAAATATCATATAGATTGTATTTTGTAAGACCAAAATCTTCTTTTAAAGATAGAGATTGTCTTAATTCAGCCGCTAATGATTCACTTTCAACCTGAAACTGTTCTTTTTTATGAACAAAAATACGAGTATCCATTTCCTTCTCCTTATTCAACAATTGACTGTTCTAATACTTTTTGTGCTTGTTCTTTTTTAAATTCAACAATTTTATCCTGCAATGACTTATCGTTAAGTCCAATCATCTGGCAAGCTAAAATAGCTGCATTTCTTGCCCCTGATTTTCCAATCGCTACAGTCGCAACAGGAACACCTTGAGGCATTTGTACTGTCGATAATAATGAATCCAATCCACCTAAAGCAGATGTCTGAATAGGGATTCCAATAACTGGCAACGGCGTAGAGCTAGCTAAAACTCCAGCTAAATGTGCTGCTCCTCCGGCTGCCGCAATAATAACCTGAATTCCACGTTCACATGCTGTCTTTGATAATTCCAAAACAGCTTCTGGAGTACGGTGAGCACTTAATACACGAACTTCATAGCCAACTTGAAAGTCGTCTAATTGTTTCATGCAGCCTTCCATACTTGGTAAGTCCGAACGAGAACCCATCACAATTAAAACACGCTTTGTTTCCATAAATGACCTTCCTTTCAAAACAAAAAAGCGCACCTATAGTAGGCACGCTTAAAAAAGCAATTCTTCTCTATCAATTGTGGTAAATCTTCTTAAGACCATAAGTAAGACCTCCAAAATCAGAAAAAACACTTCTGCAAGATTATAATACCTAAAACCAACTCAAATGACAACCCATATTTCATGAAAGTTGTTCTCTTGGAGTAAATAATATATATTTTCTTAAATCAAATATATAGACTATCGAACTCAATCCCCAGGTAATTGGATACAACCAGTGTGTTAAATACAGACTATGTATACTTTGTCCTATTGTCATTAATACAACAACACGAACGGCACACCAACACACAAGCATAACTACCATCGGCATTACAGGACGTCCTAGACCTCTTAAAATACTTGAAACCACATGTGAAAAACCTAAAAGAACATAAAAGAAAGCACAAATTCGCGCACGATCCACTCCAATCGCAATTACTTCTGGATTTTGATTAAAGAATGAAATAAAGGTTGGCGCAAATAAGTAGATCAAAATACCCAAACATTCAATCATTAATAATGCAGCTGCAAGCCCAAACAAGATTCCTTTTCGTGAACGCTCCTTTTGTCCAGCTCCTTCATTTTGGGAGACAAACGTCGTAAGTGCCATCGAAAAAGAAATTTCAGGAAGGAAAATAAATCCCTCTACCTTTGAATACGCACCAATACCCGCAATGGCAGCTGCACCAAACGAATTAATATACGACTGAATCATCACGTTCGCAAAATCAATGACGCAACCTTGTAGTCCTGTTGGCAATCCATAAATGCAGATTTGTTTCAAATTTTCAAAATCCAAAGATAAATGCGTCCAAGAAATATGCAAAATACTTTCTTCTCTTGCTAGTTGCACAGCACACAAAAACATACTCGCAAATTCAGAAAGAATCGTAGCCCAGGCAGCTCCGGCAACCCCCATCTTAAATACAGTGATAAATACCACATCTAAAATGACATTCAATATCGAACTTACAATCAAATAATACAGTGGATGTTTGGCATCGCCTCCTGCACGAATGATACCCACAAGCATGTTATATAAGACTAAAGAAAAACCACCTAGAAAATAAATTTTTAAATATGTAGAAGATAGGCCAAACACTTCTTGAGGAGATCCCATCCCCATCAACATTTGATCAGTTAGTAAATAACCAACTCCAGTCATAATAAGACCTAACAAGATACCAAATGTAGCCGTTGTATATACGGCTTTTTTTGTTCTTTCTTCATCTTGTGCCCCTATCGCATTGGCAATAATGACACTAGCTCCTGTCGCAAAACCATTAAAGAAACCAACAAATAAAAAAATCAAAGAGCCAACACTTGTAACGGCAGCCAACGCATTCTGCCCTAGAAAATTCCCTACAATCAGTGCATCTACAGTATTGTAGAGTTGTTGAAAAAGATACCCGATAAATATAGGTATCGCATAGCCAATGATTTGTTTAGCAATACTTCCTTTTGTCATTAACTGAATCGAACTTTGTTTCGCCATAAAATTCCTCCCCATACAAGAAAAGCCTGCACCAACATTAAGTTAGTACAGGACTTTGCTTTGCCCTAATATTCATTAGAATACATCATGTGTTATTTATTTACAATATGAGCTGTCGCAATAGATTGAGCCCAATTATAAATAGATGTTGTATGCATTCCTTTAATATTCTTATTTCTTAAGCAATATGTTTTAGTTGAATCTACAGGCAAATAACCACATAGTTCACTTTGACGAACTAACGCATTATGATAATTCTCTTTAGACACTTCATTATCTGAAGTATACATGCCTGCATCTAGATAAGTATCTAGTTGTTCATCACTTAAACGACCAAAATTATTTGTAGCACCTGTTCTTAAAATAAAGTTAATGCCTGTATCATCTGGAGATCCATAAGAGAATCCTAGATATGTTGCATCCCAGCTACCTGTTTGTGCATCATCCTGCACTGTATTAATGACCGTATTAAATTCAACTGTATTGGCTTTAAAATCAATTCCGATCGCATTTAAACACTTTTGTAAAACGGGAATCAAAGAATCCAAAGAATCCTTATCCTTATTTGCCAAGAAACGAACTATTAATTTTTCACCATCTTTATAACGATATCCATCATCTGCCAATTTATATCCTGCATCCTCTAAGATTTGGTTGGCCTTTTCTACATCATAATCATAATAAGTAACGCCATCGACCTTTTCTTCATTACGAATCATTGGTCCGTTATTTAAAGAAACAGGATTTCCAAAAGTACCAGGCTTATAAGCCATGCCTTCAATTTGATAGTAATTATCAATATATTCTTGTGCATTAAATCCATATCCGATGGCTTTTCTTACCGCAACATCACTGCAAGCTCCCGCATATGAATTAAAGATAATGAAGCTTTCACGATCACTTGGATAAGAATCTACGGATAAACTCTTATTCTTTTGAACAGATTTAATTTTATTTGCCTCAATCACATCCGGAATATAGTCCACTGTTCCATTTTCCAATTCTTTAACTTCTGTTGAAGTATCTGTCTTTTTGATCATGATCTTTGAAATTTGATATTGTCCTTTTTTAGCCTTAAACTCTGAATTTGAAACTAAACTAGCCCCACTTGTCTTCTCAAACTTCTTCAATACATAAGCCCCCGTTCCAATTGGCTTACTATTCTTTTTTTCAATGTTTTCTGTTTTACCTTTTTTATAATTTAAATATTCAGCACTACAGATTTTCTGTGTTCCAAGTGTAGAAACCGCATCAATTCTTGGCTTATCCAAATGGAAAACAACTGTATAGTTATCTGGCGTTTCAATGCCACTAAAGCTAGATGCATCTGCATCATGATATTCACTATAACCTTCCAAGAAATCAACATTATTCGCAAAACGACCTGTATAACTTGGATCGGCCATAACACTAAATGTTGTTTTCACATCTTTTGAAGTAAACTTTGAACCATCACTAAATTTGATGCCTTTCTTTAATTTAAAAGTCATTGATTTTCCATCTTCGCTAATTTCTGGTAAAGACTTAGCCAAATCGGCAACCAACTCTCCTTTTTTGTTGTATTTCAATAATCCTTGATACACCAAATCCACAACATAAGAATCATTTGTCGTTTGGTAATACATAGGTGAAAAGGTTCCATTCATTTCAGAACTCAACCCAACGGTCAACACTTGATTATTACCTGCAGCTTTTGCGCTACATCCACACATTAATAAAGCTAATCCACATGCCAATAATTTCTTGTACATATTCTTTTTCCTCCTAATCATTTATTCTTTGTACCACCACCAGTCAGCTAACACTTTTCATCACTCTCCTTATATAAAAAAAATCCTGCATCAAATTAAAAATTTGACACAGGACAGAATATCAAAATAATCTGCGGTACCACCTGAATTGGTATAGTTATACCCACCTCTAGAATGCCATCACATTCGATCCATTTAACGCACGGAACACGTCGCAGCTACTCAGAATTTCTTTTCACCTTGCCCTTGAAAGTCCATTTGCCAAGTCGTAATAATCTAGCTTCCACCACTACTAGAATCTCTTTGTATCCGGTTCTTAGTTTGATCTCTTTCGCATCGGTTGCCTATAGGATACACCTGATAAAATGTATTTTCAACCTCTTTTTCAGTTTATTTACATTTATTTACATCAAAGACTGCTCTGTTCTTCCAATAATATCATCTTGCGTCTTTTTAGACAGTACATTGAAGAAAGCACTGTATCCAGCTACACGAACAATTAAATCTTTATGTTTTTCAGGATGCTTCTGCGCATCAATCAAAGTTTCCTTAGAAACAATGTTATATTGCACGTGATATCCATGTAAACGATTGAAGAATGTTTGAATCAGCAATTCTAATTTTTGTCGATTTTCTTCAGTCGACAACATTTGCGGCGTCATTTTCTGATTTAGTAAAACTCCACCTGTAATTTTATTTGTACGAAGCTTAGATACACTTTTAAATACAGCCGTTGGACCATTCTTATCACTATTATGGGCTGGACTGCAACCTTCTGCCAAAGGTTCGAATGCATTTCGTCCATCTGGTGTGGCCATCGTTGACATTCCTTGTCCAACATTTGCGCTAATTGAAGAAGTTCCCGCATAACGAATTCCGCCAATCGGTCCTCTGTTATATCGTGTATTTGGGTATTTTTCGATTTCATCAATATAAGAATCATACGCTTCTACAATCAATTGATCTACGTAGTCATCATCATTTCCATATTTTGGAGCTTCACGAATCAACATTTCCTGAATCTTCTTATTTTTTGGTGATGAAAAATCATCTAAGATTGCATCCCAAAGCTCTTGTCTTGTGATTTTCTTTTCTTCATATACCAACTTCTTTATTGCGGCCAAGCAATCTGCCATATTTGCGATTCCAACTTGTAGACCTGAAATAAAATCATATACAGCTCCACCTTCTTTGATTGTTTTACCTCTGGCAATGCAATCATCTGTTAAAGCTGAACAAAGAACATCAGGTACATCTCTTTCAGACGCTTTATCAATCACATTTTCAACAATCACACTATAACGAGTGATTTCCCTTACCGTCTTATCCCATGCTTTTAATAGCTCTTCATAATTTTCCATTTCGGTAAAATAGCCATAACCCTTTGTGAAACGTTTATTACTTGTAAGATCCACACCATTATTCATCGTACACAAAAGCATTCTTGGAAAATTGATATAAGACATGCCTGTGCAACGATATCCCCATTTACCTGGAACCGCTGTTTCTACTGTATTTTCCCCTTTAATTACTTCCGTTTAGATGCTCGAAAACCGCATGTTTTCGTTTTAATTTTCCCATTAATCTCTTCCCTTTACTTAAATCCGGTATGGAAATGAGAGCTTTTGTATCAGGGAACCTTTGATTCCAATTTTCCACAATCTCTTTTGATTTTTTACCCCGGCGGCAAATTTAATAATCATAAATATCCTTTCTACGTTTGTCTAAGCAGGCATCCTGCATACGAATCAAGCTTCTCTCAAATGCTCCTGCATCCCCTTTTTTCAAGGTTGCAAGAACACTTGTTATGCGGTTGCCGTAGCTTCTTGCATCAATGATATTCTCATCGTATAAATAGATAGCCAACTTCACTTTCTTTTTTGCTCTGTCCTTTGCATCTTTCTTCCGCTTTTTTAACACACGTCCAGTCTTTAAAAGATAATAGTTCCATCCAAGAAAACCAATTCCATTCTTTAATGGATGGATACTCGTCTTATCGTTGAAGCATAGATTCAATGCATTCCTTAAAATAAAATCTATATCTCTGTATGCATCGATCAAAGTCTGTTTATCCTCTGCAATCAGTGCCAGATCATCCATATATCTTGAAAACAAGGCACCATAATCAAACATTACACCATACTTGTTCTGAATCAGTATATCCACTGGATGAAGATAATACAGTGCCAGTAACTGGCTTGTCTGATTGCCTAAAGGAAGACCGCCCTTGTCAAAGCTGTCAATAATATAAAACAGGAAGTCTTTGACTTCTCCATCTGGAAGTATTGGATGGAGCATACGCTTCAATATATCATGGTCAATGCTTTGAAAATAATGATGAATGTCTGCCTTTAAAACATATCCTGAATTTGAATCAGCGTTCTCTCGATAATAATACTTCAGGTCTGCTTTCAGACAGTTGGCAGCGTAATCTGTGCCTTTTTCCTTTCGACAGGCACAGTTTCTAGGTACATATATCTGTTCAAAGAAAGGGG
>OLGM01001203.1_pt1 | contig 12481 bp, 7 predicted proteins | sample 1606001 | NCBI WGS metagenome assembly OLGM01 (sample SAMN03283294) | human gut metagenome | biome: human-associated habitat; material: feces | host: Homo sapiens | place: Peru | collected 2012
TTAGGGCTCGTTAGGGACTTGCACCCATTAGAATAAGCTCATGCCGAGCATACCAAAAAAGAGGGCGAGCCAGTGATGGTTCGTCCTCTTACATTTTTATCCCTTAATTCCGCAACTGTTTCAATAAATCGCTTGTTGACTCAAAAATGTCATTATGTTGGCTTTGCATCATACTTCTCGGTCTCTATGAACTGATGGTCAAAATCTACATCATACTCACCGCCCTCTTTTAGTTGACCAGTGGTCAACAGACAATTTAGAAGTAGCGCGTTGAGCGTGTCTGCCGTATTGAAATCGTAGTTCTTACCCGTATCTGATGTGTATGAAATGTTTTCTTGCGTCAGTTCCTTTATCGCTCTGAGGATAGTGTCAGAGCTACAAGTGCGAAGTGTCGGATGAAGCGAGAGATGGTTCATCAAATGAGTTGTGACATCCTGGGGTACATGAGCCACCACAGAAATAAACACTCATAAGTGAACGGATGATTTCGCTATATTGATAACCATACTGTTTGCTTCTTAGACCCAATGTAGAATCGATTATAGAAGACAATGTGGAGTCAAATAGCTCCATGATTGAAAATATTCCTCCAAAAGGAGTGAGTTTCTCAGATTTTATTTGTATCTTTACCATGTCATATCAGAGTTTTGCTTATTGGTTTTTGCGACACTAAGGTAAGTGAAAATTTTGACATGACAACATCCTGAGCAACTTATTGTTGCTCAGGATGTTATAAAAATGTTAAACTAAAGTGTTGCGGAATTAAGGGCAATCAACAAATAAGCTACTTCTGATGAAAAAAAACGTTATTTTTATATTTTTCAGTCTTTTAAGTTGCGTTATTCTTTGTGCGCAGACTGTGAGCAAAACAGTCGTTTATGGAGCCAATGAAGGCATGAATCAATGGCACATTACCAAGATGTTGCAAGACAGAATAGGATTTATTTGGATTTCCTCTTGGGACGGACTTACACGTTTTGATGGCTACGAGTTTGTAACCTTTAACTCGAGTCCTGGTGATGGTTCTCCCCTGGAAAACAATCGTGTGAGAGATATGCAACTGGCTGCAAATGGAGATATTTATTGCTTGGTAGACGACCGATGGTTTTTGTTTTCGCAGTCAAAAGGAACGTTTGTAAATATCTCTGATGCAGAAAACGAAGAGCTATTGAAGGCTAAGGAACACAACAAGCAACGCCCTGGTAAGCAAAATCAGATGACGCAGAGTTTGCAAAAGAAAAGGGGACGCAAGATGACAGATAGACAGGGTAACTTGTGGATTAGTACTCCCGATAGTATTATCAAGACCGTATTTTATCGTAAGCCAGCAGTTCCATTAGTTTTGAGAAATCAAGAACAGGCTCGCTGTTTTTTTGTTGACCGTACTGGAAACTACTGGGTGGCAACACTGAAAGACAAGGCAGTGAGCATTTACGATCGTAGCAACCGCCCGATGGGTTATCTTTCTCCATCAGGTAAGATTTCCCCTTCGCACGTATCTTTTTCTTCGTCTGTATATGTCATTTATCAGCATAGCGATGGCATAATCTACTTAGGCACTAAGCCAGGAGGACTCTACAAATTGAAGAGCCAAAAGGAAGGTTTTGAGGTGCAGTCTGTCAGTTTGGGCAATGCTAATGCCAATTCAGTCTATGACATTAAGGCCGACCCTTCAGGTCGCCTTTGGCTTGCCACCTTTGACGGAATCTATTGTCTGAATGGTGACAAAATAGAGCATATAAAGCAAACGAAGGGCTGGAAGGTGAGAAGTCTGCATTTTACCCAGCATCATATTCTTATGGCAGCCACAACGACAGGACTTGCTGTAGGGAAAATGACGGATAAAAACATTAGCGACATGAAGTTACGCTTACATTGTCGTGAACCTAAGCGTGTGGAAAGTTTATGCAATAGTGCGACGACGGACATCCTTGAAACCAGCGACCATCAGATCTACGTGAGTACCGAGAGTGCGGGCATTGATAAGATTATGAGCCACGACCTGATGGCAAGCAAGTTGGATTTCAAGCATTTCGACAAGACGATGGGGCTACAATGCGAAACGGTTTCAAGCATGGCGCCTTATCGTAAAGATTGGATATGGGTAGTGGGTGGCTACACACTCATGATGCTCAACACTCAGACGGGCGAAGTGCGAAACTACGGCACAGGATTCTTTCATGATTCATATCGTTATAGCGACGCCCATCCAGTATGTTTATCCGATGGTCGTTGGATGTTTGGCTTGAAGGATGGAGCATTCTGCCTTTCAGAGAGCGAACTCTCGAAGACAGGCGGTGAGCGTCATGTCGTATTTACGGGCATCAGTGTGGAGCATGCTCCGATGCAATATGCTGTAGCCTATCTCGATTCGCTTACCCTTAATAAGCAACAGCGCAATTTGAAAGTGAGTTTCTCGACGCTCGACTTTTCAAACGCAGAAGACCTATCTTATGCTTTCAGACTGCGTGAATGCGACAAGTGGATTTTCTTAGGTAAGGAACACACCGTGACCTTGCCCGACTTGCAACCTGGCGACTATCAGCTACAAGTGAAGTGTACCAATGCTGCAGGTGAGTGGACGAAAAACTTCTCCACGCTTCACATTCATGTCACCCCCAAGTTCTCGGAAACGATATGGGCTTTTATCCTATATGTCTTTTTGATATTGGTCACTATTTTCACCTTATTATATATATATATCTATATACGACGCATTAAGACGAAGATGCGCGAAACTTTGGAAGCCTATTTAGCATTGCTTGAAGACAAGAATCAAGTGGGTCGGGAAATGGTAGATGAAAGTCAGGAAGCAGTTCAGATTGTTTCGACCGAGGAAGACGATGAGATAATGAAGCGCCTCATGCAGTTTATCGACGCTCATCTTTCAGATTCTGAGGTAGGAATAATCGAAATGGCAGAAGCGGCTGCAATATCTCGTTCGGGACTGAATCGCAAGTTGAAGCGGATAGTAGGTCTGACGCCAGCAGAGTTTTTGCGCGAAATTCGCATTAAGCGTGCTCAGCAGTTTTTGCTTAGTACGTCGAAGGGTGTGTCTGAGATAGCTTATTCGTGTGGTTTTTCCGACCCTAAGTATTTTGGTAAGATATTTAGGTCGATGACAGGAATGTCGCCAACAGATTATCGTCAGAATGGCGGGAAAGCCGATAAATAAAGGCTTTTGCGACAAAAACACCCCATGTTTGAGAAAAAAATCCCCATTTAGTTTTGTATTTTAGGTTTAATTTTGCAGCCGAAGAATTCGTGTTCTTGACAATAATTATTTTCAAACTTAAAATACAAAACAATGAACAAAAAAACAACCAGTCTTTTTCTCATGGTGTTGTTGCTGTGTAGTATGCTTCAGGTGCAAGCTATCACGGTACACACCATCGGCGACTCTACGATGCAAACCTATGATGAAAGTAGTACGGTTACTCGTGGATGGGCGCAGTATTTCCAACAGTTTTTCCAGAACGTCACCATCAATAATCGTGGTAAGGCAGGAGCCAGCAGCAAGAGTTTCTATCAAGAGGCCGCATACTGGCAGAGCGTGAAGCAGCAGATGAAGCCTGGCGACTACGTGCTCATTCAGTTTTCTCACAATGATGAGAAGAGCAATGGTATGGATGGTGATGAACTGAAAGCCTATTATAATAAGGTGGGAGAAACAGATAAAGCAGCAGCCATCGATTGTCGTGGCACTACACCTTTTGGCACCTACAAGGATTATCTGCGCAAATATGTGAAAGAGACACGCGACTTGGGTTGCACTCCCGTACTCGTGGCTCCTATCTGCCGTATGTATTTTTCGGGCAATACGATTCGTCGAAGTGGACAGCACGACCTGGGCGATAAGTTCAGCAAGCTGACAGATGGAGGTGTTGTAGAAAATCAGAAGTTGCCTTCTACTGATCATACGATGGACTACGTGTACCAGATGAAGTCGGTAGCCGAAGAGCTGAAAGTTCCTTTCATCGACCTGACCACGGCTACCCGAGAACTCTATCTGAGCTATGGAGAAAAAAAATGTCTCGATATGTTGAGCGACCATGACGGAAGCACCCATTTGTCGACTGTTGGAGCCACGTTGATAGCCCGCCAGGTGGCCTCTTTATTGAAGAATGATGGCATCTTGGCAGATAATATTGTGATTCCTTCCGACTTGAGTGTTTCGCCAGTCAATGCCGATTTAGGAGAGGGCTATAAAGGTCAGATGATGACGAAAGAAATATCTGTCAATGGCTTTGGGCTTACACCAGCCGATGGTTCTGTGGAAGTTTCGGCAACATCAGGACTAAAGGTTTCGCTCGACAAGGTTACTTGGACCGACAAAATCTCTATACCTTATTCTGGCAGCACCCTCGTAACGAGCTTCTATATGCAGCTCGAACTTGCCGCCACAGGCAGCAACGAGGGAGTCATCACTATCAAGCAAGGCTCTAAAACAATAGAGATACCTGTAAAGGCTACAGCCATCAGTATGGAAGGCGGCACACCTGTAAAAGCCTATTGGAGTTTAGAGAAGAACGACGATTGTCAACTTACAGGTCCTGCTACGATAGTGCCTCAGTCGTTTGAAGGCATGTATGTGCAGAGATACGCCAGTCCTAATGCCAACACTGTATGGCCAGAATGGACAGGCTATAATGCCACTCATAAGACACAGCGTTGCCTGATAGTAGGCGACAACTGGCCTGAGGGCGAGATAGACGAGGTTTCCACCCGATACATTCAGTTTGGTATCACTGCAGCCAAAGGAACAACGCTCAAGATTGACAACATCAGCATGTTTGTATGTGGATGTGGAGGAAATGGAATGCGTTGTCACATCAACTATTCCAAGGAACCTAATTTTGCCAATCAGCACACCATTTTCTCGCCCACCAGCATGCCTGCCAACAATATGCTCGAAGTGAAGGACACGCCAGTCATCTCTCTCGATGAAGGCGAGACACTGCTTGTGCGTGTTTATCCCTGGTACACCAGCAAGGCTACAGGAAAGACAATCTGTCTGAGCGATGTCATTATCAGCGGAATGGCGCTGGACAAGGAAACAACAGGTATCAACAATCTGCAGTCAGAGACGCAGAAGTCAGACTGCCAGTATTACACGCTCTTGGGCGTCAAGGTCGACAAGCCTGGCAAGGGAATCTATATTTGCAATAACAAGAAAGTCGTTTTCAAATAAAAATTTAAAAAATACCCTAATATGATTATGAACAAGTTTAAACATCTATTCTTAGCACTCTTATTGGTTATGGTGCAACTACCGTTGTGTGCCACCGATATAGAGATGAAATGGAATTTCAATCAGGGCGACGCTAAAGCCCTCGAAGGTACTATTTCTGCAGACGGCATACTCTCTTATGCCACAGCATCGCTTGGCAGCGATCTGGAATTTTTAGGAACCTTCAAGGTTGGTAGCCTTACCGTAACCAAGATACAACCTAAGGTGGTGGCATCAGGCAATGGCGAGGCAAATGCCATCAGTTTCTCGTTGAAAACCAAGAAAGGTCTCTCGTTGTTGGGTAAATCCTTCAGCTTCGATGCCTGTAAGGTGGGAACCAATGGTGGTAATCTGGACGTCGTGGCAGAAGTTAGTGGTAAGAGTTACGACCTGCTGACGACGCTGAGTCCGCAAACTGCCAATATCGATCCTTATTACTCGCATTACACAGCCAACTTGTCTGAGATACCAGCCACAGGAGACGAGTTAGTAATCAAGGTGTTTATCAAGAAAGTGGCAGTCAACAAGCAGTATGGTTTTGCCAACTTTGTCATCACAGCCTCTACAGAAGGTGAGGTGGAACAAGTAAACAGCTATCAACTTTCGGCAACATTGGCTAATGCAGAGGCTGGCAGCATCCAGGTGTCGCCAAAAAGCAATGTCTTCGATGAAGGAACCCAAGTAAGTGTGAAGGCGACAGAGAATTTTGGCTACCATTTTGAGAAATGGATAGATGAGACGGGTAAGACCATCAGCACCGAAAATCCCTATTCGTTTGCCATCACGGCTAATACCTCACTGCAGGCTGTATACACATCCCAACCCGTGTATGCGCTTAATCTCTCGCTCACTTCGGGAGCCTTAAACCACATGGTGACGATGGTGCCTGAAGGAAAAGTTGTCAACGGAGTGCATTATTATGAGGAAGGCACCGACGTGAAACTCGTAGCTTCCAACAACAAGATACTTACCTTTACCAATTGGGAGGACCAAACGACACAGGCAGAACGTATCGTAACAATGGATAGCGAGAAGAAGATCGTGGCAAACTATTCTGCTTGCGATTATATCGTGGCTTGGGACTTACACAATCTTTCTGCCCGTCAGGATGTAGCAGCCGACTTTGCTTCGGAAACAGAGAATGCAGGATTGTTGCAGATGCGCAATGCTGAGGGAACATCTAAAGCATGGCTTGTCTCTGTGATGCGTGATAAGTACAGCGCTCGTGTATGGCGTCCGCTGGCAGAGAAGAATTACTTTGAGCTATCGTTCTCTACTAAAGGTTATAAGAACATCAAAGTGGCAGCAGCCATGGGCGACGACTATAATGCTTATTCAGTCAACTATATGCAGGTAAGTACCAATGGCACTGATTTTGAAACTGTAGGAACCTATCATCTGCCCAATCGTGGATGGGATGAGGAAGAGTTTACGCTGCCAGAATCTTGTAATGGACAAGATAAGGTGTGGGTTCGCTTTATGCCCGATTACAGCTCTTCGCTGATAGGTGTGAATAATGTAAATGACGGCACAGCTGTAGCAGAAATCTATGTTACTGCTGATGTCGAACAAGGTGATGATCATCAGGCACCTGTGCTCGTAGCATCTATTCCTGCCGACAATGACGAAGGAGTATCGGCTACAGGTTCTATAATCCTGACCTTCGACGAGAAAGTGGTCTTGGGAGAGGGCGATGCTACGCTTGGCGACGAAGTTCTTACCCCTACAGTGAGCGGTAAGACTGTGGTCTACCCTTATAGCGGACTGAAGTATAATCAGGCTTATGAGTTCGTATTGCCAGCTGGCGCCATTACCGACCGTAGTGGCAATGCCTATGAGGGTGTCAATATCCATTTCGTCACGATGGAGCGTAAGCAGCCCGCAGCCCGTCTTTATGATGCAGTGGTGGCTCAAGACGGAACAGGCGACTATACCACCATACAGGCAGCTATCGATGCAGCTCCTGCTAATCGCACACAGCCTTGGCTTATCTTTATCAAGAAGGGTGTCTATAAAGGTCATCACGACATTCCTGCCAATAAGCCTTATCTGTATCTCATCGGACAGGGACGCAACCAGGTGAGCATTTCCGACGATCGTCTGAGTGGAGTCGGCAATGACTACAAGGTGAACAAGGGCGCCACCCTCACTGCCAATTCTGATAATCTCTATTTCGAGGGCATCAACTTTGTCAATTCATACGGAGTAGAAAAGAATGACGGACCTCAGGCTTTGGCTCTTTATACCATTGGTGATCGCATTGTATTGAACAAAGTGGGCTTGCTGTCTTATCAGGATACATGGCTCACCACCACTAAGCCCAACAACCGCCATTACATCAAGGATAGTTGGATAGAGGGAGCTGTCGACTTTATTTATGGCCAGGGCAATGTTTATCTCGACCAAGACACGATCAACATCGTGCGTAAGAGTGGAGGCTGGATTGTAGCTCCTAATCATGCCAAAGAGACAACCTGGGGCTATGTGTTTATGAATAATGTCATCACGGCTCCAGGCAATCCTGCCGAGACGAATGTGTGGTTGGGACGCCCTTGGCACGATACGCCTATCACGCTCTTTATCAACACCCGTTCTTATGTCACGATTCCTGCTGCAGGTTGGTATTCAACTATGGGCGGACTGCCAAAACTTTGGGCAGAGTACAATACCATGGATGGTAACGGAAATCCTGTAGACCTGAGTCATCGTAACACCGATTATTATTATACAGATTCTCAGACAGGACAGAAGGTTACGGGCAAGAGCGAAAAGGCTGTGCTCTCTGCTGAGGAAGCTGCTCGCTACACGGTGAAGAATGTGCTCTCTGGTAGTGACGCATGGCAGCCCACACTCCTTTGCGAAGCGTGCGAGGCTCCTCAGGTAAAGAAGGTAAACTCGACATTGGAGTGGCAGAAAGTGCCTTATGCCATCAGCTATGTAGTGACGGCAGGAGACGAGGTTATCGGTTTCACCGAGACTACTACCTTCGAGATTCCTATGGCTTATCAGGACAAAGAACTGCGTGTACAGGCTGTCAATGAGTATGGTGGCTTGAGTGCTTACGGCAAGGCTTCGTTGTCTACAGGCATAGAAGACGTATCTTGCAAGGAGGAAAGCGACGACAAGGCATGGTACAATGTGATGGGCATGAAGGTGAGTGCTGGAAGTAAAGGTATTCTCATTCATCAGCACAAGAAGATAATAGTCAAGTAGAGATTTTTTGATATTGTTTTTAGTAAATCCTTAATTTCGCAACACTTTAGTTTAACATTTTTATAAAATCCTGAGCAACAATAAGTTGCTCAGGATTTTGCTATGTCAGAATTTTCACTTACCTTAGTGTCACCGTTGCATACTGACCAATGATTACGAATCTTCCGTGAGAGAGATTGTCGATTGCGGAATTAAGGTTATCAAAACTTCCCTAAAAAAAGAAAAAGGCTTCGATGGCAAACGAAAGTAGTTTCGTTGGAGGTAGAAACTAGTTTCATTGGCCATCGAAGCCTGTTTCATAAAAAGGGGCATAACAGGGGGTTCTAATCCTTGAAATCAATACTCAATTCGCCAGTTCCCAAGAGATTATAGCTCATACGATGATAAGGCGTAACACCAAATTCCCTGATGGCAGCACGATGCTTCTTGGTAGGATAACCCTTGTTGCCTTTCCAGTCGTATTGTGGATATTCTTCTGCAAGCGCATCCATGTAATCATCACGATATGTCTTGGCAAGGATGCTGGCAGCTGCAATAGACAGATACTTGCCGTCTCCTTTTACGATGGTTGTATAAGGCAAATCCTTGTAGGGCTTGAAACGGTTGCCATCCACGATAACTGCTTCCGGACGAACCTTGAGCTGATCCAGAGCACGGTGCATCGCCAGGAAACTGGCGTTGAGGATATTGATTTTGTCGATTTCTTCGGGAGTAACAATGCCTACAGCCCAAGCTACGGCATCACGCTCTATCTGTTCGCGAAGCGCCTTGCGCTTCTTATCCGTGAGCTTCTTACTGTCGTTCAATTCGGCATTCTGATAACCGGGAGGAAGAATAACGGCGGCGGCATACACGCTGCCAGCCAGACATCCTCTGCCAGCCTCGTCGCAGCCAGCCTCTACCATATCCTTATAATAATGACTTTCTAACATAATTATGATGAATTTTACGTTTACCTCTTCACTCTTCACCTCTACCTTATAACTACCTGATTATAGGATAGTTACAAAGACAGAAGCGTTTCAACTCTTCACCAGCTCTTCACCCACTCTTCACCTACACTTCACCCTCATAGCACCAAGCGGTGAAGAGAGGGTGAAGAGTGGGTGAAGAGTCAGAGCGTCTCTTCAGCGCGTAAGTACCAGTATAACAACACGTTACGATTAAAAGGTGAAGAGTGAAGAGTATTTTGGCGTTCCAGCCTTAACTTTTTTGATAACTGCCAAACGCAAACAGCCAACTGTCCGCAGTAGCGCCAGTTGGCTGTTCTTCGCTTGCCAGTGGGTTGTCTTTCGCTCGCCAGTTGGCTAAATAAGGCTTTTACGTGCGCCGTATACGGCTAAAATGATTTTTCCTTAGAACATCATAGCCACGCGCTTTACGCCCGCTACAAGCGCATCTATTTCTTCCTTTGTATTGTACAGGGCAAAGCTGGCACGAACGGTACCGAGAATGCCGTAGCGGTCCATCAAAGGCTGAGCACAGTGATGACCGGTACGAACAGCAATGCCCAGACGGTCGAGCAAGGTTCCCATATCCATGTGATGAATATCACCAACCAAGAAGCTGACAACGGCATCCTTGCCTTCCTGTTCACCAAAAAGTCTGATTCCATCGATGGTTCGCATCTGCTCCATACAGTAACGGGTAAGTTCCTGCTCATGCTTGGCAATGTTGTCCATGCCGAGCGCAGAAACATAATCGATGGCTTTAGCCAAACCATGGGTAGCTACATAATCAGGAGTACCAGCCTCGAACTTGAAAGGCAATTTCTCGAAAGTAGTCTTCTCAAAGCTTACACTCTCAATCATTTCGCCACCGCCCTGATATGGAGGCAACTTCTCGAGCCATTCTTCCTTACCGTAAAGCACACCGATACCAGTAGGACCATAAATCTTATGTCCGCTGAAAGCGAAGAAATCGCAATCCATATCCTGTACATCCACAGCAAAATGAGGAGTACTCTGAGCGCCATCCACCATGACAGGCACATCGTGCTCATGAGCAATCTTTATCATCTCTTTTACCGGATTCACCGTACCGAGCACGTTGCTCACCTGGGCAATGCTCACGATTTTGGTGCGTTCGGTAAATAAATTGGCGAATTCATCGAGGTTAATCTCACCTTTATCGTTGATAGGGATTACTCGGATGGCGATTCCCTTCTTGGCAGCCTGCAACTGCCAAGGCACGATATTGGAGTGATGTTCCATGGTAGAGATAATCACCTCGTCGCCCTCGCTCATAAAGGCATCGCAGAACGATGAAACCACGAGATTCAGACTCTCTGTAGTGCCACGGGTAAAGATGACTTCCTCAACCTTAGGCGCATTGATAAACTTGCGCACGGTTTCGCGGGCTGCCTCATGAAGGTCGGTAGCCTGCTGAGAGAGATAGTGAACACCACGATGCACATTGGCATTTACATTGAGATACTCGTCGCGCATGGCATCGAGCACGCACAATGGCTTCTGCGTGGTTGCCGCATTATCCAGATACACCAATGGCTTATCATAGACCTTTCTCGATAAAATCGGGAAATCTGCTCTTACTTGATTGATATCATACATATTTTTAAGAACTTAACTCCTTTAAAAGGATATTATCTACTTGCAAAGCTTGCAGCCCTCGCACTTATTGAGTTCACCACGGAATCGCTTCTCTACGAGATGATGCAGGCGATCGCGCAATGGCTCCAGTTCCATCTTGTCGATGACCTCGTTGATAAATGCAAACTGAAGGAGCAACTTAGCCTCCTCGCGGCTCACACCACGCTGCTGCATATAGAACAGGGCGGCATCGTTGAGCTGACCAACAGTACTTCCATGCGCACACTTCACATCATCGGCATAAATCTCCAGCATCGGCTGGGTGAACATACGGGCAGTCTTCGTAGCACAGAGGTTCTGGTTGGTTTCCTGAGAAATAGTCTTCTGGGCACCATGACGAACCAGTACTCTGCCGGCAAAAGCACCACGTGCCTCACCATCGAGCACATACTTATAAAGCTCGTTGCTGGTACAATGACCCACCTGATGATCGATGAGCGTATTGTTATCAACCACCTGGTTCTTATCGGCAATCACACAACCATTGCAGAAGCACTCGGCTCCCTCGCCCTTGAATACGAGGTCGAGGCGGTTGCGGGTGATACCGTTATGAAGCGTGATGACGTTATGGTTCACGCGGCTGTTTGCCTGCTGCTCGATATACACGTTGCTGACACGGCGGTTCTTGTAATGAGTCTCCTCCAGGCAATAGAGGTCGAGACTGGCATTCTCGCCAACATAAGCCTCGATTACCTGAGTAGCGAGAAAGTTCTTGTCATCGGCTGCATGGTCGCAGAAGAGGAACTTAGCCTCAGCACCCTGTTCCATCACGATGAGTACACGTCGGTTTACCATCAAATCAACATCCGAACGGAGAATATTGATGACCTGAATGGTTCGCTCTACCTTTACATTCTTTGGAACATAAATCAGCAAGCCATCCTGTGCCAGGAATGTATTCAATGCGGTGATGCCATCTTCGTCGGTTTTGGCAATCTTAGCGTAGTATTTCCCGATGAATTCAGGGTTTTCTGCAGCAATCTTGTTCAAAGAGTCCACGATTACGCCCTCCGGAAGCTCTACTTTAGGCAATGCTTTGTTATAAAAAGCATCGTTTACAACGAAGTAGAGCGAAGTGCTCAGGTTAGGCACATCGCAGCGGAAAGCCTCGTATGGATCTACCGGAATTTCCAGACGGTTCAAGTTCAAGCCATAGTCTGGCTCGAAGATGGCGCTCATATCTGTGTACTTGTATCTTTCTACCTTTCGGGAAGGGAAGCCCAGACGATGGAAGTCCTCAAACGCAGCATCGCGCACCGCATTAAGCACCTCAGCACTGTTCTTCTTGATTATTCTCGAAGAAGACTGATACAAGTCTAAATATTGTTTTTCTGAATGCATAGCCATCCTCCCTATTATTTCTCATCTACTTCTGCCTTGATCCAGTCGTAGCCACGAGCCTCAATCTCCTTGGCAAGTTCAGGACCGG
>OLGM01001206.1_pt1 | contig 12424 bp, 10 predicted proteins | sample 1606001 | NCBI WGS metagenome assembly OLGM01 (sample SAMN03283294) | human gut metagenome | biome: human-associated habitat; material: feces | host: Homo sapiens | place: Peru | collected 2012
GATGTGTCCCCAATGAGTCATTTTGACTCAAAAGGAAACGTCCCCTATGAAGCAAACAAAAAAACGACAACTAAACTTAGCATAAAATACTAAGTTTAGTTGTCGTTTCTATATCAAATTCATTTATTTCATTATTTTCTAATAAAGATGTGTGTGTGTGTGTGTACAACGACAAGGCTTTCAGCCATTTTTGTATTTACCATTTTCTTGCTCCCTTTGTTTTTTATTTTTTCCTTGTTCATATGTTATCATATTTTCATTGTAATTTTCAATACTTTAATTATTTTTTGTTCGATTTTCATGTTTTTTTATTATTTCGACTTTTTTCAACTTTTGGCATTCATTAATTTTTTTGCTCTTTTCACCACTTATGTAATCATCATATTTTTTATACTTTGTCAACATTATAAAAAAGCTCCACATTATGCAGAGCTTTTTTAGTTAGATGTTATTCGTTCCTATTTTTTTCTAAAAATTCAACCACCTTATCTCCTTTTAATTCGCGTTTCAATTCGAGTTCTTGGGTCAATGCCAGCAAAAGTTTTTTATTGTTTTTCAAAATTTCTTCTGCTTTGCTCTTACACTCTTGTAAAAGTTTGTCAATTGCTATGTTCAATTCTTCTTCATTTTTATAAATAAAACATTCTCCCATAGCATATCTAGACAAACACTTTTTAGCCAAATCGATTGCATCTTTAACATCCTGATTACACCCATAGGTATGTTCGCCAAAAGCTAGATCTTCTGCAACCATCCCTCCGAGGTACATGGCAATTTCATCTCTTAGCTCAGATCTAAAATCCAATCTATTTTGCATAAAAGCTACCTTACCAAAAGAGTTGTTTTCTGGTTTTGTTGTAACCAGTTTAACTTTAATATTCAAAGCCCATCCCACGATAGCATGCCCTGCTTCATGAACAGAAGTAAGTTTTAACTCAGCAGGATTTAAAGTATAAGTGCACTTTTTCTCAACCCTAATCTGCAAATAAATATAAAAAGCAATAAAAAACAAATAAGCACACAATGCAAATCCTTTAAACAACAGCCAAGCCAAAACATACAGCAAAATGTTAATAGCCAGAAACTTCATAAAATAATCTTCATTATTTACCAGTCTATGCTTCCAACTCTTCCATCCAGCCTTTCTCCGCTCAATAGCATCAGCCAAACTCTCAACATTTTTAACCAAAAAATCATTATAATCCTGCATCAAGCATTCCTCCTAAGTAAAAAAACACATCTAACCACAACAAAAATACAGCCATTGCCATATACATTAATTTTACCACATTTACATAATATTTGCAACTTTTCAATCCCCCCATCTATTTATCTTATTTTTTCTTTTAAATAGCATTAAATCAATAAATAGAAGTTACCTTTTCTAATTAGAGTTTACTTTTTCAATTGACCAATAGGAATATGAACATATAGAGTAGGGCAAATCCGAGCAAAAATATATATTAAAATGCAGTGACGCGCAGTTTGGAAGGATACACTTCATACAGATAAGCCAGATTAACTCCTCCATGCTTTGACAATTCACTAGCTACCTCATATGATTAATCCGCCCAGTAAGGAACGAAATTTTAATATATATTTTTGCTCGGATTTGCCCGGCCTACTTACATTACAAAATGATGCAAATCAACCCTCCGCTTCCTTCATTCACAATCCTCTCCAAAGTTTCCTGCAACTTACCTTGTGCTTCTTCCGGCATCCTAGAAAGCTTATTCTGCAATCCTTCATTCACAAGCTCATGCAAACTCTTTCCAAAAATATTAGACTCCCAAATCTTCTTCGGATCATTCTCAAACTCAGAAAGCAAATAATTTACAAGCTCCTCAGACTGTTTCTCACTTCCCACAATAGGCGAAACCTCTGTCTCAATATCAGCCTTAATCATATGTATACTAGGTGCCTTAGCTCTAAGTTTTACCCCAAATCTGCTACCTTGTTTAACCATCTCAGGCTCCTCTAAAATCAAATCCTCCATACTAGGTGTAACAATTCCATATCCCTTAGACTTCACTTCTTGCATAGCATACTCAATTTTGCTGTACTCCTTCTTAACTTTTGCTAATTCAGAAATTATAGCAAATAAATCGCCTTCGTTTTCAACAGTAACTCCTGAAATCTCTGTTAGGACTTGATAAAATAGTTCTTCCTTTAAATTGATTTCTAATGTTACACTACCAGTACCCAGCTTGATTTCGTCAGTTATAACCCTTGTTATAATCTCTGTTTTCTTAATTTTTTCAACTCCTGAATTTATCTGTTTCAAAGTTTGAATTCCCTTAAAGGCTTCTTTCACATTTGTATATAAAGTATTTTTTATCCAATGTGTTGAATCTAATCCTTCAACCCATTTTGGAAACTCAATATTTATTCTTTCTACTGGGAACTCATATAATATCTTGCTAAAAATTTGATTGATATCATTAATATCCAAATCTAAGCAGTTTGTTCTTACAACACTTACTCCATACTTATTTTCAAGCTTTTCGGATAATGCAATTGTATAATCCGAATTGGGATTTTCAGAATTTAGTACAATAACAAAAGGCTTTTTCAAATCCTTTAATTCTTTTACCACTCTTTCCTCTGCCTCTATATAATCTTCCCTTGGAATGTCTGTTATAGTTCCATCTGTTGTTACTAATATGCCTATTGTAGAATGTTCTGTTATAACTTTTCTTGTGCCAATTTCAGCAGCAACCTCAAAAGGCATTTCTTCTTCTGACCATGGTGTTTTAACCATTCTTGGCATGTCATCTTCTAAATATCCTATTGCATTATCTACCAAATATCCAACACAGTCTACTAGTCTTGTTTTTAATTTTATATTGTCGTCAATTGTTATTTCTACTGCTTCATTTGGTATAAATTTAGGTTCAGTTGTCATTATTGTTCTTCCAGCCGCACTTTGTGGTAATTCGTCTCTTGCTCTTTCTTTTTTATATGTATTTTCTATATTTGGTATTACAAGTAAGTCCATAAATTTTTTTATAAATGTGGACTTTCCTGTTCGAACTGGTCCTACAACGCCAACATATATATCTCCTTCAGTTCTTTTAGCTATATCTTCATATATTTCTAAGTTTTCCATTTTAATTTACCTCCTAATAAAATGTTTGTACACTTAAACTTTAATAAATGTATATTATTTTCTGGTCAAATTATACCTGTTTTTCTAAAATTTTCCATAGTATATTTTTTTACTGTTTTGACACATAATACTAGTAATGATTATTTTAGGAGTTTGCAAATGAATAATACAAAAAAATTTGTTAATTTATTAAAAGATATCTTCTCTTATACGGAAAATGAGGAATACAATTTTTCACTTCCAAATGAAGATACTTCTAACATACAAGAAACTGAACAGACTGAATATAATGATATTTTTTCTACTCTTAGTGTAAATTTAGAATATATGAAATCTAAATATAATTCCTTAATTAGTAATGATATAAAATTTAGAGAATTCAAATTTAATGCACATGATAAGGAATATAATGCCTTTATTGTTTACATTGACGGAATGGTTAATTCTGATGCGATAAATGATTTTATTTTAAAACCACTTATGATTTTAAACAAAGGTATTAAGCCCCGTCCTCTATCCACTGCTATTACTAATAATATTACTGTTAAAAAAGTCAAAAAATTTAATTTAGAAGAATATATTTTAAATTCTCTTATACCTCAAAATGATATTACAAAAATTTCTGAATTTAATGATATTATTTCTGATATAAATTCCGGAAATTGTGCATTATTTGTGGATACTTTGCCTATTTCTTTTAGTTTAGATGTAAAGGGGTTTAAGCATAGAAGCGTTTCTGAACCGCAAAACGAAGTTGTTGTTAAAGGCTCCCAAGAAGCATTTGTTGAAGTTCTTAGAGTTAATACTTCAATTTTACGTAGATTGGTAAATAGTGAAAATTTAATTGTAGAAAATTCCACTGTTGGCAAAATTAGCAAAACCAAAATTGCTGTGTGTTATTTAAAAAATATTGCAAATAATGATTTAGTTGGAGAAGTTAAATATAGAATAAATAATTTAGATATTGATAGTATTATTTCTTCTGGTCAATTAGAGCAATTAATTCAAGATAATGGAAATACCAGTTTTCCTCAAATTATTTCCACTGAAAGACCAGATAAAGTCGCCAATTTACTATTTGAAGGTAGAGTTGCAATTATTGTAAATGGTTCTCCCTATGTTTTAGTAGCCCCTGGAATATTTGTAGATTTTATTTCTTCTCCTGAAGATTTAAACTTAAAGCATCAATTTTCCAATGTTTTAAGAATCATTAGACTTATTGCTATGTTTTTCGCTTTGCTTTTACCTGGACTTTATATTTCAACTACAACTTATCATTCTGAACTTATTCCAACAGAACTATTATTTGCAATTGCGTCTTCTAGGGAGTCTGTTCCTTTTCCTATTATTTTTGAAATTTTAATTATGGAAATTTCATTTGAATTAATACGAGAAGCTGGTCTTAGAGTTCCTTCTCCTATTGGTCCTACCATAGGTATTGTTGGTGCTTTAATCTTAGGAGAGGCTGCTGTTAGTGCTAGTATTGTTAGCCCAATTTTAATTATAATTGTGGCAATTACAGGAATCTGCTCATTTGCCGTTCCAAATTATGAATTAAGTTTTACTCTTAGATTTTTGCGTTTTATATTTTTATTTTTAGGTTATATTGCTGGATATTTAGGAATTATTCTTGGTCTTTTAATATATATATGTATACTTGCAAATTTAAAGTCTTTTGGTGTTCCATATTTAGCTCCTTATGTACCATCTGAAACAGGAAATAATACAGATACTTTTTTTGTTCATCCAATTTGGTTTAGAGAAAAACGTGCTAGCTTTTTGGATACCAAAAAACCTATTAAAGAAAATAATATATCTATGGTCTGGAAAAAATATAACCATTAGTTTTAGGAGTGATTTATTTGAATTTTAAAAAGATTTGCATAAATGAAGCAATTGCTTTATTTATTATAATTATAATTAATCAAGTTATTTTAGGAGTTTCCAAAGAAATTATTACAGATACTGCTAGTAGTGCTTGGCTTCATACTATTTTTCTTTCTTTACTTGCCTTTTTCTTATTTTGGATTATTTGCAAATTATTTGCAAAATTTATTAACCTAGATATTATTGATATTAGCAAATTTTTAGCTGGAAATATTCTTAAAACAATTGTGTGTATTGCTTTAATTGGATTTTTTATATTATCTGCTGCACTAATTATTGCTCATATGGGAAATTGTTTAAGTATTATTTATTTATCTAATACAAATGTGTTATTCATAATTTTACTTTTTCTTATTGGTTCTATTTTTATTGCCAGATATGACATAAATGTAATTGCTAAAACAGCTTTAATTGTGCTTTGGATATTATTTATTCCTGTTATGGCATTGTTTATTTATACTGGTATAAAATTTGATTTTACACATTTAACTCCTCTTTTGGGCTATGGATTAAAAGAAACTTTTTTTGACAATTTAACAAATTTATATGCATTTAGTGGGTTAATTTATTTATTCCTTATAACTCCACTTTTAAAAGATACTACAAAGTTCAAAAGAATTGGCATAATTTCAGTTGTTATTTCTTCTTTGTACTTGCTTTTTACTGTAATTTCGCTATTAGTAACATTTCCATTTGCAAGTATTACAGAGGATTTGCTTTCAGTTTATCTTTTAGCCAAAGCAATTTCTTTTGGTCCCATACTAGAAAGAGTTGATGCCTTATACATTTTTCTATGGATTTTATCAACATTTTCTTATTTAAGTATTATTTTTTATTTTCTAACAAGTACATTTCAAAAGATGTGTAATTTAAAAAACAGATCATGCACAATTTATGCTTTTGCATCAATTGTTTTAGGAGTTACTCTTTCAATAAAAAATGTTACAGATTTAAGATTTTATCAGCGTATTATATTTTCATATTACTTTTTAGCACTATTTGTACTTTTATTTATTATATTATTACTTGCATATTTAAAAAGTAATAAAAAACCAATTCCTCTAAAATAGAAAGGATACATTTATGAAAAAAATATTTTTTTTAATAGGTATTGCATTTATTATTTTACTTCTTTCAGTTACTAATCATAATTCAATAAGTCAAAGTGTAGAAAATCTAGCATATGTTATTGCTATTGGTATTGATAATGGTGATACTAACTTGCTAAAACTAACATTTCAAATTGCAACCCCTTCTGGTTCTTCAAGTTCTGGCAAATCTGAGCAGTCCAGTGGTTCTACAATAACTACTGTTGAGTGTGCAAGCATAAATTCTGGAATTAATATGCTTAATAGCTATATTAGTAAAAAACTTAATTTATCGCATTGCAAAATTATTGTTTTTTCCGAAAATTTTGCTAGCAATGATATAAGTGACGAAGTTGCAACATTTATAAATAATACTGAAATTAGACCTGATTGCAGTATTGTAATTTCTAAGTGTGATGCAGAAGATTTTATCAATATTAATCAGCCTGTTTTAGTTACTCTAACTGCTCGTTTTTACGAAATCGTGTTAAGTTCTGGTGATTATAGTGGTTTTTCTAAAAATGTTACTTTATTAGATTTTTATAATTCTTTAAAAAATAATTATTCAGAACCTACTGCTATTTTGGCGGGATTAAATTTACCTTCTACCCATATTATGCCAAATGATATTAATTATATTGATATAGATAGTCAATACACAGCTAGCCAAGCAAATATTTCTAATAAAAATAATATGGAAATAAGCGGTCTTGCTGTTTTTCATAATGGTATTTTAGTTCGGAGAAATGACCTCTATGGATAGTTTGTGTTATCTAATATTAAACCAAAAGCTTCAAACAGCATTAATCAGCATCCCTGATCCATTTGATAACACAAAGCTTATAAACTTATCTGTTTTACAATTAAAAAAACCAGATATATCTGTTAAATTAGTAAATGGCTCTCCATATATTTCTGTTCATGTGTATTTAAAAGCAACAATTGTTTCTCTTGCTTCTAACTCAGATTTCTCTGTTAAAAAAAATTTAGATATTATTTCTGAATACGCTAATAGCTATATTGAAAATCATATTTTTGATTTTTTATATAAAACCTCTACTGAATATAATTCAGATATTGTTGGTCTTGGCAAGTATTTGTTACCTAATTATCTTACTTTAAATGATTGGTATAATGTGGATTGGCCATCTAATTACAAAAATTCTTTTTTTGATGTTTCAGCAGATGTTAACATTGTTGCTTCTAATTTAATTTTGAAAAATTAAGGTGATTTTATGAATATATTTTTATGTATTTTTAGTATTTATGCTTTTATAAAAACTATTTCATATGGTTTATTTGAACTAAATAAAAACAATAACAAGCCACGGGTTTGTGCTTGTTATTGTTTTAGGAATTATTGGTATTGTTTTTGCTAATATTGCAATTTGGTTTATTTATTAATCTTGTTCTTCTACTATGGCAAATGATACTCTTCTTAAAAATTTATTTGCTTCTATTACTTTTATTTTTATTTTATCTCCTATTTTGAAGATTTTGCCTGTGTGCTCTCCTACTAATATTTTTCTTTCTTCGTCATATGCAAAATAATCATTTCCTAAGTTTTCAAATCTAATTAAGCCTTCTACTGTATTTTCTAGTTCTACAAATACACCGAATGATGTTACACCACTTATTATTCCTTCGAATTCTTCTCCAATTCTACTTTCCATATATTCTGCTTTCTTTATGTCCTCAGCTTCTCTTTCTATTGTTTGTGCTAATTTTTCTCTTTCAGACGAACTATCTGCATATTCTTTTGCTTGTTCTTCATACATTGCTTTCTTTTTAGCTGATAATTTATTGTTATTTTCTAAATATTCTGATATTACTCTATGTATAAATAAGTCTGGGTATCTTCTTATTGGTGATGTAAAGTGGCAGTAGTATTTGCTTGCTATTCCAAAATGGCCTTTATTTTCACTTTCATATCTTGCTATTTTTAGTGTTCTTAAAATTAAAGTTGATATAACTTTTTCTTCTGGTTTGCCTTCTATGTCATTTAGAATATTTGCAAATTCTAGTGGACTTACCTCTCCATCTGCTCCAACTTTAATTTTGTATCCCCATTCATATAAAGCTTTGTTTAATTCCTCTATCTTGTCTAAATCTGGGGTTTCGTGAACTCTGTATATAAATGGTGCTTTTAGATTATAGAAAGTTTCGGCTATTTCTTCATTTGCAGTTAGCATAAATTGCTCTATAATTTCATTTGCAAAACTTAGCTCATATTTTACGATGTCTATAACTTTTCCATTTTCGTCAAATATTATTTTTGTTTCTGGAATATTTAAATTCAAACTTCCATTTCTGTTTCGCCTGTCTTTTAATATTATTGCAAGTTCTTCCATAAGTTTAAAATCGCCTATGTATTTTTCATATCGTTTTGTTACTTCTTCGTCTGAATCTTCTATTATTTTTTTTACATTTGTATATGTCATTCTTTCTTTTACATTTATTATTCCTTTTGAAACTTTTGAAGATTTTACAATTCCATTTTTGTCTATTTTCATTACAATTGCAAGTACAAATCTATCTTCTCCTGCATTTAAACTACATATTCCGTTTGATAATTCAAATGGTAGCATTGGTACAACTCTATCTAGCATATATATACTTGTACCTCTTTTTATTGCTTCTTTGTCTAATTCACTACCATTTCTTACATAATAGCTTACATCAGCAATATATACTCCTAATGTGTATAAACCATTTTCGTCTTTGCTAATAGATATGGCATCATCAAAGTCTTTGGTGTCTTCTCCATCTACTGTAAATATATTCAAATCCCTAAAATCTACTCTATTTGGAATATCTTTTTTATCTACAAATTGATTTAAGGATTTTGCCTCTTTTATTACTTCTTCTGAAAATTCAGCAGGTACATCAAATTCTTTAATTAGGCATTGCATTTCAATATCTCTGGCATCCGGGTAACCTATAACATCTACAATTTCACCTTCTAGGCATCTTCCTTTGCTAGGCAAACTTGTTACTTTTACTATAACTTTTTGCCCATCTTTGGCTTTTTTGCTATTCTTTTTAGATACATAAATATCTGTTGGAAGTCTTTTAAAATCTGATACTACAAAGCCAAAATTTTGTCCTTTTTCATAAGTTCCTACGAATTTTTGGTTTAAGATTTCTTCCTGTTCTTCTTCACTTAATTCAATTGGTTTTCTTTGTTTTTTAGGCATTCTATATTCTGTTCTTTTTCCGCTTCCGTTTCTTCTTTCTTTTTCAAACTTTTTTCCATATGTTTTGTGATTTCTTTTCATATCTTTTCTCATTTTTCTACCTTCTTTATTTCAATTTTTGCCTTATATATTCATAAATTATTATTCCTGTTGCAACAGAAGCATTTAAGCTTTCTGTTTTTCCGGAGCATTGGAATTTTTATTTTTCTATCTGCTAGTTCTAATATTTCTTCTTCTACTCCATTTGCTTCATTTCCTATTACAACAGCCGTTTTATTATAGCTTTCTTCATAAATGCTTTTAGATTCCTTTAAATCTGTTGCTAATACTGTAAATTTATGTTTTTGTATTTCTTTTATTGTTTCTGCTAAATTTTCGCTTTCTAATACTTTTACTCTAAATATAGCTCCCATTGTGGCTCGTACAACTTTTGGATTGTATATATCTCCACAATTTTTAGATACTATTATTTGCTTTAAATTGGCACTATCTGCTGTTCTTAAAATTGTTCCTAAATTTCCTGGATCTTGTAAATTATCTAAAATTAAAATTAAATCTTCATTCCAATTTATTTCAGTTAGGTTATTTTCCTTTTCTATAACTGCTAAAATGCCTTGTGGATTTGCTACATCTGTTATGATATTAAATACTTTTTCTGTTACATATATGCAATTATATTTTGCAATTTCATATAATAACTTTTTGTCTAGTGTACCATTTTTCTCACAGTCATCGCAAATTACTATTTGTTTTATTTTAGCATTCTCTTCTATTGCTTCTTTTAAAAGTTTTATTCCTTCTATTACGTAGCAATTACTTAAATCTCTGTATTTCTTTTCTTTTAGTTTTCGTATGTTTTTAACAATTTCATTATCTTTGCTCGAAATTACTTGCAATTTACATTCTCCTTTATTTACAATTTTTAAGAAATTCTTTTATAACAGAAATTACATCTGTTCCAATATTTTTTAATGTTATATAACTTGTTTTCCCTGGTGAAAATTGTATTCTATTTTTGTATTTATTTAATAAAATTTCTATGTTTTCATTATCAAATCTTGAAACTTCTATATAGAATATTATGCTATCTTTCTTTTGAGATATTTTTGATATTCCTTTTTCTCTGCATAGATTTTTTATTCTTGTTATTTCTAATAAATTCTCTATTTCTTCTGGCATACGTCCATATCTATCAATTATTTCGTCTACAACATTTTGTATATCTGTTTCAGATTTGCAAAGTGCAATATTTTGGTATATCTCGATTTTTTGACTGCTATTATCTATAAATTCGTCTGGAATATAGCTTGAAACATTTATGTCTATTTGAACATCTAGTTCTTCTTCTACTTTTATTCCCTTCATTTCTTTTACCACTTCGTCTAGAATCTTGCAATACATATCATATCCAATTTGGTCCATATGGCCATGTTGCATTTCTCCAAGTAAGCTTCCTGCACCTCTTATTTCCAAATCTCTCATTGCGATTTTAAATCCAGAACCAAATTCGGTAAATTCTTTTATTGCTTTTAATCTTTTATCTGCTTCTTCTGAAAGCATTTTATCTCTCCTATATGTTATATACGCATATGCTTGTTTATCTGCTCTACCAACTCTTCCTCTTATTTGGTATAGTTGTGCTAAGCCTAGTCTATCTGCATTTTCTACTATTATTGTATTTGCATTAGGTATATCAATTCCAGATTCTAGTATAGTTGTACATACTAGCACATTTGTTTTTCCCTCTATAAATTCTTCCATTATTGCTTCAATTTCTTTACCTGTCATTTTTCCATGTGCATATGTTACTTTGGCTTCTGGAACCAATGCTTGTATTTCATCTGCTTTTTTTAATATTGTTTCAACATTGTTATATAAATAAAATACTTGTCCGTTTCTTTCTAGTTCTTTTACAATTGCTTCTCTTATAACTTCGGCATCATATTCAAGCACATAAGTTTGAACTGGTTTTCTGTTTTGTGGTGGCTCATATATAACAGACATATCCCTTATTCCTAAAATTGACATATGTAATGTTCTTGGAATTGGTGTAGCAGTCATTGTTAAAACATCAACATTTGTTTTTATTTCTTTTATTTTTTCTTTATCTTTTACACCAAATCTATGCTCTTCATCTATTATTAAAAATCCTAAATTTTTAAATTTTACGTCTTTACTTAAAATTCTATGTGTTCCTATTACAACATCTAATTCGCCTTTTTCAAGTTTTTCTAGAATTTGTTTTTGTTCTTTTGGTGTTCTAAATCTGTTTAAAACATCTACTCTTATTGGAAATTTTTCCATTCTTTCTTTAAAGCTCTCATATTGCTGTTGAGCTAAAACTGTTGTCGGAACTAAGTACGCTACTTGCTTTTGATCCATGCATGCTTTGAATGCTGCTCTTATTGCAACTTCTGTTTTACCATATCCTACGTCTCCGCAAAGTAGTCTATCCATTGGTTTTTCCGCTTCCATATCTTTTTTTACTTCTTCAATGCATCTTAATTGGTCATCTGTTTCTACATATGGAAAACTGTCTTCAAATTCTTTTTGCCATATTGTATCTTTTGAAAAACTATATCCTTTCGAATGTTGCCTTTTTGCATATAGTTCTATTAATTCTCTTGCTACTTCTCTTAAATTATTTTTTACCCTTGCTTTTGTCTTCTCCCAGTCTTTGCTTCCAAGTCTATTTATTTTTGGTGCACCTTTTTCTGCACCTATATATTTTCTAATGTTATCTAATGAACTTATTGGCACATATAAAATATCATTATCTTTATATTTTACTTTTATATAATCTTTTGTTACCCCATCTGCTTTTATAGTATTAACACCTATGTACTCTCCTATACCATGCGTTTTATGTACCACATAATCTCCTATTTTCAAGTCTGAAAATATTACTGTTTCGCCTTCTTCATATGTTGAAGGGTTTGATGCGTTGTTTGTTCCGCCATTTAGGATATATGTGATTTGGTATTTTTCTTTTATCTTTTCCCATTTAGCTGTTAATTCTATGTCTTCTTTTGCTTCTGGGCTAATACTTGTTACTTTAGTTTCTCCTATATACCATCCTAAGAATTTATATCCTTCTTTTGTGGCTTCTTTTAATATTACTTCTTCGCCTTCTACATAGCTAC
>OLGM01001213.1_pt1 | contig 12355 bp, 9 predicted proteins | sample 1606001 | NCBI WGS metagenome assembly OLGM01 (sample SAMN03283294) | human gut metagenome | biome: human-associated habitat; material: feces | host: Homo sapiens | place: Peru | collected 2012
ACGGCTCCACCGGGTCCCCCATCTCAGATGGGGGCTTAATATACGAATACAGTTAAGAGAAAAATATGGCAATATTTCCATCAGTTCCCCTGATGCACAAGATTTTTTAAGGGATAAAAATCAACTTCTACAACATATGAAATTCCATATGGAAGAGGAAGTACGGGAAGCACAGAAAAAAGTAGATGACATCAATGCTGCTATACAGAAGATCAATAGTATGCAGCTCAAGAAATGATGAGATTTAGCAAGTGGTTGGATAGTTAAAGTGAGGGGAAAACATGGCACATCAATATATGGTAGAAACGGTAGATCACTTCTTTACACAGTTGGATGGTATGGGGCACACGTTACATCAGTTTTCCGATGATGTGAAAGGAAAACAGGCACAGATTATTTCTGCATTGGATGATTTCAAAAAGGAAACTGGAGTTCTCAAGCAGCAGTACTTGGTGAAAGGTAAACAGTGTAATCATGTAGAAGAAGCAACCGATCAGGCCATTCAAATGATTGATAAAGAAATCGAAGCTTGGAATCAGCAAAAGCTACAGAATGCAAAGGGTACTGAGTTTATGAGCAAACATCAGAAATACCTAGTGGTCATGGTTTTTGGTGCTGTCAAAGCAGGGAAAAGTTCTTTAGGGAATTTTATGGCAGGGAAAAGTTTCTTGGAAGCACCTTTTGATAATGCGTTTAAGCATCATCCAGTCGTGCCTATGGAAAGTGAAGAATCGGGACGAGTAGAAGGTGGTATTGAAAAGGATGAAAAAGGACGGCAGTTTTTTAAAGTAGGATTTACTGATACGACAGGGGCTATCCAATACTTTACCATGTCTGGTCTTCGCTGGATGGATTCACCAGGAACAGGAGCTATCTCCAAAGAAGGAGATCAGTTGGACATGGAAAAATTGGTGGAGGAATATATTCCCTATACGGATTTCTGCTTATTCTTGCAAAATTCTTCAGAACCTGGGTTGCAGTCAGATATGAAGTATATCCAAAAATTGACTCGTGTAGGTCAGGAAGCATTGATTCTTATTACCAAATCAGATGAAACGGATTGGGATGAGACGGAAGATGGTAAATTGGTACAAACAACGATTCCTAAAGCACCAGAAAGAAGGAAGTTGCAGGAAGCGAGTGTACTACAACGATTCAAGGAAACCTATCCGAATGTAGATCAGCATTTTTATGATATTTTCAGCGTTTCTACGGCATTGGCAGAAGAAGCAGTCAAGGAAGACAACGATGAAAAATTTAAGGCTAGCCATTTGGACCTTTTGATGAATCGATTAGGAGATACCTTTGCCAATCAGGCTGGGCAGCTAAAACAGGAACGGGTACAGAAAACAGTCAATGTATTTGTGGATCAATTGCTTTCTGGAGAAGAAACGGATGCTGGTTTGTCTCAAGTGCAGATGAGTTTAGATGCTATCCGTAAAGAACGCGATGCCTATGTACATACCTTGGAAGCACGAAAACAGAGAGTATGTGCCCGTATTTTATCTAAGATAAAGCATGAAATTCGGGCCCAGGCAGAAGTATGGGATGCAGAAGCAAACCAGGGAAAAGCCATCCAGGCAAAGGAAGCAGAACGTGTCGTTTCCTCCATTATTGAGAAACATGTTTCAGAGGGAATCAATCAAGAAGTGGGAGAAATCATCGACCATTTCAGTGGTACGCAATTGGGACATTTTCAAGCCAATCTTAATGTAGGTGGTATTGAAAAAAAGACGAAAACCCTTGAACAAGAGCATAAGAAACCAGTGGTTAAAAGAAGAGATGCAGATGGCGTTTGGGAAACTGTCCGTTCTTGGTTTGGTAAAAAATATTATGAGGTGACCTATGAAACTGTAAAGAAACAAATTCATATCGATGTGGGAACCAATATGGAAGATTATATGGAACGACTGGAACCAGTGGTGACCAAAGCGGTTACTGAATTTGTTTCTGACGCATTATTACAGATTGAAAGAGCCTATTTCGCACCACAGGAACAGTATGCTAATAAAATGGAAACCGCTATAGATCAACTGCAAAAAAGATTGGAGAATGTCAAATTTAGAGAGGATTAAGAGGGATTATTTTGGAAATCGTTGTCAAACTGACTACGGGGTGTAACCTTCGCTGCGTGTACTGCAGCGAAGGGGATAAGCCCCTAATGATATTGAAAAAGGAATATTTGTACAAGTTGATTGATGAGTTACCGGCTTTTTTGGATGCTCATCATGAAAAAAAAATCACATTGCTCTGGCATGGCGGGGAGCCGATGACGGTAGGGACGGCTTACTTACAACAGGTCATGGATTATGCGAAGGAAAAACTGCAGGGCTATGAATTGTCTTTTCAGATGCAAACCAATTTGACTTTGCTAGATAAAGCATGGATTGACTTAATCAAAACTTATCAAATTGGTGTGGGGGTATCCATAGATGGTTATCAGGAATTGCATGATGCCAATCGTTTGTCTAAAGAAGGAAATCCCACCTTTGCTATCGTTACAAAGAACATGGATAGGCTGCAGGAAGCAGGGATTCATTTTGGCACACTCATGGTGCTGAATACAGAAAAAGATATTGACATAGATAAGCTGTATACTTTTATCAAAAGCCATGATTTGCATATGAAAATTCATCCGGTTATTCCTTGTGGTCGGGCAGCTGGACATCCACATGCAAGAGAAATTTATGATCGGTATGTGGATATCATGGAAAGACTCTATGAAACAGCGATGTCTGACTTGGATTTTGAGGGAACTATTGAACCTTTGGAAGAAATGATGCGGGCGATTTTGTCGGATAGTCATTTGGGGGAATGCTCCTATAATGGCAGCTGCGGGAAAAATGTTTTGTGTATCTTTGCTAATGGAGAAATGGGGTTCTGTGGTCGTGCAGAACAGGAAAAAGAAAATCTCGGATTTGGCAATATTCAAAATGTTTCTTTGCAAGAAATGTATGAATCTGCTCATGCTAAGATCATCAGAGGCCGTCAGGATTTCTTACAAGCGCATGGTTGCGGTCGATGCCCAGAATGGAATCTGTGCCGTGGTGGATGTTCTTTTGAAGCACTCAATGCTTTTGGCACATTGGAAGCACGCTATCCCAATTGCGAGGGACGTCGTAGGTTGATTCAATACTTGAAAACCAAGGGCCTGGAGCTTTTGAAAAAGCGACTGATTGCCAATCGAGAAAAGTATCGAGTGATTATCAAGTCTAGAAAAAAGATGCTGAAGGATTTAGAAAATGGATGAAGTGATCTTTCTGAATCTCCATAGGCGGTATACCAATGTACAACCTAGTTATGGTGGCTTTCTTGGTATTTATCAGTTGGCTGCCTTTTTACGAGAAAACGGATATGAAGCACAAGGCTTTTCTGGCTCGCTCATGGAAGGAAAACGGATACTGGATAAAGTTTGCCAAGGGGGAATGGTCTCTTTAGTAGGACTCTATTGTGACTATGCTAATGTAACGGAAAATATTTTCCTAAGCCGCTATATCAAGGAAACCTATGGGTTGCCTGTCATTGTAGGCGGGCCGCAAGCTACGTCCCTTCGAGAAGAGTTCATGTTGAAATCCCAATGTGATGCGGTGGTTCGCTACGAAGGGGAAATGACAACTCTGGAGATAGCACAATATTTTATTGATGGAAGTGGCACTTTAGATACGATGCTTGGCATTATGACCTATGAGAATGGGACCTGCCATATTCATCCGGAACGTCCAGTAATTGAAAATCTGGATGCATTGCCAGTAGTAGATGATTTGTGCTATATCTATCCGCAAGCACGGCATGATGAATTGGATCTCATGACTGGTCGAGGTTGTCCGTTTCATTGTGCTTTCTGTCACGAGGGGCATCATTCTAGAAAAGTGCGATTTCGGTCAGTAGAAAATGTTTTGAATGAAATTCGACATTTTTTGGAACTCAAAGCAAAGCATCGACATGTGTATATTCTGTTTACCGATGATACCTTTACGTTGATCCCCAAGCGTGTACATGCTATTTGCAAAGGATTAAAGGAACTCCAAAAGACTTATGATTTCACCTGGTACTGTGAAGGCCATGTACATATGTTGTATAAAAATCCACAAATGATTGATGATATGGCAGAAGCGGGATGCTTGCGTATCCAGCTGGGCATAGAATCAGGCAATCAGTTTGTACTGGATGCATATAACAAGGGTTGTACACTGGAAGAAATCGAAGCCGTGGTGCAGCATGCCTTGTATGCAGGAATTGAGCAGATTTTTGGTAATATCATTCTTGGTAGTGCATTTGCTACAAAAGAAACCTATGAAAAAGATAAGGCTTTTGCAGAAAAATTGATTCGGTTAGGTGCCGGGCAAATGGAGTTTGGTGTGGTTTCTTATTGGCCTTTGGCGGAAACACCGATGACGACTCATCCCAATGACTTTGGTATTCAAATTGAAGATGCACGGTTTGAGCAGGCTGCAGATGATTTTCCCCAGGTTCGGACTCGAGTATTTAACAGAGTTCAAATTTCTCAACTGATACAGCAACTTCGGTTTGATTTGAATGACTATATGAAAGATATGATACGAAGGAGAAAAATTCCTACTTCACGCATTTTGTCCTGGTTCGATTTAGCTGGTCATTACAAGGTGGTAAGTAGTTGGTATGCTCTTTTATCAGAAATGCCAGCAGAGTATGGGTATTATGAAATGCTTCATACAGGGGAAGTATGCGAATCGAAAGATATATCAAAGGAAGCATTTTATGACGCCCATCCTATGCGTGTATTGAGTTTGAATTATCATATTAGCTATTCTGATGATAATCATTTTGATTTGATGAATTTGCATTTGTCAGAATTGGAACAGCAGGTATTGCTCTATTCTGTAGGCAAGTTGTCTGTCAGAGAAATCATACACCGGGTCATTAAGGAACCAGAGCAAATCGAAGAAGGAACAGAACAAGTCGTGAGGGCTCTACAACGGTTGGAGAAGAATCACTTGGTATTGTTTTCCTTGTATTGAAATGAGTTAGAAAGGAGAAACTATAATGGAAAGTAAATTAATTGATTTCAAAAAACAGTTGAATGACATTTTGACACGTCTTAAGGAAGACACTGCTCCCTATATGGAAAAGATGCCTATAGTAGCTGCTAAGATGGCAGATATCGAAAAACTTTATAAAGAGAAAATTGAAAATACAAAGCCACAAATCATGTTTTTCGGACTTTATAATGCAGGGAAAAGTAGCCTTTTGAATGAGTTGCTTCGGGATGATGTAGCTAAAGTGGCAGATGTTCCGACTACTGATCATGTGGATTATTATAATTGGCGAGGGTATACTATCGCCGATACACCAGGGGTAGGAGCACCGATTGAACATGAAGAAGTCACTAACGAGGCCATTCGCAAAGCGGATGTGGTACTTTTCGTAATGACTAATGCAGGATCTTTTGAGAAGAAAGAAAATTATGTCCGGATGAAAGATATTGTAGATGCTGGGAAAAAAGTGATTATTGTCATTAATGATAAATCTGACTTCTTACCACAAGAGCGTTATGAAGAAATGATGCAGGTGCAGCAGAAAATTTATGATAATATGATGGCTTTAGATATTGATAATGTCAAAGAAAGGTTTACAATTCTTTTTGTCAATGCCAAGTTGGCTCATAAAGGTCGTATGGCCAATAAACCTCTTCTCTGGGAGAAAAGCCAAATTGCAGAATTGGAATCTTATATCTTATCTGAAATGAAGAATTCCGATGACTTTGCCGTGATTCGACATGCGATTGATGAAATCAATAAGGATGTAGAAGCCATTAGAGAACAGCTTTCTCAAGTAGATACAAATCCAGAATATATGGCTATCCAAAAGGTGTTGAATGGTTTGCACAACGCTAAAATTCAAGTTAGAAAGAATATGAGCGATTTCATTTCTTCTCAAACTAATAAGTTAGGGGTTACATTGCCTGATGCGATTTGGGCAGTCAAAGAAGATCAAGCAAAGATAGACCAGACTGTACAACAGGCACAGCAAAATCTTTCAGAAAAGGTCAAAGCGCATTTGGAAGATCAATTGCAAACCGTTGTAGATGATTTGTCTATGGATTGGACAAATTTTGTGGTAGAAATGCAGAAACTGGAAGCCCAGCGTATCCGAGTCGATGAACCGCAAGTGGAGGCAGCTCAATCTACGGAAATACCGGAAGAAAATACAGACTTTATAAAAGAAAGTATGGGTGCTTGGGCAGAAAGCAAAATGGATGCTGAAACAGCTCGTACAATAGCAAGTGAAGGTACTCAACTTTTGGAAGGTATGATGAAAGGTGTAGGCGTTAAAATAGGGAAAGGCGGAATTGGTAAATACCTTCTGAAAAAGACTGGGCTTGGTGCATTTATTAAAAGTGTTCCTTTTATAGCCCAAGTTCCTGTACCACCGTTGGAAATTATTCTTCTGGGATATACGGCATTGAAGCATTTCTTAGGAGATGATGGGGCCTATGAACGGGCTAAAGCGCAGGCAGAAAGAGAAAATGCTATGGCAGAAGCAAAAGCTCAGGCAGAAGAACAGGCTAGACAGGCATTGCAACAAAAGTGTCTGTATATGGTTGATGACATTAAGGAAAACTTAATTCTTTGGACTAATCAGGTGATTCGCAGTCATATTGGCAACTATGAAGATAATTTGAGTGATAAAATGAAGACACTTATGAATGATCAAACCAATGCCTGGGGTGTGGTTAGCCATTTAGCAAAAATTTCAGATGACTATGATAAACTGGCTATTGATATGAAAGGCAGTAAGTAAAGTGCTGTAAAACGCCTACCATAAGAGCCAAAAGCAAAATATATTTCCGAAAGGAAGAGTCATTTATGAGTACAAGTGTAATTTCTCAAGATGGGATGCAAAAGGCATTGGCTTGGGCTTGGGATAAATCCCTAAATGGTATCCCAGGTACAGGAACTGCGGAAGAATTGGCCGAATCCTATTTAACTGAAAATAGTAGTGTAGAGAATGCGATCGATGAATTGATTACTTGCCAGTGCAGAAAGTGTGGTGCCTCTGGATTTATGACAGGCCTTGGTGGGCTAGTAACTTTACCTGTAGCTATTCCTGCAAATATTTCTAGCGTACTGTATATGCAATTACGGATGATTGCTGCGATTGCTTATATGTGCCATGAAGATATTCATAGCGATAGGGTTCAGACATTAGCCTATCTTTGCCTTTGTGGCAAGGCGATGGGAGATGTGCTAAAAGATGCAGGGATTGTATGTGGGAAGAAGTTTGTGGCTACACAAATCAAACGGCTTCCGGGTGGAATCATTAAATCGATCAATAAAGCTGTGGGATTTCGTCTGATTACAAAGTTTGGCTCTAAAGGATTTATCAATCTAGGAAAACTAGTTCCTGTCATTGGTGGTGGGATTGGCGGCGCTTTTGATTTTTATACAACAAAAAAGATAGGGGGAAAAGCGAAGGAAACGTTTTATCAGAGGATTACATAACGTGTAAGGTGGAAAATTTAGTCTACGAAATATGTTCATAAAAATGTTGCTGCATATTTGGTTCACGCCAGATACGCAGCAACATTTTTCTTTTGCTATCTTCATTTTAAAACTGTGCAAAAAAATATTTTCCATACCCATTCTTTGTCCATTCTCATTGGTATACTGGAAGAAAAGCTGATGTATAGACAGCTGAAAATGTATTTCCTAAAGAGGAGAATATCATGAGCACCCAAAAAAATAGTATGTCAATATCTTTAACGGGAGATGAAAAATTAAACACCGCGGTATCTCTCTTTGTACGAGACCATGTTACGGAGGCTTATCCGCTATTTCAGGAATTGGCAAAGGCAGGAAATCCCAGAGCTTTATATTTCTTGGGGGAATATTATCGTAAAGGATGGGCTGGCCTACCGGTGGATGAAAATTTGGGCTTTCAATATCATCATGAAGGAGCAGAAAAAGGAGAAGTGCTGTGTCAGCTGAATTTGGCTTATGAGGAAGAAAATATTCAGGAAGATATAGTTCAGGCTGTCATTCCTAAGGTATTTCCTTTGGCACAGGCCGGAGATGTGGTGGCACAGCATGAACTGGGTGATGCTTTGACCAATTTGGAGCATCTCAACGATGTTTCTTTGTGTCATTTGGATGTAGCTAAAGAGGCAGAGTATTGGCTTGAAAAAGCTGCGAAAGCTGGGTATTGGCGGGCAATGGATGATTTGGCAAATTCGTATTGGGGTGAGCGAAATATTGAAAAAAATCTGAATAAAGCCGTTCAGTGGAATAAGGTTCTGGCCCAAATGCAAGGGGATCATGTATCGGATGCTGTAGAAAGTCTTGGGCTGCTTTATGAGGCGCTGGGAGATTATGATAAAAAATTCCAGCAGAGTGCTAAGTGGGCAGCAGAAGGATATGGCTGGCCTATGTATTATGTAGCTGAGTGCTATCAGGATGGAAAAGGTGTCACTGAAAATCAAGATAAGGCCATAGAATGGTACCAGAAAGCCTATGAATGTCATGGAGAAGTGGCTGGACCTGCTGCTTTTGTTTTAGGATGCATGTATGGTAACCAAGGGAATATGGAGAAGGCTTTTGCTTGGTATAGTAAAGGGGCTGCAGAGGGATTAGATTGGTGTATGTGTTCTTTGGCTAATTGCTATCGCGATGGAGAAGGTGTATCTCAAGACTTAGAAAAAGCAATGGAATGGTATCAGAAGACTTATGACTGTCATGGAACAGTAGCGGGAGATGCTGCTAATCAGATTGGCCGATTGTACTATTTGGATGGGAATTATGAAGAGGCTTTTGGATGGCAGTGTAAAGGTGTCGAAGAGGGTTGCATGGATGCTATGTACAATTTGGCTGGCTTGTATCGAGATGGCGAGGGAGTCGGCAAAGATTATGATAAAGCCATCGAATGGTATGAAAAGGTATATCGTTTACATGGGGAAATGGCAGGCTTGGCAGCTAATATGATTGGTATGATATATTGCGACGAGCAAGATGATGCGGAAAAAGCCTTTGATTGGGCCCTAAAAGGAGCAGAAGAAGGTTTTGATGCGGCTATGTCCAATTTAGGTGGAATGTATCGGAGAGGACATGGAGTCAAGAAAAATTTAGATAAAGCCATAGAATGGTATCAAAAGGCCTATGAACTTCATGGAGATGATGCGGGATTTGCAGCCTATCAGTTGGCAGGAATTTATTCTGACGAAGAAAATGTTGTAAAAAAGTGGGAATGGACGGAGAAGAGTGCCCAGGAAGGGTACGATGAAGCTATGTTGGATATTGGTTTGCGCTATGATGGGGATGATGAATTATCTGAGGATTTGGATCAAGCTATGGAATGGTACCAGAAGGCTTATGCACAGCATGGAAGCGTGGCAGGAGATGCAGCAATACTCATTGCTATGATCTATGAAAGAAAAGACCAGGATGAAAAGGCTTTTGAATGGTATAGCAAAGGGGCCGAAGAAGGAAATGAAAATGCGATGTATTTCTTGGCTCAGTCTTATGAATATGGCGCAGGCGTTCAGGCAAATCGTGAAAAAGCTATCGAATGGTATCAGAAGGTGGTTGATTGCCATGGTGATGAAGAAGAGGAGGCCAAAGAGCATTTACAGGCCCTGCTGAAAGAAATAGAAGAAGGGTAACAATAGGAAAACTTGTCTTGTGAGAATATATTTTGACCGCAGTTTCTATAGCCGTAGGTTGTGTTTGTAGATGGAATGTTGGTTGTTAGCACCTCGCGGCTAACAACCAACATTTTTTATTTCAATAAAACTATGCAAAGAAATATTTCCCATACCCATTCTTTGTCCAACTTTCTGGATATACTAGAAGAAAAGCTGATGACAAGGCAGCTGAAAAGTATTTTATAAGGAGGAGATAAGATGAGTGACAATGGAAACAATTTTCCTGAAATTCCATTTGGAAATAGGGATGACGCGAATGTGATGGCGAGTCAAGCGTTACAACAGTGGGCAGAACGGTATTATGCCAAGCTGGTGGAAGAGAAACAGGCAGAGGAAGAGCCATCCGTGTTGGATCAATTATTAGACAAGGTGGGAGAGTATGTGGATCAGAAAATAGAGAATCTGCCAGTAGAGGAGCAGGAAGCGGCTGAGATGAAATTGATAGCGACAGCGGATGCGCTGGTGGATACTATAGATACAGCCTATACGGTGACGGAAAAGGCTTGTGATTCTATCATTGATTCCTTGGATGAATTGGAAAGATGGATTGACAAGTGGTAATTGGTTATTAGTTGTCGGTTGTTTGGTCTAACAACTAACAAGCAACAACAATCGGTAATCCAGATTTTTACTATTGAAAATTGAATTATCGAGGTAGTTATTTTATGGGAAGGAGAACCATATGGCACTACCATTTATTGTAGGTGCGATGATGATTGCGGCTGGCATGACCAGTTATATGAAGGGAACGAAGGCGGAGGATACCAATGAAGAGGCCAAGGAGATGATAGATGAAGCACGGCATAATTACTGCATAGCCAGAAATCGATTGCAAAAGGCGAAAACGAGGGCATGTGATAGTTTGGTGGGGTTAGGACAGGCCAAGGTCCGTGTTTTAGTGAAGGATATGATTTCTTTTGTGCATTTGGCAAAGATGTTAAAGGCAGATGGCAGAGCCAGCAATCTATTGGCAGATGAACCGCTAGAAGAAATTTGCAAGGAAGTCAAGTACATGCGTTGTTTATCGGCAGATTGGAGAAAAAGAGAAAAAGAAGAGGCCACGATTAGAGAGAAAATGGCATTTGGGGCATGTAGTATGATTCCTATGGAGGGGAATACAAAACCATTTGATGGAGTAGCTGCTTTAATGGCACGGAAGCGAGACGTCATGGCTGGGAAGGATTTGAGGCAGGTAGATGGAATGGTTGATTTTGATGAAGATATTTCAGATCTGACGTTTCTTCTGAATGGATTTGAGTTGGCAAAGAAGGCCGATGAAAATTTAGAGAAGGCCAAACGTTACTATGTAGAAGTAAAAGAGGCAAATCAGAAGATGAATTTGGTGAGTGATGCCTTTCAGGAAGCCAGTGGTCGTGCGAATTTACTGATTGATTTAATAGGGAAAGTCCATGAGAAATTTCATGATGCGATGAGCCAGCTGCCAAATGTCATGGAAGCCAAGGTGGAGGCGGATATATATGACAAAGTGAATTTGGATGCTTGGGCCAAAGCGTGGCAGTTGGTGATGATGATGCAAAAGATACTGCATACACCACTTCTTGATGAAAATGGTTCTGTAACACAGGCGTCGTATCTGACTTATCATGAAATAAAGAATGTCATCGGGAAGATGACTACACATTAGTTTAGTGGCTGGTTATTCATTCAGCTTTTTACCGGTGTAAAACAAAATATGCGATGATCTCTTCTTTACCAAAGGTTCTAAGGGGACTAAAGGTTCTAAAGAGCCCCGAATGAGATGATCGCATCAGCGTTCATCAGCTCATTCAGGAACCTTGAGAACACTTTGTTTCCTTAATGGAGGGAATATCATATGAAGCAAATGCCAAGAATCAAAATGATGGGTATCGGTCATGGTGGAAATCATATGCTCGATTACGTGATGAATCAATCGATACGAAATGTGGAGTATATTACAGTGGCAGATGAAGAGACCTTGCTGCAGTCGGGCGCAGAAAGGAACATACAGTTAGATGCAGAAGTCATGAAATGTTTTTCAATGGATGGACATTTGAATGTAAAGAAAATAAAACCATGGATTACAGTGGAGCTAGATAAGGTGCTAATTGGTGCGGAAGTCCTCTTTATTATGGCGGGTATGGGTGGACAGGTAGGCTCTGACATCGCACCGATTGTAGCACAGCGAGCGAAAGAGCTTGGGATTGTCACCATGGCTTTGGTCACGAGACCATTTTCTTTTGAAGGAAAGACGCGGGGTGAAAAGGCGGACCATGGGATTGAAGAACTTCAACGGTATGCTGATGAGATCCTTGTCGTTCCCAATGATGTATTGGTATCTTTTATGGATAAGAAAATGGAATTAAAAGCGGGTTTCCATAAAATCAATCAATTTTTCTATCAGAAAATTCACGAAAAATGCCACTTGCTGAATGCAGCAGAGAATCCATCTTTGTCTCGTTATGAAATGAGAGTGATTCTGCAAGACCAGGGGGAATCCTTTGAGGATTTCTTTTTGAAAAATTGATAGAAATAGATCGGTTGTTGGCTGTCAGACTTTTATAACTAATTTTCCAAAGGTGGGAAGTTTGAATAATAACCAACAACAATCTACGTATCGGCGTATACTGAATGTTAGCGATATCTAAGGAAACGCTGATTAAATCGCAGAATCAGATTTCATATGGATTTTTATACATA
>OLGM01001215.1_pt1 | contig 12331 bp, 13 predicted proteins | sample 1606001 | NCBI WGS metagenome assembly OLGM01 (sample SAMN03283294) | human gut metagenome | biome: human-associated habitat; material: feces | host: Homo sapiens | place: Peru | collected 2012
CCTCCACCATATTCAGCCGGTCCAGAAGGTCCGAGAAGCTATTGGCCTTGAAAAGGACCTCCCAATAGGAAAGAGTGCCCTCCTCCTCCATGGTACGGATCCGGACCTTGTACTCCTCGTTCAGGGTATCATAGTGCTCCTGGGCATTGTCCAGCTCGTCCTGTTTGTCGGCAATCAGCACGCCGTAGGCGGTGATCTGCTCGTTGATGTTGTCGACCTGGGCATGGAGGTTGCCGATTTCCTGATCGATCAAATTTTTCTTGGTGACGATATCAGAAATATCGTCTTTGTTGGATTCATACTGAGCCTTCAGGTCCTTGATCTGGGACTGAAGCTCCGTTTTCTGATCCTTCAGGCTGTTGATCTGCTTCCGGATCTCACTGGAAGAAGCGGCGTAGGCCCGGGTAGGGATCAGGCTGAGGATCAGCGTCAGCAGCATGATGCCAGCCATGATACCTGCCAGCAGGGACACCAGTTTCTTGCGATTTTTCATATTGCCTCCTTGAGAACGCGTAAAAAGCTCAATGTGTATAGCGGCCGGGCCGCCTTCCGGGAATCCCAGAGGGCGGCCCCGGTGATTTTTAGAATCAGACGTCCATGAATTTCCGAATGGAGGTCCAGCTGCCCACAATGCCCACAAACAATCCGGCGGCGCCGAATACAATGAGCATTGGGATCAGCAAAGTTTTGAAGGGGACAAAGGTAAAGAGCCTCAGAGAGTCCACGCTGGAGATCCGGTTTACCAGCGCGTCGTAGCCCACCCATTCCAGTCCGAAGGCCAGGATGGCACCCATCATACCCAGGGTGAAGCCCTCTACAATGAAGGGCAGGCGGATAAAGCCGTTGGTAGCGCCCACCATCTTCATAATGGATATCTCATCCCGGCGGTCATACATGGCCAGCTTGACGGTATTGGAGATGATCAGCAGGGAGATGACCAGCAGCACGGCAATCAGCGCCACGGAGGCGATGTGCAGCACCTGCTGAATGGTGGTAAAGCCCTGAGCCAGCTCATAGGCGGCGTTGGTTTTTGCCACACCGGGGATCTGCTGGAGCTGGGCATCGGTTTGATCCATAAGGCTGTTGTCCTCCAGGGTCACCTCGTAACGGTGGCGCAGGTCGCTTGCCTGAACACCGTTGAAAGCGGAGTCACCGTTGTGGTCCTTGACAAAGCTTTCCAAAGCTTCCTCCCGGGAGATGAACTTAGCCTGGAGCACATTGCTCAAAGCATTGATCTTGGTGCCGATACTCCGGGCCTCGGCATCGGACAGGTCGGAATCAATATAGACCAGGATCTCGCTGGTCTGGTTCAGATCCTGAACCATCACATCCAGGTTATACGCCAGAATAGAGAAGCTGCCCACAATGATCAGGCAGGCCACCGTAACACAAACAGCAGCGAAGGACATAAATCCGTGGAGAAAAATACCCCGGATGCCCTCTTTGAGAAGGTAGCCGATATTATTGAATTTCATCGTTGTAGTACCCCTCTCTGCCGTCGCTGACCACATAGCCGTCGTCAATGGCGATGACCCGCTTGGCAAACAGCTCCACAAGGTTCTTTTCGTGGGTAACCACCAGGACAGTGGTGCCCAGGTTGTTGATCTCCTGCAGCAGCGACATGATCTCGAAGGATCGGGCCGGGTCCAGGTTGCCGGTAGGCTCGTCAGCAATAATGGTAGACGGATTGTTGACCAGCGCCCTGGCAATGGCCAGACGCTGCTGCTCACCGCCGGACATCTCGCCGGGGTGACGCCCCGCCTTGTTCTCCAGGCCCACCAGCTCCAGCACGTAGGGCACCCGCTCTCGGATCTCCGACTCCCGGGCACCGATGACCCGCATGGCAAAGGCCACGTTGTCATAAACCGTCATGTTGTTGATCAGGCGGAAATCCTGGAACACAACGCCAACAGTACGGCGCAGATAGGGGACCTCCCGCTTGCGGATCCGCTCCAGGTAATAGGTATTGACATGGACGGAGCCGGAGGTAGGCCGCAGCTCTCCGGTGATCAGCTTAATAATGGTGGATTTTCCGGAACCGGAGGGGCCCACCAAAAAGCAAAACTCTCCGTCGTCAATCCGCATGGAAACGCCATTGAGGGCCCGGTTGCCCTGCTCGTAGCATTTCACCACATCTACAAATTCAATCATTTGCATCTATCTCCAGTCGATATTCCGCAGAGGGGCCCAATTGCCCTCCTGCACGCAATGTAGAGGAATTGTATCACAAATCGGCTAAAAAGTCAATGGTATACCTGCAATCCCGGTATTATTTCATATTTTTTAACAAAATATTCTAAAATTTCTTACGGTTTTGCATCGCATAACAAGAGATAGCCGCCTGTCTGGGGCTTGGGACCGGACAGGCGGCTATGCAATGAAGTTGACATAATGAATGAATATTTATCTTGCTTCTCTGGAAGACAGATACTTGCGGACCATCAAGGCCACCTTGAAAACAATGGCATGGTCGAACTGCCGCAGGTCCAGACCGGTGAGCTTCTTGATCTTCTCCAGGCGGTACACCAGCGTATTGCGGTGGACAAAGAGCTTCCGGGAAGTCTCGGAAACATTCAGGTTGTTCTCAAAGAACTTATTGATCGTAAAGAGAGTCTCCTGATCCAGGCAATCGATGGAGGATTTTTTGAAAATTTCACTCAGGAAGATCTCGCACAGGGTAGTCGGCAACTGGTAAATCAAGCGGCCGATGCCCAGGTTTTCGTAGCGCATAATGCTCTTTTCGGTATCGAAGACCTTGCCCACCTCAATGGCAGTCTGGGCCTCTTTGTAGGAATCCGCCAGCTCCCGCAGATGCTCGGCCACCGTGCCAATGCCGATGGAGGTCTTGACCCGCAGCTCGTTTTTCAGCGTGTTTTCGATGTTCACCGCGATCTTCTCCAGCTCCTCGCTGGGGGTATTGACCGTGATCTGCTTGACCACCGCAATATCAGACTCGTTGATGCTCAGGACAAAGTCCTGCATCTTGTCCGGGAACATACCGGCCAGAATATCCACGGTAGCCACGTCACTGCGGCCCACCTGACGGATGAGGAACACAGCTCTGGGCGCGTCGGTAGCAAAATGGAGCTCCTTGGCCCGGATGTAGATATCACCGGGAAGGATATTGTCCATAATGATATTCTTGACGAAGGTGCCCCGGTCGTGCTTCTCCTCATAAAAGATCTTCGCATCATTCAGAGAAATGTAGGCCATGGAGCAGAAGGTTCTGGCCATCTCATCGTCGCCGGAGCAGAAGACGGCGTATTCAAAGAGATTGGAGCCGCCGATAATGGCCTTGAAGCATTTCTGGGCAAAGGTCACCACGCCCTCCGATCCGCCGATCCGCAGCGCGGCATCTGGCCAGCGCTCTCCAAGCAGAGAAACGTCCGTGCAGGACACAACGCAGCCCTCCGTGTCGATGACTCCGAATGTTCTGTCAGAAATATCCTTTAGTTGAACGATCACACTTTGAAACACGCTGTTGGACATATTGCGGCTCCTCCTTAGAATGTTGCATAAATACGCATTCCACAAAATTGCACTGTTATTATACACAAGTTTTGCGCAGTTTGCAAGTACCTTTTGACATTTTATTGCAAATTGCGGGTCCGTTTTTATCTATTCTTCCCAGTGGTCACAGCTTGCCGCGGAAAATTTACCGTTTTCTACAGGCATTTTGCCGAGAAGCCAAAATTTCAGAGGCTTTGTTTCTCTAATTTGTCAATTTCTTCCTCTGTCAGGAACCGGCATTTTCCCCGTCCCAGGTTTTCCAAAGTCAGTTCCCCTTCCCGGATCCGCTCCAGGTAGGTCACGGTCATGCCCCGGGAGGCCATCATCCGACGGACCTGATGGTATTTTCCCTCCCGGAGCGTGATGCGGCTCTCCCCTGCCCCCAAGGGCTCCAGGCGGGCAGGCAGGCACCTCGTCCCATCCCGAAGGGTCAGCCCCTGGGCGAAAGCGGCAACGTCTTCCTCTCCGGCAGTACCCTCGTGGCAGGCGTAATAAACCTTGGGCACCTCGTTCTTCGGAGAGATCAGCCGGTGGAGCAGGTCACCGTCATTGGTAAAGAGCAGCAGCCCTTCGGTGGCCTTGTCCAGACGGCCAACGGGCTTTATATCCAGGTGCGCCATTTCTTCGGGGAGCAGGTCCATGACCGTAGGCTCCCGGTCCTCAGTGGCAGTAACAAAGCCTTTGGGTTTGTTCATCATCACGACAGCTCGCTGCCGCCCGCCCAGGGTCTTTCCATCCAGAACGACCTCCGCAGTCTGCGGATCCAGCTTCCGGCTGCCGTCGGTTTCCGTGGCTCCATTGACCGTCACCCGGCCCGCTTTCAGCAATCCCTTGACCTGGGACCGGGTACCAGCCCCGCTGTCACATAAAAATTTATCCAAGCGAATCACGTTTTCCTCCGTTCTATCCCCCGGGCGTTCCGAATAAGGTGAAATCGGAAAACGCTTTTTAGGAGGGAATGTATCATGGTTGTAATGACCGCAAAGGTCAATTTCAAACGAGTGCTTCTGATACTGGCCCTTGCGGCCGCGGGACTGCTGGCACTGATCCTTCTGCTGGGAGGCAGCCGGGAAACCCTTGCCCCCAATGGGGAAACGGTAACGGACAACGACAGCCGCATAAGCTTTTTGAAGAGCTTTGGCTGGGAAGTCATTGCCTCCCCAAAAGAATCCGGCCAGGTGCTGATTCCCAAGGAATCAAACACCGTCTTTGACCGGTACAACGCCCTGCAGAAATGCCAGGGCTACGACCTGAGCAGATTCGCCGGGAAGAAGGTCATGCGCTATGTTTACACTGTAAAGAATTACCCCGGAGCCACAGAGCCGGTTTACGCAACGCTGCTCATCTATAAAAACAAGGTCATTGGCGGCGACATCACAGACACGGCTCCCGGTGGAAAAGTAAAGACCTTTGAAATGCCAAAGGCCGCGGAATCAGCACCCCTTCCAACGGAAACAACAATTCCTACCCTGCCGGGACAGAACCAATAAAATCTCCGTCAGTATAGCATAAAAATTAGCACTTGACAAGTTTCTCCTGCCGTGCTATTCTTAGGCCAACTGAATAGCTGATCTTCAGGGCGGGGCGAAATTCCCCACCGGCGGTAACAGTCCGCGAACGCGAAAGCGCCGAATCGGTGTAATTCCGATACCGACAGTATAGTCTGGATGGAAGAAGATACGCATATGCTGCGTTTTTTCACGCCCTGAGTGTCGTTGTGCGCTCAGGGCTATTTTTTACCTATGAGGTGACCGAATATGGAAAAACTTTTGGAACAAATTCAGCAAAACGCCGCCTTCGTACTGATCACGGCGCTGATCATCGTGGCCGTGGCCGTACTTGCCCGGCTGGTAGAACGGAAGCTGCCTCACCTGCGGTCCGTGACCCCGGCCCGGCGGGTAAGCATCATCGGCATTTGCTCCGCCATCGCTGTGGTGCTGCACATTCTGGACTTTCCCCTGCTGTTCCTGGCACCGGAATTCTACAAGCTGGACTTCTCTGAGGTGCCGGTGCTTCTGGGCGGCTTCTTCTTAGGACCCAGCGCCGCCGTAACCATTGAGGGCATCAAGATTCTTCTGAAGCTCCTGTTTAAGGGAACCTCCACTGCCTTTGTGGGAGACTTTGCCAACTTCTTTGTAGGCTGCTGCTTTGTGCTGCCCGCCACCGTCTGGTATCATACACACAAAAGCAAAAAAGGCGCCATCCTGGGCCTGACCTTGGGCACCCTGGTCATGACCGTCATCGGCACCGCCTTCAATGCCGTGTACTTGCTGCCCAAGTTCGCCCAACTCTACGGCATCCCCATGGAGGTACTCATCGGCATGGGCACTGCGGTCCACTCCGGCGTCACCGGTGTGTTCTCCTTTGTGGCGCTGTGTGTAGCGCCGCTGAATCTGGTGAAGGGTGCTGTGGTCTCCCTTCTGACGATGCTGCTGTATAAGCGGGTGGCAGGGCCCCTGTTCCGAATCCACGAATAATGACATTCCACGTCTGGCCTTGTCCGGGCGTGGAATTTTTTTGTCCATTCCTCTTTATTTCATCCAGAGAATACTGTATAATATTTCTATCTTTATCCGGGAGGCAAAAGTATGCGTATCGTCATCAAGGTGGGCACCTCCACCCTGACCCACCCCAGCGGGCACCTGAACATCCGGCGGGTGGCACAGCTGTGTCAGGTCATCAGCGATATCAAAAATGCGGGACATGAGGTGATTCTGGTTTCCTCCGGCGCCATCGGCATGGGCGTGGGAAAGTTGGGACTCCGAAGCCGTCCCAAAGACATCCCAGGCAAGCAGGCAGCGGCAGCCGTAGGGCAGTGCGAACTCATGTACATCTACGACAAGCTCTTTGGAGAATATCACCACACCGTAGCCCAGCTGCTGATCACCGGCGAGGATATCGCCCACGAGAAGCGGCACCGGAATTTTGAAAACACCCTTCAGCGGCTATTGGAAATGGGGGCTCTGCCCGTCATCAATGAAAATGACACCATTGCCACCGATGAGATCGTCATCGGTGACAACGACACTCTGGCCGCCATTGTGGCCCAAAGCGTCAGGGCGGACCTATTGGTGCTGCTGTCGGACATTGATGGACTCTACACCGCCGATCCCCACAAGGACAAAGATGCCAAAATCATTCCTTTGGTGCAGGAGATGACCGAAGCCGTCCTGGCCCTCGGCGGCGGCAGCGCCTCCAGTCAGGGCACTGGGGGCATGGGCACCAAGCTCCAGGCTGCCAAGATCTGCATGGACTGCGGCTGTGAGATGGTCATCGCCAATGGGGCGGACCCGGAAAATCTCTATGGCATTCTGGATGGGGAACACATCGGCACACGATTCAGGAGGGATCAGCTATGATGGAACTGTTGGAAAAGGCCCGGGACACGAAGCGGATCGTCTCCCGGCTGTCGGAAAGCGAAAAGAACCAAGGGCTTCTGGCTATGGCCCAAAGTCTGGAGCGATATGCCCCGGATATTCTGGCAGCCAATGCCCTGGATATGGAGGAGGCCAATGGCCGCATCTCCCCCGTCATGCTGGACCGGCTGAAGCTGACGGAAGACCGCATCCAGGCTATGGCCAAGGGGATCCGGGAGGTGGTAGACCTGCCGGATCCGGTAGGCCGCATTCTGGAGGAACATATCCGGCCTGACGGGCTGAAGATTCAAAAAGTCTCCGTGCCCATGGGAGTCATTGCCATTATCTATGAAAGCCGCCCGAATGTAACCAGTGATGCGGCAGCCCTGGCACTGAAAAGCGGAAACGTCTGTGTCCTGCGCAGCGGCAGGGACGCCATCCGCAGTGCGGGAGCCATTGTGGAGGCCATGCAGGCGGGGCTCAGAAACGTCGGTTTGCCGGAAAGTGCCGTACTGCTGGTAAAGGACACCTCCCACGATGGGGCAAAGCAGCTGATGACCGCCAACGGCTACATCGATCTGTTGATCCCCAGAGGTGGTGCTGGGCTCATTCATGCCTGCCTACGCACCGCCACCGTGCCCTGCATTGCCACCGGTACCGGCATTTGCCATGTATACGTCGAGGAAACCGCCGACCAGGATATGGCCCTGAACATCGTGGAAAATGCCAAAACCAGCCGCCCCAGCGTCTGCAACGCCGAGGAGGTGCTGCTGGTAGATGAAGCCATTGCCCAAGAATTTCTGCCCAAGCTCCGCTGCCGTCTGACGGAAAACACCCCCCACCCAGTGGAGCTGCGGCTGTGTCCCAAGGCGGCAGCCATCATCCCCGGCACTCCCGCGGGAGAGAAGGACTTCGATACAGAGTTTTTGGACTACATTCTGGCCGTCAAGGTCGTCAGCGGCATTGATGAGGCCATTGCCCACATTGCTGCCCACTCCACCGGTCACAGCGAGGCCATTGTCACGAAAGATGCGGAAAAGGCCAGGCTTTTTACGGAGTGCGTGGACAGCGCCGCCGTGTATGTAAACGCCTCCACCCGGTTTACCGACGGCGGAGAATTCGGCCTGGGCTGCGAGATGGGCATCTCCACCCAGAAGCTTCACGCCCGGGGCCCTATGGGCCTGCGGGAGCTTACCACCTATCACTACTGTATCTACGGAAACGGACAGACACGTTAAGGAGGCTGCTATGAAAATCGGATTTTTAGGCTGCGGCAGTATGGGCGGTGCCATTGCCCGGGCCGTCAGTCAGGTGACAAAGGACATCGTGCTCACAGACCGGAGCGGCAGAGGCAAGGCTCTGGCGGAGCAACTGGGCGTGGCTTACGGAAGCGCCAAGGAAATTGCCAGGGATTGCGACTGGATCTTTCTGGCCGTAAAGCCCCAGATGATGGAGGCGGCACTCTCCCCTATCCGGGAAAGCCTGCAAGAAAAAAAGCCCCTGCTCGTTACCATGGCGGCAGGGCTCAGTATGGAAAAAATCGAGACTATGGCCGGTGGGGACCTGCCCGTGATCCGCATAATGCCCAATACCCCCGCCATGGTGGGAGCGGGCATGACCCAATACTGCTGCAACAGTCTTGTAACCGAAGAAAATGAGCGGCATTTTCTCTCCTTAATGGCTCACACCGGTCACGTGGACAAGCTGGAGGAGGGGCTGATCGACGCCGCCAGCGCCCTATCCGGCTGCGGTCCTGCCTATATGTACCTTTTCCTGGAGGGTCTGGCCGATGGGGCCGTGGCCTGCGGAATTCCCCGGGCCAAGGCCTACGAATACGCCGCCGCCACCATGGAAGGAGCCGCCAAGCTGATGCTGACCGCAGGCCAGCACCCAGGCCAGCTGAAGGATGCGGTCTGCTCCCCCGGCGGCAGCACCATCCAGGGGGTACGTGTACTGGAGGAAAAAGGTCTGCGGGCCGCCGCCATGGACTGCGTCATTGCAGCCTTTGAAAAAAGCAGGAAACTGGGAGGATAACCAAAAATGGAATACAGAACTTTGGGCAAAACCGGCCTGCGGGTCTCCCGTCTGGGCTGCGGAGGCATCCCCATCCAGCGCATCGATGCCGAAGGCACCAGAAAGCTTATGCATCGGCTCCTGGTTGAGGGTGTCAACTTTGTGGACACAGCCAGAGGCTACACCGTCAGCGAAGAATATCTGGGCTACGGCCTGGAGGGTATCCGGGAGCACTTTGTTCTTGCCACCAAGAGCCACGGCCTGACCCGGGAAGAAATGGAGCAGGATGTAAAGACCAGCTTAAAGAATCTTCGCACTGACTACATCGATCTCTACCAATTCCATAACCCCACTCCGGAGGACCTTGCCATCATCCAAGCCCCCGGCGGAGCTCTGGAATACCTGCAGGAGGCAAAAAAACAGGGCATTGTCCGCCACATCGGCCTGACCCTTCACTCCGCGGATATGTTCCGGGAAGCTTTGGAATATCCCTGGGTAGAGACTTTGATGTTCCCCTACAACATTGTAGAGTCCCAGGGCACGGAATTGATCAAAGCCTGCGGTGAAAAGAATATCGGGTTTCTGTGCATGAAGCCCCTGGCCGGGGGCGCTATTGAGGACGCAACTCTCGCCATTCGCTACATTGCCCAGAACCCGGATGTGACTGTCGTTCTTCCCGGTATGGCATCGGAAGAAGAAGCGGCCCAAAATCTGGCCGCCATCCAGGACACCAGCCCCCTGACAATCCCGGAGCAGGAAAAGATCCAGACCATCCGCAGCACCTTGGGCACTCAGTTCTGCCGCCGCTGCGGCTACTGCGCCCCCTGCACCGTGGGCATCCCCATCCCCAATGTGTTTACCTTCGAGGGCTATCTTTCCCGCTACGGATTAAAGGACTGGGCCATTGGCCGGTATGAGGCCATGGCGGCAAAGCCCGACGACTGCGTGGAGTGTGGGTTGTGTGAGACCCGCTGCCCCTATCACCTGCCCATCCGGCAGATGCTGAAAAAGGCCGGGAGAGCCTTTGCGGAGGCGGAATAAACGATAAAAAGAGGTTGTCTCAAAATGATTCTTCCAAATCACCCGAGGCAACCTCTTTCGCTATTCTATAAATCCGGAAACAAGAGACTCATATAATCTCTGCGACCGTATACAACACGGTCCACATACAGAATATGATCCGATTTCAGCCGATAAAACGCCATATAATTTTTGTAGACAACAAAACGGTATCCGCTATCCGGTACATCCTCAAATATCAGTTTGGAGCCCGACTCTGGAAAAGTCGCAGCAGAATCAATGCTGTCCATAATGCCGTCCACAGTGCGCCGTGCCGCAGATGCGCTGCCAAGATCACGATTGATATAGTCCCAAATTTCGTCGAGGTCCCGAATCGCCCTCGGTGAATACTCAACCTTCCCTGGCATTGGCACGCTCCATAAAGTGGCGCCTCACATCCTCGGCAGAGACCCACCCTTCTTCCTCTCCAGAGCGGCGGCCATCTGCCAGCTCGCACATCAACCGGAGCTGCGCCTTCATGCGCTCATATTTGGCCGCCTTCTCACTTTGCTCTTCCTGTTCTTCCATATTCATGACTGTGTAGCAGCCCCGCCCGTTTTTTGTTAAATATAGGGGCTTCCCTACCTGGACCGTTTCCAGCAGGGAAGCATAATTTCTCAAGTCCGAAATGGGTTTGATATTTGGCATCAGAAAACCACCTTTCCATAGAAGCTATGTTTATTATAGCCTTTATGCACATAAAATTCAACACCTAATTTGCTGCCAAATATAACATCTACAGAAGAAGGCAGGATATCTACTTGATTACCCGAACTCTCAGCACACCGTCAATGCTCCTCAGACCCTCTACCACCTTCTGGGAGGGGTGATGGTCCAGGTCCAGCATGGTATAGGCATACTCTCCCCGGCTCTTATTCATCAGGCCGGCAATGTTGATGTTGTCTCCGGCCATAGCCGTTGTGAAGCGGCCCAGGGAGTTTGGAATATTTTTATGCAGAATGGTGATCCGTCCCTGTGCGGCACAAACGCCCATATCACAGTTGGGGAAGTTGACCGAATTGACAATATTGCCGTTTTCCAGATAGTTCATCAGTTCGGTAACGGCCATCTTGGCACAGTTGTCCTCGGACTCCTCGGTGGAGGCCCCCAGGTGCGGAATGGCAATGCAGCCGGGCATATTGGCAGTCTTCTCATTGGGAAAGTCCGTGATATAGCGCTTGACCTTTCCGGATGCCAGAGCCTCTGCCATAGCATCGTCGTCTACCAACAGATCCCGGGCAAAGTTCAGAATAATGACCCCGTCCTTCATCTTGGCAATGGATTCGGCGTTGATCATCTTCTTGGTGTCCTCTACCAAGGGCGTATGGAGAGAAATAACGTCGCAGGTAGCAAAAACCTCATCCCGGCTGTTGACCTTGTGGATCTGGCTGTCCAGATGCCAGGCGGCATCGATGGAGATAAAGGGGTCACAGCCGTAAACCTGCATACCCAGCTTCCGGGCAGCATTGGCGAAGGGGCCGCCCACAGCACCCAAGCCGACAACCCCCAGCTTTTGGCCCAAAATCTCATGGCCGGCAAACTGAGACTTGCCCTTTTCCACCTTCTTGGCCACATCCGGCTCCTGGGCAATGGACTTCACCCAGTCGATGCCGCCCACAATGTCACGGCAACCCAGAAGCAGGCCGCAGAGGGTCAGCTCCATAACGCTGCGGGCGTTGGCACCGGGGGTATTGAAGACCACAATTCCCTTCTCGGCACAGCGGTCCAGGGGGATATTGTTCACACCGGCACCGGCCCGGGCAATGGCCAGCAGGTTATCGGAAAAGGCCATATCGTGAAGGGCAGCACTGCGGACCACCAGAACGTCCGCCTCCTCAACGGTTTGGGACTGACGGTAATTCTCCGTCCAGAGGGCCGTACCCTTGGGGGAGATTTTATTCAAATAGTTTACCTGAAACATGATTTTCTCTCCTCTTTTTCCCTTTACAGCTTCTTTTCAAAGGACTCCATAAAGCCTACCAGCTTTTTCACGCCCTCAATCGGCATAGCATTATAGATGCTGGCCCGCATGCCGCCGACACTGCGATGGCCCTTCAGGTTCACAAAGCCAGCCTGGGCGGCTTCCGCCACAAACCTGGCATCCAACTCCGGGTCACCGGTGACGAAGGTAGCATTCATGATGGAGCGGTCCTTCTTGACCACCTGATTGTGGAAAACCTTGCTGGAATCCAGATAGCCGTAGAGGATATCCGCTTTTTCAACGTTCCGGCGCTGCATCTCCTCCAAGCCGCCCATCTGGAGCAGCCACTTGAAGACCTTGCCGCAGATATAGATGCCATAAGTAGGGGGGGTATTGTACATGGAGCCCGCGTCGGCGTGGGTCTTATAGCGGAGCATGGTAGGCGTTCCGGGAAGCACGTCCTCCCGAATCA
>OLGM01001216.1_pt1 | contig 12320 bp, 5 predicted proteins | sample 1606001 | NCBI WGS metagenome assembly OLGM01 (sample SAMN03283294) | human gut metagenome | biome: human-associated habitat; material: feces | host: Homo sapiens | place: Peru | collected 2012
TTATGTGCTTGACAAGAAGCCTGGCTACAACAAGATGGTGGTCACAGACACTCTTGACGTGGCATGCTCGAATATGGCAATCCACGGCGACCTGCTTTACTATTACGCTACGGAATGGAACAACTACACGGCTTCAAACACCATTTCCTATGGCATTATCGACACGCGGACAAAGAAAATCGTGTCGACGAATTTCATTACCGACGGGACGGAAAAGGAAATCACCATTCCATACGGTATTGCCGTGCATCCAATCACCGGCGACATTTTTGTCACCGATGCGAAAAATTATGTGTCATCGGGCACTCTCTATTGCTTTTCTGCCGACGGCAAGAAGAAATGGAGTGTGCGGACGGGCGACATCCCTGCCCATATAGCATTCCTGTATCAATGAAAAGAAAGATAGTCATATTATTGTTGCCTCTGATTCTGTGGGCTTGTTCCGATGAGGTGCCGATGGTCAATCTCGGCATCGACGACGTCTACTATGTGGCGCGTATGCAGAAACTGCCGTTGCACTCGGCGTTGACGGGGGAGAAGTATCGGTGGACAGTCAATGGGAAAGAGGTGTCGGCAACCGACAGCTATATCTTTTTGGCTGAAGCGGAGGGTGTCTACAATCTTACGTTCGACATCATCGACCCTGACACGCCTTATCATTTTGAGTTTACGGTGAATGTGCTTCACGAGGAGGTGGAGTACAGCACTTACATTTCCCGTGTCTATGAATATTGTCCGGCTCCGGGACAGTTTGTCAACGAGATGCCGAAATATGAACCCGGCGACACATATGCCGACATGCTGAAGAAATGCGAGGAGTCGATTTCTGGGACAAACGATGTGCTGATTTCGCTCGGAGGATATGGCGGTTATGTTACGTTCGGTTTCGACCACACGGTGATAAATGTGCCGGGCGAGCGCGATTTCCGGATTTGGGGAAATGCATTCTATGAATTGTCCAATCCCGACAGCAAGGGCGGGTCGGCTGAGCCGGGCATCGTTATGGTCAGTTTCGACGCAAACTGCAACGGCATCCCTGACGATGAGTGGTATGAGCTTGCCGGAAGCGAGTATCACAAGCCTGAAACGCTTCATGGTTATGAGATAACCTATAGCAGGCAAGGCGACGGTCATACGCCTGTTGAGGACGAGAGCGGCTATCTGACAGATATGACCTACATCCCATGGCATGATTCTCTCGGTGGCTCGGGCTATATAGCTAAAAACATTTTCCACAGTCAGGAATATTATCCTCAGTGGGTGAGTGAAAACGAATTGACATTCAAGGGCACGCTTCTTGCGCCCAACGGGGTGGACTCCAGCGGCACAGGACGCTACTATATCCTCTATGCATATCCGTGGGGTTATGTCGACAACCACCCGAATGACTATGAGGACTTGAACAGTTTCGACATAGGGTGGGCTGTCGACAAAAACGGCAATCCAGTGAATCTTCCGGGGATTGACTTTGTAAGAGTCTACACTGGAGTAAACCAATATTGCGGGTGGCTTGGCGAAACCTCGACAGAGCTTTCCAAGGCACGTGACCTTCACGTTGCGCTTCCCGGAGTGCCTCTTCCTAATCCTTTGACTGAAAAAACTTTGAGATATGAGAAAAAATAAGACATTGACATTTGTTTTGCTGTCGGCGATGGTGCTGTCGGCAAATGCGTTTGTGATTGATTGGAACAAGATTGTCCATTGGGCGGGTTCCGGCAACAACAAAGCCGCGTTGGTGGTGCAGTTTGCCGACAACGGTCCGGAGGAGGCATACGTGTGGGGATATCGATGGGACGACGGGCAGACACCGTCGGGCGAGGATATGTTTCGCGCGATAGCGAAGGAGTCGTCAGACTTGACACTGTTCACGCAGTTTACGGGAATAATGGGCAGCACGGTGTGCGGTATCGGATATTCCGACGGACATACAATTTCAGATTTCCTTGAGTTCGATTTTGACGGCGCGAAATCCGACAGCCGCGTAAGTTTCAACTATTTTTCCGCAAACACGTCGATGGGACAGACAAGTGTGCCGGGATGGGACACTCCCGATATGTGCGACGATGCGATAGCGGCTTCAAAGACAGCACATATTCTTGAGCATCCGATAAATGCGCGTGCGTATGGTTATGCTGCCTACGACTATGACTGGTGGCAGGTGTTTGACCGCACCGACGCTGACCATCAGAGATGGAATGCCGGATGGTATGACGGCTATTGGAGTTATTGGGTAGGAGGCGTGGATTCCGACAATTTCTCTTATTCCGGACTGGGAATGACATCGCGCAAGCTCAAAGACGGCGATGTGGACGGATGGAAATTCCAGGCGCTGGAAGGCCCGGTTGTGATGGTGGCTGGCGGCAGACGTCAGCAGAACGCATTGCCTAAGGACGCCGATGCGTCGACAGGCGCTTCAACGCAATGGCACAACCTCAATTATGTGCATTTCTCCACCGATGGAGTAGGCTCGGTTGAGTCCGACAATGGCTCGTCGATGGTTGAGGTGTTCAACCTGGAGGGAATGAGGGTGCTTGCCGTCGATTCTTCGGTGCCGGCATCCGAGTTTTTTGAAAGATTGGAGAAGGGCGTCTACATTGTCAGAAGCGGCAAGGTGGTGCGCAAAGTGATAAAGAAATAACTAACTAATTTTTATTAATTAATAAATAAAATTCCTTATGAAAAGAATTTTACTTAGTCTGACCGCAATTTTTGTGGTAATGACTATTGCTGCCAGGACGCAGTTGCCGAGGACGGTGCAGGGTGTGCCTTACACACCTAAGGCGGCCGACGGAAAACTTCGGGCGGCATCAGATTGGGAGTGGGCAACTCCCGACGACATGGCGGGTGATGCGAATTTCACCTTCGACATGATCAAGAACTGGACCGGAGAGGGCGAAAACCAAGCCGCTCTGGTGATTCAATGGAACTACGACGACGAGCCGGCGGCTTTGGTGTTCGGCTATCGTTGGACAGGTCAAGCCACTGGTGCCGACATGCTTAAGGCGGTGGTGAAAAACAATCCGCGCCTGTATGCATTGATGCAGTACACAAACGTTAGCTCGCCGACCGATCCCAATGGCGGCTACACCATCAACGGTATCGGCTGGGACGTGGACGATGACGGCGACATTGCCCTTATCGACACTGGCAACGGCAATCAGGTCTACGAGTCGGAAGACGGATTTTTTGAACATCCGCGCGGCTACAAACCCGGACAGGGCGGTTCCTCGGATTATGACTATGACAACTGGAAGGCGCGCGACACGGATGACATGTGGGGCGCCGGATGGTATTCTTCGTATTGGTCGTATTGGGTTAAGGACAATGCTAAAGACAAATTCAGCTATTCAAGTTGGGGCGCTTCTGGCCGTGTGCTTGAAAACGGCAGCTGGGACGGCTGGAATTTCGCAGCAGGAATGTCCCCCCATGACTGGAAATCGTTTGTCGCAGCGCCGCTGCCTATTCCTGCGGATGCAAAGACAGTGTTTGTAAACGAAGGCTTGCGCTATGAACTGAAAAGTTATTCTGCAAAAACCGTAAAACTTACTGCTCCGGAAACCGGTGTCTACACAGGCGAGGTTGCTGTGCCGTCGACATTTGTCGACGAGGGCGTGACATATACCGTGGTTGAGGTCGACAAAAATGCTTTTGCCAACTCGACAGTGACAACGGTCTCTCTTCCGGCAACAGTGACTGCCATAGGAAAAGAAGCGTTTAAAAACTCCACTATCGCCACGCTCAACGTGCCATCGGTCGATGGCGTGACAAAAATTGGCGACGGGGCATTTTTCGGATGCTCCAACTTTGCCACTCTCTTTGTGCCGTCGTCGATGACATCGATTCCCGACAGTATGTTTGAGGGAACGGCGATTGCCGACATCAAATTCCCTGCGCATGTGGAAGCGGTTGGAAAACGTGCGTTTGCCGCATGTCAGCAGCTTGCCGGAGTAGAGATTCCGACAACGATAACTGCAATTGGAGATGAAGCGTTTGCCGAGTCAAATGCAATCACATCTGTAAAAGTTGCATCGACATATCCTGTCGCGATTGCCGACAACGTGTTCAGCGCGGAAGCTTATGCCAATGCGACTCTTGAAGTGCCAAACGGCTACACTGCCGACTATGCGGCGGCTGCCGGATGGAAAAAATTTACCAAAGTAAGCGAATATGTCCTTGATGTCAAAGTAGGCGACATTTTCAAAGTAGGCGGAATGACTTATGCCGTGACTGCGGTAGGAGAGTCGAACAATGTAAAAGCCACCTACTGCAAGGTTGAAGGCACTCCAGACCGTAAAAAAATTGAGGCAGCCAACAAGGCTGGATATGTGGGTGAAATCACGATTCCTGCATCGGTGACTTTCCAGAATGTGAATTTCAACGTGACTGAGATGAGCGACAGCACTTTCTATGGTGCGTCGGAACTTACTCTTGCCAGAATAATCGCTCCGGTTGTTTCTTTGGGTGATTATGCTTTTTATGACTGTGGAAAACTTGAATCTGTCGACCTCCCGTCAACGCTTAAAAGACTGGGCGCATATGCATTTGCTTATTGCAAAAGCATCCCGAGCGTGACTTTGCCTGACGGGCTTACGGATTTTGGCGAAGCGCGTACATTCGCGTGGTGCTCAAAACTGAGTGAAATCAATTTCCCGGAGGGAGTTACGGCTTTGCCTGAATATTGCTTCTACGGAACAGGATTCCCTGGAATCAGATTGCCGTCGACTCTCCGTACTGTAGGCCGGAATCTTTTCCAGAGTTGCCCGTCGTTGCGTAAGGTGATTATTGAAGACGGACTTACGGAGATTTCTGACTATATGTTCAGCTCTTGCAGCAGTCTGGTTGTGGTAAAGATGCCTGACACTGCTATAAAAATCGGAAACTATGTTTTCCAGAATTGCACATCGTTGCGTATGCCGGTATTGCCTGCCGGACTTACTGAGGTGCCTAACTATATGTTCAGCAAGTGCAGCTCGATGGAATCAATCGAGCTTCCTGAAACGGTTACGAGCATTGGCAATTATGCATTTGAAAATTGCAGCAGCCTTGAATTTTCACTGCCTGCCGGCGTGACTAATTTGGGTAAAGGCGCGTTCAAGAATTGTAAGCTTATAAAGGAATTTACGATGCCTGCGGCGATGACTGAGATTCCTAATTCATTGTTTGCTGGTTGTGTGGGTCTTACTACTTTGAAAATCGGAAAAAGCGTGAATGCAATCAAGGGTTATGCCTTCGACGGCTGCAATATGCTTGCCAACATTGTTTATGCCGACGGTCAGACTGGAGTGAACCTCCCGTCGACATTGACATCGATTGAAGCGTATGCCTTCAGAGGGTGCAAAGCTGTCGGAACTTTAGTGCTTCCGGAGGCGTTGGCATCTTTGCCGAACTACGTTTTTGAAAATGCTGGATTGAATAGGCTTGTTCTTCCTCAAAAGAAGATGAACTACAACAACACGAATTTGGTTTACGGATGTACGGGCATAAAGGTATACTCTCCTGTAACCGAACCGGGAACGGCTGGAAGTTATACATGGCGCGTGAAGAACGGCTCGCCTGCGACGTTTGCCGAAATTGTTGTCCCTGCGGGATGTGAGAGCGCATACAGCAGCATTGGCTATTGGGGAAAATCTAAATTGACAGCACTTCAGCTGGAAGGGATTCAGCTGGTTGAAGGCTCGGCGAAGAAGGTTGGTGGAAATCTTGTCATTTCAGGCCGGATTGCCGGAACTTATGACGATGCTCATGCGCCTGCCGCATTCACGCAGTTCAACGACGGCGTGTTGTTCAAGGGCAAGACTGTGAAAGTGGTCTGCAAAATGACATCGGCGACGCTCGACATTGCCAAGGCGGCTTCGGTGACGGAAACGACGGTTGGCGACGACGCTACGTTTACGGTTACCATACCCGACACAGAGAATGCCGATATGTTGAGATTGATTGTTCAATACGAAGATTATACTGTAGGGTATCCGGAGATGATCAATGTCGAAAAGACGTTTGCTTTCACAGATGCGGAATATGACGCCCATTTCGATGAGTCGTTCACTCCGACGCTTGAGTTTTATAGCGATGCTTATTCGCTGGACAAGATTGAATTCTCATCGAGCAACACAAAAGTGGCAAGCGTGAACAAGCGCACCGGCGCGGTCAGCGTGAAGCGCGTTGAGGGCGACGCTGTGATTACAGCTGCGTTGAAGACCGATCCGGCTCTCAAGGCAACGATTACAGTGCATGCCGCGTTGCGCAATCCGGTTACCGGTTTTGTGCTTGGCAACGGCGACAAGACTATCAATCTTACATATCTCGACATCCTCGCTCTGTCGCCTACGGTAGAGCCTGCGAATGCCGATATTCAGACCTACGATGTCAGCGTAAGCGATCCTGAGGTGGCTACAACCTACGCCGCAAAGGCGTTCAACCCGTTGCGCAGTTTCTGGGAATTGATTACGCACAAGACAGGCACTGTCGACGTTACGTTCACATCGCAGGACGGTTCCGGCGCATCGACAACTTATACGGTCAACGTGCTTGAGCCAAACCGCGAACCTCTTGCCGACAGTTATCAGAATGGCACGTTCTGGCTCAACGAGGATTGGTTCGGACATTCTAACGGCTCAATCAACTATATTACCGACAAGGGCGAATTGAAATACCGTGTGTATGAGGCGCAAAACCAGTATCAGTCGTTTGGTTGCACGTCGCAGTACGGTATCATCCATGGCGACAAACTTATCGTGATGTCGAAGCAGGCAACCGACGGCGGCGACCCTCGCAAGGGCGGCGGTCGTGTTGTAGTGGCTGATGCCAAGACGCTCAAGAAATTGGCTGCGTTCGACTATATCGGTGCGGACACCGACGGTGACGGCAACGGCAACGGCGACGGACGCGCATGTGTCGGCGTTTCTGAAGACAAGGTTTATCTCGGCTCGACAGCCGGCATTCAGGTGCTTGACACCCGTAAGCTCACTTTGGGCGGAATGGTCGACGGTATCACTTCCGGTGAGAACCAGTACAACGGACAGATTGGCGACATGGTTGCCATCGGCAAATATGCGTTTGCAATCCAGCAGGGTGTGGGTGTGCATGTCATAGACATTGCCACTGACAAGGTGGTCAAGACATTCCCGGTAGAAAGCGACGATGCTTCTGGCGTTTCCGGCATGGGCTATCCTCAGGGTATCACTGTCACTGCCGACGGCAATGTGTGGGTTGCCACTACGGCCGACGCCTCAAAAGGTTTGTGCACATTCCGTTGCATCGACCCGAACACGCTCGACGTGACCGACAGTGTTGAACTTCCGGAAGGACAGCGCGTCACTTGCGGATGGGGTGCATGGCGCTCGACCAATTTCTTTGCTTCAAAGAGTGAGAATGCCATTTGGTATGGTGCCGGCGTAGAGGCGTCGATTGTGTCGGGCAACACGGGCTATTACAAGTGGACCGTCGGTTCCGACATTGCGGGAATCAAACCGGTGTTTGTGTTCCCTAACAATTTGGAAGGTGTTGACAGCAAGACGTTCCAGGCTCCTTATGCATGTGTGCGCTATGACGACCGCAAGGACCAGCTGCTTGTTGCGGCTACCCACGGCGCTTCGTCAAACTATCGCTACAATTGGCTCCACTTTGTTGACTGCAAGACGGGCGACATCGTGAAAACAATTAAGCTGAAGGATTATTATTGGTTCCCTTCAATGCCGATTTTCCCCGATAAATATGCTCCAGAGTTCAGCGATCTCCCTGAGGTGAGTGTTGATTTGGCAAAGGATGGCGACATATTTACAATCGACCTTAAGGATTATGTGACCGACAAGGACAATATCGATGCGGCAATACGCTTGTCGATTGTAGGAGGCGACGCTGTCGCTGCCGACAACACGGTCTCTGACAAGAGACTGGTCAACGCTACGCTTGAAAACGGTGTGCTTACAATCACTCCGTTGATTGCCGGTCACGGTAACCTCAATGTAAAGGCGGAGTCAAACGGCAAGACCACTACGGTCAGCATTCCTTATGCTGTGGAGGATTCGGCTTCAGGCATTCACAATGCTGATGGCGCTGCCGGCACATTGTCGGTTTGCGACAATATTGTCACTGTGAAGAATATGGCAGGAACCACCTTCGCGGTCTATGACATGGCGGGCCGTGTTGTCGGTGCGTTTGTAGCCGATTCCGATTGCGCACGCGTGGCATTGACGCTTCCGTCTGGAGTCTACGTCGTTGCGTCAACCAACGGCAGCCATACGCTGAAATTTTCAATCCAGTAAGTATTAATCAAGTGAGCTTGAGCGGTTGTTGACCGTTCGGGCTCACTTTTCAATGTGCTTTTTAAATGAAAATATTATCACGAGCAATAATCGTTGCGGCATTTGCCGCCGGAGTCTTGAATACAGTCAAGGCGTCGGAGACTGACTACACGAAAGGCATCATGATTGTCAACGAAGACTGGTATGGACACCAGAATTCAACGGTCAATTATTTGTTGCCCGATGATGTCGACGGCGATTATTGGCGCTACCGGGTTGTGCAGGCGGAGAATCCAGGAAAGGAATTGGGCTGCACGAATCAGTATGGTGCCATATGGAACGGACGTATGTATCTGATTGCCAAACAGGAGAAAGATCCAGGGGCTTCTGTAGTGGGCGGACGCATTTCGGTGACCGACGCCAAGACAATGAAGCTCATCAAGCAGCTTCAGATTATCGACCCCTCGGGGAGGCAGTGCGACGGCCGTGCTTTCTGCGGAGTGACCGACAAAAAGGGGTATGTGTCGACGAGCAACGGCATCTGGGTGCTCAATCTTGAGACTCTTGAGATTGAACGTCAGGTGGAGGGTTCGGGCAACCCGAATCTCGGTGACGACGACAAGCCCAACACTGATTCCGGCAGTTCGTTGTATTATGGGCAGACTGGAACGATGGTTCTTGCTGGTGGAAAAGTCTTTGCCGTGCATCAGCAATATGGACTGCTGGTGGTCGACACGCAGACCGACAAGGTTGTCGATGTGCTCGACATGGGTATTGTCGATGATGTTGTTGAAGCGGAAACAGGCAAACGCCCAGCTTCGGGAATAGGCTCGACGATAGTGCGGTCGAAAGACGGCAATCTGTGGTATGCAGTAGCCAAAAACGTGCAGGGCATGGGAGCGACGTTGCCATATGTGGTCAAGGTCAATCCTACAACGTTGGAGCGCGAGGTGGTGCATATCGACGGCGAAGGAATGTATCCGCCGTCAAACTCATGGTATGCATGGACTCCCGACCCGATGTGCGCGTCGCGGGTGACCAACAGCCTTTATTGGTGCGGCGGTGCCAACAGCTGGTTTACGACCTATTGCGTTTTCCGTTTCGATACCGACAGCCATAAGATTGAGAAAATCATCGATTTCTCTTCTGAGCCTGGCGATTGGCATATCTACGGATGCTCACTTGGCATCCATCCGCAGACCGACGAGCTGTATGCGTCGGTGTTTCATCAGTTTCAGGACCAGACGTACGCCACACGGCGCTATACATCTGACGGAGTCCTGAAGAATGTCTATCCGATGATTGCCAACTATTGGTTTCCATCGATGATTGTTTTTCCTACCGACCCATACAACAATCCGGGATATTCCTCGGTGTCGGTTCCTGCATCTGATGAGAATATTATGGTGAAAGTGGTCGACAGGTCGATTGTGGTCGACGGTTGCCATGATTTCCAAGTGTATTCGCTTGACGGCAAGATGTGTGGGTCTGAAAATCTTCAGCCGGGCATATATGTAGTCAGGGCAGATGGCACAACGCGGAAAGTAATCGTGAATTAGGATAAGTTTAGATAGTATTATAGTTTAGTTTTTAGCAGTTGAGGCGGAACGTCGGACGACGTGCCGCCTCAACTCGTTTTCAACAGGCTGTCGACAATGCCGGTTGGCAAGTTGTTGGTAATTCTTGGAAGAAAGAAGTAGGCAGTTTCATTAAATCTTCCTACATTTGTCGTTGAAAAGAATGAAGTATGGAGAACGTTAACGATATAAAGAATTCCAAGGAATACAGTGATTTCCGTGAGTACCAGGAATTCCGCAAATTCAAGGCGGAGCAATGGAAGTCGGCTCGAAGCAAGGCGCAGTTTACCGACGACGCGAAGATTCAGCCTCAGGACAAGGAGATTGAAGACGCGGTGCTTGGAGCGTTGATGCTTGAGCGCGATGCCTATGCCATTGTGTGCGACTTGTTGCGACCGGAGTCGTTCTACGACCCTGGAAACCAAAAAATTTATGCTGCAATCAACAAGCTCGGTGTGATGCAGCAACCCATCGATATGCTTACCGTCACGCAGCAGCTGCGTGCCGACGGTGCGCTCGACGATGTGGGCGGTCCGGTGCGCATCTCTGAATTGACATCCAATGTGGCTTCGGCGGCGCATATCGAATACCATGCGCGCATCGTGGCTCAGAAATTCTTGGCGCGCCGACTGATTTCGTTCTGCTCTGAGATAGAGAAAAAGTCGTTTGACGAGTCGTATGACATCGACGACCTTTTGCAGGAGGCTGAGGGTAAATTGTTTGAAATCTCGCAGGGCAACTTGAAGAAGGACTTCACGCAGATTGACCCTGTGATCAATTCTGCCATGGAGCAGATTGAGGCCGCCGGCAAGCGTGAAAGCGGCTTGAGCGGTCTGCAGACCGGTTTCCACAATCTTGACAAGCTGACGTCGGGATGGCAGAACTCCGACCTTATAATCATTGCCGCACGTCCGGCGATGGGAAAAACGGCGTTTGTGCTGTCGATGGCGAAGAATATGGCTGTCGACTACAACACTCCGGTGGCGATATTCTCGCTTGAAATGTCAAACCTTCAGCTGGTCAATCGTTTGATTTCAAACGTTTGCGAGATTGAGGGCGAGAAAATCAAGAGCGGACGTCTGAGCCGGCAGGAGTGGGAGCAGTTGAACTCGCGTGTGCGAAGCCTTTTCAGCGCGCCGCTTTATGTCGACGACTCTCCGTCTCTGTCAATCCTCGAGTTGCGCACGAAGGCGCGCCGTCTGGTGAAGGAGCATGGTGTGAAGATTATCATCATCGACTACCTTCAGCTGATGAACGCTACGGGTATGAAGTTCGGAAGCCGCGAACAGGAGGTGAGTATGATTTCACGAAGCCTCAAGCAGTTGGCCAAAGAGCTTAACATCCCGGTAATCGCACTGTCGCAGTTGAGCCGTAAGGTGGAGGAACGCAACGACGGCAACAAGCGTCCGCAGTTGAGCGACCTTCGTGAGTCGGGTGCCATCGAGCAGGATGCCGATATTGTTTGCTTTATCCACCGTCCGGAATATTATACACGTTCTACTACAGACGCTGAGAACAGGGATATCCGCGGCATGGCTGAGTTTATCGTGGCGAAGCACCGTAGTGGTTCGGTCGACGATATTGAAATGACGTTTGTCGCACGGTTCGCACGTTTCCAGAACCGTTCGGAGCCAATGCCGTTTGAGAAGGGTACGATGGCGTCGAAAATCAATGACGACCCGGGACCGCAGGAGGTCTACATTCCTGCTCCTGCCGACGGACAGCCGAATGCTGTCGACGCGTCGGCTATGGGGCTTGGCAATGATGCGCAGGGCGGACCGATGCCTGATTTCTTAAGTGAATAATTATGGGTTTCAGGAAAATAATGATTGCTGTGGCTTTTGCTGCAACCGCTGCTGTCGGTGGCGCCGCCGACAGTGTCATGCGCCGTCAGGCTGACGGTTTTCTGCAGGCGTTGCCCGACGGGTTGCAGCAGACACAGACTCTTGCAGTGGAGAAAGCCATTGCCGGCGACAATGCCGCTTTGATGGCTGTGCGCAATTCGCGGAACACGCGCCAGACGCTGTCGGAAAATGTCAGTGTGAGGCAGTTGTCGGAGTCGTTGCGGCTTTATGAGCCTAGCGGTGTCGACGGGAGGTTGCCGTTGCTGGTTTATTTCCATGGCGGCGGCTGGACTTTCGGCAGTCTGAACAGCTGTGCGCGGTTTTGCGACGCGGTGGCGGCTATGGGTGGCGTGAAGGTGCTTGCCGTTGACTATCGGCTTGCTCCCGAGCATCCGTTCCCGTGCGGACTGCACGACTGCTGCGATGCGGTGGCATACGCCCGCGACAATGCCGCTTTGTTGGGCATAGACGCATCGCGCATCAGCGCCGGAGGCGACAGCTCGGGCGGCAATCTTGCTCTTGCCGTGGCTCTTTCCGATGAATGCCGTGGCGCGCTGGAGTCGCTTGTGCTTTTTTATCCGGTCACTAAGGCTTTTGCCGACGGCTCGGAGTCGTGGCGTAAATATGGCAGCGGCTACGGGCTCGATGCGGATTTG
>OLGM01001219.1_pt1 | contig 12306 bp, 15 predicted proteins | sample 1606001 | NCBI WGS metagenome assembly OLGM01 (sample SAMN03283294) | human gut metagenome | biome: human-associated habitat; material: feces | host: Homo sapiens | place: Peru | collected 2012
CTGTAACATATACAGGCACATGTCTTCTTCCGTCATGTACAGCAAATGTATGGCCGATGAATGACGGGAAGATTGTAGAACGGCGTGACCATGTCTTTATAACTGATTTATCACCTGCAGCGTTCATAGCATCTACTTTTTTAAGTAAGCTTTCATCAGCAAATGGTCCTTTTTTTAATGAACGTGCCATTTATTCAACCTCCTAATTATTTGATTGCGCGACCGTCTCTTCTACGAACGATCATCTTGTTAGACTGTTTGTTCTTCTTTCTGGTCTTTAAGCCAAGTGCAGGTTTGCCCCATGGAGTACATGGTCCTGGACGTCCTACAGGTGCCTTACCTTCTCCACCACCGTGTGGATGGTCGTTAGGGTTCATAACAGAACCACGGTTTGTAGGACGAATACCCAAATGACGAGTTCTTCCAGCTTTACCAATGTTTACTAATTCGTAATCTTCATTTCCAACTACACCAATAGTTGCCATACAAGTTCCAAGAATTTTTCTTGTTTCACCTGACATTAAACGAACGATTACATATTTACCATCTCTACCAAGTATTTGAACACTTTGTCCAGCAGATCTAGCAATTTCAGCACCTTTACCAGGTTTTAATTCAACATTGTGTACTAATGTACCAACAGGAATATTTTGAAGTTGCATTGCATTACCAACTTTGATATCACATGCTTCTCCAGATTCAACGATCATTCCTACTTTTAAATCTTTTGGTGCAATAATATATCTCTTTTCACCATCTAAGTAAGTGATTAAAGCTATATTAGCATTACGATTTGGATCGTATTCAATTGTTGTAACTTTACCAGTTACATTGAATTTATTTCTTTTAAAATCAATTATACGATATTTTCTTTTTGCTCCACCACCGATGTGTTGTACAGTCATTCTACCTTGATTATTACGTCCACCAGTTTTAGAAATGGTTTTTAATAAACTTTTTTCTGGTGTTGAAGAAGTAATTTCTTCATTAGTTAAAGTAGACATTCCTCTACGACCATTCGTAGTTGGTTTATATTTTCTTATACCCATGATAACTTAACCTCCTACTATATTTCTATAGCATAACCGTCTTTTAAAGTAACGATAGCTTTCTTATAAGTTTTTGTTTTTCCAGTATATCTTCCAACTCTTTTTTCCTTAGATTTAGTATTAAGAGTTCTAATAGAAGCTACTTTTACATTGAAAGCACTTTCAATAGCATCAGCGATTTCAACTTTATTAGCATCTTTTCTTACTTTGAAAACATAAGTTTTTCCATCTTCTGCTAAATGAGCAGATTTTTCAGTAATTACTGGTGCAATAATTAAATCTTTCATTATTTAAGTGCCTCCTCTACATAATTTACAGTATCAGAATCCATTACCAATGTATCAGCATTAACGATATCATATACATTTAGTTCATCAGCCATTATTACAGCTACATTTCCTAAATTTCTAGTTGCTAAATATAAATTTTCAGCATCACCAGCAGATACAAATAATACTTTGCCAGTTGCTTTTAATGTTTCTAATAACTTAATAGCATCTTTTGTTTTTGTGCTTTCAAGAACTAGTGAATCAACTACAACTAATTTCTTTTCAGCTAATTTTTCAGATAAAGCAGTTTTAAGCGCTAATCTTCTTTCTTTTCTATTTGTTTTGAATGAGTAACTTCTAGGAGTTGGTCCAAATACGATTCCACCGCCTCTATAGTGTGGTGCACGAATAGATCCTTGTCTAGCATTACCAGTTCCTTTTTGTCTGTATGGTTTTCTTCCTCCACCAGATACTTCGCTTCTGCCTTTAGTATCAGCAGTTCCTTGTCTTAAGGAATCTAATTGTAAACGAATAGCTTTCTTTAATACAATATCATTTCCTTCATTTTTCCAAATTTCATCATTAATTGTTAAATCTTTAACTTTTTCACCTTTAAGGTCGATAACATTAACTTTTGTCATTATATGTTTTCTCCTTTCAACTAAGCTTCAGTAGATTCCTTGGCTTCAGTTTCAGTGTTTTCTGTTACTTCAGTAGTTTCTACAGTTTTTTCTACTTCTGTATTTACTTCTGTGTTTTCTACTTCAGTATTACTTTCTTCAACACTTTCATTAATGATGATATCTTTTGGTTCAACTTTTCCACCTTTAACAGCAGATTTAATTAAAACTAAAGATTTTTTTGGCCCTGGAATATTTCCACTTACTAATATGTAATTATCTTTTACACAAACTTCAATAATTTCTAGATTTTGAATAGTAACTGTTTCTGAACCCATATGTCCAGCTAGTTTTTTACCTTTCAAAACACGCATTGGTCTCATTGTTCCCATTGAACCTGGACGTCTATGATATCTTGAACCATGTGTTTCAGGTCCTCTAGATTGATTATGACGTTTGATAACACCTGCGAATCCTTTTCCTTTAGAAGTACCAGTTACATCAACTTTTTCTCCTACTTCAAAAGTGTCAGCTGCTAATGTACTTCCTAGAGTATAGTTATCTACAGATTCAACTCTAATTTCTTTTAAGAAGCGCTTAGGAGCAACACCTGCTTTTTTTGCATGACCGATTTCAGCCTTTGTTGCATTTTTTTCCTTTTTGTCAACTACAGCAAGTTGTACAGCGTTATATCCATCTTTTTCAACAGTTTTGATTTGAGTAATAACGTTAGGTTTAACTTCAACTATAGTAACAGGAATAATTTTTCCATCTTTCGTAAATTTTTCTGTCATTCCGACTTTTACGCCTAAGATTCCTTTCATTTCATTTCCTCCATTATTATTTTAATTATATAGTTTTGATATTAATTTCAACTCCGCTAGGTAAATCTAAGCGAGTTAGAGCATCCATAGTTTCTTTACTAGGATCTTTAATATCGATTAATCTCTTATGAGTACGCATTTCGAATTGTTCACGACTGTCTTTGTATTTGTGAACAGCTTTTAATACTGTAATCTTTTGAATTTCTGTTGGTAGTGGAACTGGTCCTGAAACCTCTCCACCAGTACGTTTAACAGTTTCAATTAGTTTAGCTACAGCATTATCTAAAACTCTGTGATCATAAGCTTTTAATCTTATTCTAACTTTTGACATTAAACATGTCCTCCTTCCGTCTATATCATTGTATAAACATAGCTCCGTTACAAATTAACCTGATTACACCAGTTTATTTAGCAACTCCTCCTAGCGTATCAGCAACCTTGCACATCTCAGCCAGTTAAACTATGAACAATTATACATTAATAATCTATTAAAATCAAGTACTTTTTAGCACTTTTTTCATTTTTTATATATCCCTAAAAAAACAAATACATGATATAATTTAATAGAGGTGAAATGTATGGAACTTGATGTAATAATTCCCGCCTATAATGAAGAAGAGAATCTAGAAAAACTTTATGAAACATTAGAAACAAATTTAAATGATATTAAACATAACCTTATATTTGTAGATGATGGTTCTAAAGATAATACTTATAAAGTATTAGAAAGCTTATATAAGAAGAATTCTAATATTGTTAAGGTAATAAGGTTTTCTAGAAACTTTGGCAAAGATGCAGCCATATATGCAGGTTTAAAAAGATCTAAGGCAAGTTATGCTTGTATAATTGATGCCGATATGCAACAGAATCCTAAATTAATTAAAGACATGTTAAAAGTATTAAAAGAAAATGAAGAATATGATATGGTTGCAATGGTTAATGATTATAGTAATGAATCAATTCTTTCTAAATTGTTAAAAAAATCTTTTTATTTCATAATGAATAAAGCTTGTGATCAAAAGTTTAAAGCTGGTGCTAGTGATTTTAGATTATTAAGAGATTATGTTGTTAAATCCCTTGTAAGTATGAGCGAAAATAATAGATTTACTAAGGGTTTATTTTCTTGGGTTGGTTACAATACATATTATATGGATTATAAAGCCGGTAAGCGTGAATACGGAAAATCAAAATTTAGATTAAAAAAACAAATTAATTATGCAACAGATGGTTTAATAAACTTTTCAACAAAGCCATTAAGAATTGCAACATTTTTAGGAAGTATTATTTCTGGATTTGCTCTTATATATTTAATTATTGTTATTATTGGAGCAATTGTTAATAATGCTAAACTTCCTCCATATACAACAATGATGTGTGTTATTCTTTTACTTGGTGGTATTCAGCTTTTAGTTATTGGTATCATGGGTGAATATATTTCTAAATCTTATATTGAAGCTAAAAACAGACCAATATATATTGAAAAGTCTTCTTTAGGTTATAACGATGACATATTATAAAAAGAGTTCAATCGAACTCTTTTAGTTTTCCCTAATTTCTCTTATGTAGTTATTAACTTTAGTCGCCCATTCCCCACTATATGCATACTTAGGTCCCATTTTTTCTGGAGTATCTAACCCTTGTAAATAATAGTTATTATAAATAATACCTAGATAAGATTCTATTCCTTCTTCTAACGTATCATATTTGCTATAACTTTTACCATTACAACTATTACCACCTTTTAATCCACCTATATTATTACATTCAGTAGTTAAAGAAGAACATTTCCATTTGCAACCAGTTTCTAATAAAACTATAGCAACACTTAAATATGGATCCATTCCTGTATCTCTAGTATACTTAGCAAAATAGTATCCAGTATTAGTTAAATAATCATTTAAGTTTCTATTTAATTTATTTGTAAGTTCAGTTATAGTCATACCTTCATATATTATCGAGCCATCATCAGCAATCTCCGGTTCATCTATAATTTGATAATCCTCTTCATCACTTATATTTTCTATTTCTTCATTTCTTTCTTCAATTGGAACTCTTAAAGTAGTTTGGGTTTTAACAGTTGTAGCAACTGCCATTTTAGGTACATTAGTTGCTCCACCATAATATTTAACTACGTTCTTAAGTGGTTCATCTATCTTAGTATTACCAAAGTAACAAAATTTAATAAATACAAATATAAATATTGATAATAATAATGTAACAGAAAGAATAATTATATTGGTTTTATTTTTAACTATCATATATTTCCTCTATTCTTATACTACTTCAGTATATCATATAGTATATATATTTTCAATCAAGAAAAAAAGCACTAAGCTAGTGCTTAAATGCTTCTAAATAAATCTTTTCTTTTAACTACAGCTAAAACTGCAAGACCAATTCCAGCAACAACAGCAAATTCTAATGCGTATTCTTTAACTCCAGTTTTTGGGCTTTTAACACAATTAGCTTTTGAAGTTACTGTTTCAACTAATGTACAAGTATCTGCTTGACTTCCAACAGTTGTCCAAGTGTAATCTTCACCACATGAATAACATGCATATTTTTGTTCAGTTTGCTTTTTATTACAATCTTGTTCTTTGTTCATGTATAAAACTGGAACATAATCATAACCATTAGTAGTAGCATATGGAACTTTCTTTAATACAGCACTTGTGATTTTATCGTTTCCATCTTTTACCATTTCCACAACATATACATCAGTTCCTTCAACTGTTGAAGTAAAGAAACCTTTAAATTTTCCCATTGCTTCAGGTCTTACGCTTGTATCTGCTTTATCTTTTAAGTAATTAAATACTTTAATAGCAAATTCTGAAGTAATTGTATTATCTTGGTTTACTCCAAAAATTCCTTTTATTTCATCCAATGAAATTAATGTTAAGTTTCCCTCTACAGGATTACTATTATCGTCTATTAAAGCACTATAGTAAGTTTCATCTTTACTAACTGTAAGTCCTTTTTGAGGAAGTAAGTTAGTTGTTAAATATTTGTAAGCACCAGTATGATCAAATTTTGTTACATCTTCACTCATATTAGGATCAGCAAATACATCACTTGTATATCCATTTAAACCTATAAGCCATGACTTAACAAATTTACTATCTGTATCAGAATCTTCAAGAATCATTGAGCTTGTTCCTTGAGTATCTGTAGCTGATGTGTAAAAATTTCTTTCTTCTCCTTTTTTATATTCCCCATATCCGTCTGCTTTTGCTATTGTTGGTAATACTGCAGCTAATGACATAATAATTGCTAGTAACTTACCGCATCCTTTTTTCATAAAATATCACTCCTTTTATTATTTTATCTTTTACTATGATAAATATAACATAAAATGACAAAATATTCTATAAATTTTTGATTTACTTTAATATTTTACATAAAAAAAGTAAAACTACTTTTCTTCAGTTGTTTTACTTTCTTCTTTTTTTGGTTTTGGAAGAGCATCTTTTCTACTTAAATTTAATCTTCCTCTATTATCATATCCTTGTGATACAACAACAATTTCATCTCCAACTTTAACTAAATCACTAGGTTTGTTAACTCTTTCATGTGCAAGTTGAGAAACATGAACAAGTCCTTCACATCCAGGCCACAATTCAACAAAGCATCCAAAGTCTTCAACTTTAACTACTTTAGCAGTATATTTAACTCCCATTTCTACTTCTCGAGCAATATTTTTAATCATTTCCGCAGTTTTATTAATAATATCTCTATTAGTGTGATAAATAATAACTTGACCATCATCATTTAAATCAACTTTAACTGCATCTTTATCTTGAACAGTCTTAACATTGCTTGCCTCAAGAATAATCTTAGTAATAGTGTCTCCACCTTTACCAATTACTTCTTTTATCTTATCTGGATTAATCATAAATGTTTCAGTTTTTGGAGCATATTCAGAAACTTCGCTTCTTGGTTCTTTAATTTGTTTTTCCATTACATCAAGAATTTCCATACGTGCTTTCTTAGCTTGTTCAAGAGCTTCTGCAAGTATTTCTTTAGTAATACCTTTTATTTTTATATCCATTTGTAGTGAACAAATACCTTTTCTTGTTCCACCTACCTTAAAGTCCATATCGCCTAAATGATCTTCCATTCCTTGAATATCTGTTAATATTTGATATTTGCTTCCATCTTTAGAAGTAATAAGTCCCATTGCAATTCCAGCTACTGGTGCTTTAATTGGAACACCTGCAGCCATAAGTGACATACAGCCTGCACATATAGTAGCTTGACTTGATGATCCATTTGATTCAAGTATTTCAGATACTACTCTAACTGTATATGGGAATTCTTCTTCAGAAGGCATTACTTGTTTTAAGCATCTTTCTCCTAAAGCTCCATGTCCAATTTCTCTTCTTCCAGGAGAACCATATCTTCCTGTTTCCCCAACTGAAAATGCTGGGAAGTTATAATGTAGCATAAAATGTTTTTCAGCTTCTAAACTGATTCCATCTAGAGCTTGATATTCATTTAAAGCACCTAAAGTTGTTATAGCAAGAGCTTGAGTTTCTCCACGAGTAAATAATGCACTTCCGTGTGTTCTTGGAAGTAAATCAATCGCTGTTGAAAGAGGTCTTATTTCATCCATCTTTCTTCCATCACTTCTAGTATGTTCATCAACTGTTATACTTCTAAAAATATCATATTCAATATTTTCAAGAACCATTTTAACTTTAGTTGTTAAAAGAACTAATTCTTCTGCATCTAAAGATTCTTTATTTTCACTTTCATATTTAGAAACTATTTCTTCTTTTACGGCATCAATTGCTGCATATTTTTCTAATTTTTCTTTTATACGCATTGATTTGTCTAATTTTTCAGCAGCTAAATCATAGATTTCTTTTCTTAAACTATCTTCAATTTCTATATGTTCATAAGTCATTTTTTCTTGACCTATTTCAGATATAATACTTTCTTGGAATTCACATAATTCTTTAACTGCTTCATGACCAAACATTAAGGCTTCTAACATATCTGCTTCTGATACTTCTTTACTTCCTGCTTCAACCATATTAATTGCTTTTTTAGTTCCGGCAACTGTTAAATCAATATCTGATTCTTCAAGTTCGCTTGGAGTTGGGTTAATAACAAATTTACCATTTATTCTTCCTACTTTTACTCCAGCAATTGGACCATCAAATGGTATTTTAGAAATACATGTACATAAAGATGAACCAAACATAGCAGTTAATTCTGGAGAATTATCTGTATCTACAGATAAAACTGTATTTACTATTTGTACTTCATTTCTAAAATCTTCAGGGAACATTGGACGCATAGGTCGATCTATCATACGTGCAGCAAGTGTTGCAGCATCAGTTGGTCTTCCTTCTCTTTTAATAAATCCTCCAGGAATTTTTCCTACTGAATATAATTTTTCTTGATATAAAACCATAAGTGGAAAGAAATCACTTAAAATATTTGCATTATTTCCAACTACCACAGTTGATAGAATTACTGTGTCTCCATATCTTACCACTACTGAGCCATGAGCTTGCTTTGCAACTTCTCCATGTTCAACTACGATTTTTCTTCCTCTAAAATCGTATTCAAAAACTTTTTTCATTTCATCACCTCTACTAATTTTAAATAAAAAAAGGCACTTAAAACAGGTGCCTACTTTCTTATATTTAATTTTTTGATTAACTCACGATAAGCTTCAACGTCTTTTGCTTTTAAGTAATCAAGTAAACTACGTCTTTTACCAACCATCATTTGTAATCCTCTTTTTGAATGATAATCGTGAATGTGAACTTTTAAATGTTCAGTTAAATCATTGATTCTTTCAGTTAATACAGCAATTTGTGCTTCTGTAGAACCAGAATTTTTTTCACTTTTACCAAATTCTTTGATTAATTCAGCTTTTCTTTCTTTAGTTACAGCCATTTTCAATTCCTCCTTTTTTTTAATCGGTTTAAACTTAGTAAAAAATCGGAGACTTTCAAAACCAAGTAAAAACTTCTTAGTTAATTATATTATAAAGATTTATAAAAATCAATAACTTTTTTATTTGTATGTTTTTACTATTGTATAAGGCAAATCAGGATAGTTAATAAATTTATAAGATCTATCACTTTCTAATGAAAGTCTATACAACAAATTATTAATTACATTTAAATAATGATTGAAGTTAATATAACCTCCTTTAAGGCATCCACAAAGTAAAATATATGCATCTATATCATTTTTAAAAGATGATTTAAGCATTTCTTCAGTTATTGTACAAGGAAAATGTCCATACATTAAGTTATACTTTTTTACATCCGTATTTTCATCAAAATTTCCTGTGATTATATTTAAATTTCCATAATCTTTTATCTTTACAAGAGGATCAATTACTGTAATGGTTCCTTCTTTTTGTTCTTTTTTTAAGCTTTTGGCTAAAGAAGGTATTATTCCACATCCTACTTCTAATAGATCACTATTTATATCACAGTCTTCTTTCATATGTTTAATAAATGCTCCATACGAATTTTTATATAATCCCTCTGATAAGCCACATTCTTCATATGCTTCCATTAAATAACATTTAATGTACCCTTTATATTCGTAAGATGCAATAAAATTTTCTTGTAATTTTTTTAATAATTCGGGTGAATAATATATACCATACTTACTAATATATTCAGTTAATGCAATCTTAAGTTCAAAGAATTTATCCCTTGTCATATTTACCCCCCCTTCTTTTGTGATTGATATTATAAACATTTTCTATATTCAAGTAAAATATTTATTTAACTTCCCGTTTTTTCTATTTCGGGATTTTACTTTCAGAATTCCTTGGGGGGGATATAGTCAAGGGTGAAACTTTGTTGAACTTGTATACCCTTTGTAAATGGTAATATGGAATTGGACAAAAACGGCAATCTAGGAATTGGACAGTTTTGTCCAATTCTTTTTTTCATTAAATGATACAATTATGATATCTTTTCTAAGATAGATTGGAGTTGATTTTAATGAGAAAAGATGTAAACAATGAAATTATTAGAAAAGGAGGTGATAATATTAATAAAAGTGAATTAGCAAGAATTATGGGTTGCTCAAGGCAAACAATTTATAATCGAGAGGAAAGGCTAAAAAATCCTAAGCCTAAAAAAGTTATAAAAAAAACTAGTAAGTTAGATCCATACAAAGAAATAATAGATACAAAAGTAGACAAATATCATAGTAAAGCAATAAACGTTTATAAGTTCATTAAAAAACAAGGCTATACAGGTGGATATGGAATAGTTAAAAATTATGTAAGAAAGCATAAAAATGAAGAAATAAAAAAAGAAACAATTAGATTTGAAACTATTCCTGGTCTACAAGCTCAAGTAGATTGGAAAGAATCAATGACTTTAGTAAATAAATATATTTCTTATTATACTTGGCTATTCAAGATATAAATTTATTAAATTAACGAATGATAGAAATCAAAACACATTATTTAAATGTATGGCCGAAGCGTTTGAATACTTTAATGGATGTCCACGGGAAATTTTATTTGATAATATGAAAACCGTTGTTGATAAAGCTAGAACAACCGTGACAAATGTAATATTTAATAAGAGATTTAAAAGCTTTAGTAATGATGCAGGATTCACACCACTCGCTTGTGCTGGATATAGGCCTAAAACAAAAGGGAAAGTCGAAACTTTAGCAAGAATAACGGAAAGACTCAGACCGTATAATGAAGAATTTGAAACCTGGGAAGAACTAGATAAAATAGTAAAAGAAATAAATGAAAATATAAATAGTGAGATAGTACAAGGTATAAATATTATTCCAAATCAAATTTATGAAAAAGAAAAAGAGTATCTAAATCCTTTACCATTATGGGATAGACTAATTAATTACTATGAGCCCGAAAAAACTTATAAAGTATCTAAAAAGTCTATGATAACATATAAAGGAAAAAAATACTCAGTTCCAACATATCTGATAGGGAAACAAGTTACCATAACAGAAATGGATTCCAGAATCAATATATATTATAACATGACGGACCTTGTTTGCCAACATGAGATGAGTGATAAATACTTAAATTACCATGAAAGTGATTTAAAGGAATAATGAAAAGTGAAGCATATAGAAATAAAACAGATGAAGAAATACAAGAAATAATAGAATTAAAAAAGAAAGATAAATTGTTAGGAGTGAAAATAGATGAATGAATATAATAACTTATTGAATAATTTGGAAGTATTAAAATTAGAAAAAATGAGAAGCTTTTTACCAAATTATTTAGAAGAAATAACAAACAAAAAAATACCATTTCAGAAAGCATTTTTGGAGTTAACGAATAAAGAAATAGAATATAGAAATGAAAGAGCTTCAAAAATTCAAATAACTGTATCTGCTTTTCCATATGAAAAGGAATTAAAAGATTTTGATTTTGATTATCAACCATCGGTTGATAAAAGTAAAATTGAAAATTTAAATACTTTGCGTTTTATAGAAAAACACGAAAATATATTGTTTATAGGGTCAAGTGGTGTCGGAAAGACACACTTGGCTATAGCAATAGGAATAACAGCAGCGAAGAAAAGATATTCAGTATATTTTATAAGTTGTCATGATTTAATAACACAATTAAATAAAGCCCATTTTGAAAATAAATTAGAAAATAGAATCAAACATTTTTGTAGGTATGAGTTATTAATAATAGACGAAATTGGCTATTTACCAGTAGATAAACAAGGAGCTAATTTATTATTTCAATTAATAGCAAAAAGATATGAAAAAAGATCTACAATAATAACAACCAATATGACGTTTAGTAAATGGGGTGATGTATTTAGTGATAATACACTAGCAAATGCAATTTTAGATAGATTATTACACCACTCTCATGTTATTAGTATAACCGGTAATTCATATAGAATAAAAGATAAAATAGATCAACTTGAAACCACAGAAAAAAGATAGTGTTAAACTATCTTAAATAATAAAAAAGTGTCCAACTTTTAAATTGCCGTTTTTGTCCTTGTGGAACTCTTTTACGGTTGTCTTGTAAATACGAGGATCGTGACCGAACATTGCGATAGCCTCTTCCTGACCGTAATCAGTCTTTAAGACCTTTGGCCACTCAGGCCATGGATTGTTTGCAGCACGCTCTGTAGGCGGACAAGGCATCATCTCAAGCTGTGTGACTGATTTGGCTCCCTGTCGGATTGCTGTTCCGACACAGTCGTTTCCTGTGTCACCGCCACCGATAATGACTACATTTTTGCCCTTTGCAGATACAAACTTGCCATCTGTCAGGTTTGAATTTAAAAGGCTCTTTGTATTCTGGGTAAGGTAATCAACAGCAAAGTAAATACCCTTTGCATCTCTTCCGTCTGCCTTTATGTCTCTTGGATTTTTGGCACCACAGCAAAGGATTACCCTGTCATACTTCTTGTAAAGCTCTGCCGGCTTTATATCCTTTCCGACATCACAGCCTGTGACAAAATGAATGCCCTCTTCCTTCATTATATTAACTTTTCTGTCAATAATGCTCTTATCAAGCTTCATATTCGGAATACCGTACATGAGC
>OLGM01001221.1_pt1 | contig 12289 bp, 8 predicted proteins | sample 1606001 | NCBI WGS metagenome assembly OLGM01 (sample SAMN03283294) | human gut metagenome | biome: human-associated habitat; material: feces | host: Homo sapiens | place: Peru | collected 2012
AAAACAGTTGATGGAAGTGAGGAAATTCAAATAGCAACTTATGATGATAAGGAGCACTTTATGGAATCTGTTGAAGGGGCTGCTATTGCATCAGACAAAGAAACTAAAGTTTTTGGACCTTATGATACAAAGGAAGAATTTTCAAAGGCTTATGATGATCTCATAAAAAAAGCCCTCCTCCCTCTGCGGGAACAGGGCTTAAGTGGTGCTGTTTATACCCAGGTATCGGATATTGAGGAGGAGGTCAACGGAATTCTCACCTATGACCGGAAGGTCGTAAAACTAAATCTGCCTGAGACCTCAGAAGAATCACGTTCAAAAGAGGAATCTTCAGAATCATAGCCTTCCGAATAATTATCTTTAGAATAATTATCTTTAGATAGTAATCTTCAGAATGGTAATTTTCAAAATAGCGGCTGCATCATGCGGCTGCTGTTTTTTCTCCGTTCAACGTTCTCTCAAGCTTCTTTTTGACATAAAAGTATGCCGGAACAAGGAAGATATCTGCCATAATCCATGCAAGCGGGCTTGCGAAGCAGGCGCCGGTAAATCCAAATACCGGAACAATGAAAATACCCATCAGAGTTCTTGCTATCATCTCAAATACTCCGGACAGAATAGCGAAGGTGCTGAATCCCATTCCCTGAATCATATACCGGATGACATTCACGAAAACCAACGGAATAAAGAATGCTGCATTGATTAGCAGGAACTCTCTTGAGCTGTCAAGCAGCTCCTTACTCGCATCCGTTACAAAGAGTCCGCACAGTGTTCCACCTGCAAAGTACATGATAATAAATGCCACGATCGAATAAACAATACCGAAGATACTGCAGGCAAAGAGTCCCTTGCCAAGACGGTCCAGCTTCTTTGCTCCCACATTCTGGCCACCGTAGGTTGCCATTGTTGTTCCAAGTGCATCAAACGCACAGCAGAAGAACATGCTGACCTTACTGCCGGCAGTAACTGCGGCAACGGCTGTAGCTCCAAGGGTATTCACAGAGGTCTGTAAAATAACCGATCCGATTGCCGTGATGGAATACTGTAATCCCATCGGCACACCCATGGCGCACAGCATACCGATATGAGGCATACTAAGCTTCCATTCGTCCTTTGTAATACGAAGGATCTCGAATTTCTTCATCATATAAATCAGGCAGAGAATACCCGAAATCAGCTGAGAGGCAACGGTGGCAACCGCAGCTCCGGAAACACCCATATGCAGATTGATGATGCAAATCAGATCCAGCGCAATATTAATTGCTGAGGAAATAATCAGGAATACCAGCGGAATCTTGCTGTTCCCCATAGAACGCATGATACCGGACAAAATATTATAAAGGTAGGTTGCCGGAATTCCTAAAAATACGATAAAAATATACTGGTAAGAATACTCAAAAATGTCCTCCGGCGTCTTCATCCACATTAAGATATCACGACACAGAATACATACCACTACGGTAATCACCAGAGACAGGACAATTCCAAGCCACACGCAGTTCGCCACATACCTGCGCATGTCCGAATAATCCTTTGCTCCAAAACGTTGTGCAATCGGAATGACACATCCACCGCACACGCCCATTACAAATCCGACAATCAGGAAGTTAATGCTTCCGGTTGCGCCAACACCCGCAAGAGCATTCATTCCCAGCGTTCTTCCCACAATAAAGGTATCTACCACACTGTAAAACTGCTGAAAAATAAATCCGATCAGCAGCGGCATGGAAAAGCTTAAAATCAACTTCATGGGAGATCCCACGGTCATATCCTTTGTTGCACTCTTTGCCATAATTTAACTCCTCTTAATTCTCCAAAATATTATCTGTTTCCCAATTATGCGCTTGATTATTTTATTACGGCTTATTTATATTTGCAAGTAAATTCTTGCCTGCACATTTTCAGGTAAATTCCTTCCTACACATTTTCAGATAAATTCCTGCCTACACATTTTCGAGGCTGTGAATCGTTACCGGAACGAGGTACGAGTGAACAGTAACAGTTTCATGCTGGGCAATGAACGTACAAAAGCGCAAATATACTATACCTGTAGTATACTTACGCTTTGTATGATTTCTAGTAAATTTTCATCTGATAACTGTACAAATCTACGATCTTTCCGTTCAGTTATAACAGTTTGCTGCCATTATGCAAACGGATTCTCAGACTTATAAAGCATTCCCTTCGGCTGGTTGAATCCGATATTCTTAACGCCTAAGAACTTGAATACTTCATACATTAATTTTCCGTAATGTCCGAATGCTACAGCTCCATGATGAGGGAATCTGCCTTCTACAAGTACGTGACGGTAGAAGCGTCCCATTTCAGGAATAGCGAAGATACCAATACCACCAAAGGATCTGGTCGGTACATCCAGGATCTCACCTTCTGCGATATAGGAAACCAGTTCTCCATCGGAATTGCACTGCAGACGATAGAAGGTAATATCGGAAGCTGCAATATCACCCTCCAGAGTACCTCTTGTGAAGTCCGGTTCAGAGCCGACGGGCTCAAGAAGTCTGTGCTGAATGAGCTGATATTTTACGGCTCTGGTGGAGCACATCTTGCATTCCGGTGTATTTCCGCAATGGAATCCCATAAAGGTATCGGTTAATGCATAGTTGTATTTGCCAGCGATGTCTTCATCGTAAATGTACTTCGGTACGGAGTTGTTGATGTCGAGCAGGGTAACTGCATCCTCGGATACACAAAGTCCGATGTACTCACTTAATGCTCCGTAAATATCTACTTCACAGGATACCGGAATACCACGGGAAGCTAAACGGCTGTTTACATAGCAAGGTTCAAAACCAAACTGTGAAGGGAATGCAGGCCAGCACTTGTCAGCAAATGCAACATACTTTCTTGCTCCCTTGTGGTTCTCTGCCCAGTCAAGTAAGGTAAGCTCGAACTGAGCCATCTTGGCATTGAGGTCTTCATAGTAACAGCCTTCGCCCATTTCCTTAGCCATGTCTGCACATACCTCCGGAATACGGGGATCGTTCTCATGCTCCTTGAAAGAAACAAGCAGATCAAGCTCAGAGTTCTCTTCGATCTCTACGCCAAGCTCATATAAGCCCTTGATCGGTGCATTACATGCGAAGAAGTCCTGCGGACGGGGACCAAAGGTAATAATCTTAAGGTTCTTAACACCGATGATGGCACGTGCAACCGGTACGAAATCACCGATCATCTTTGCAATGTCATCTGCAGTTCCAACCGGATATTCCGGAATATATCCCTTAAGATGACGCATGCCAAGGTTGTAAGAGCAGTTCAGCATACCACAGTATGCATCGCCTCTTCCGTTGATCATATCTCCGTCGCCTTCTGCTGCTGCAACGAACATGCAGGGGCCGTCAAAATTCTTTGCAATCAGGGTTTCCGGTGTTTCCGGTCCGAAGTTTCCTAAGAATACAACAAGTGCATTACACTCTGCCTTCTTGACATCCTCAACAGCCTTCAGCATATCCAGTTCGTTCTCAACCGTTACCGGGCACTCATATAAGTCGCCCTTGTACGCTGCCTTGATTGCTGCACGTCTCTTCTGGGATAATTCGATCGGGAAACAGTCACGGCTGACTGCCACGATACCAAGCTTTACTACTGGTAAATTGTTCATGTTTCTTTCCTCCATTTTCTTAATAAAATCATAACCGTTCTGCCGTGCCATTCATAAGCTGCCGGATTGTACAAGCTCCCCTTAGTGAGCAAGCTCCCACGGTCATCCTGCACATCATTTCTGCATGGCTAAACTGTTACATAAAATTATAAAGATAAGTTCTCTCCAACAAGTCCCATCGGGCTTCCTTCCGGAAGTCCTCCTTCGGGATGTCCGAGGAGCCACTTATTTACTGCGGTTAAATGGCCGTCTTCTCCATCGGCATGTTTGGACTTCAGATCATAGTTGGTGCCCTTCGGAAGTACAATCGCTACCTTAAAGCCGTTGCCATCCACGCCACACGGTGCATAATGCAATGTGGTTGCAAATACTTCCACGCCGGTTCCCTTCGGTACAAGGAATGCCTCTACCCTGGAAGTATCATAGGTAAAATCTGCTGTAATATCTGCTTCCAGGCCAAGCATTAAAATTGCATCGGTTGCTGCCACATTGATCTCGGAATCACGATGATATTCCAGTGCATTCAGCATATGATTGTGGCCATTGCAGTAACCAATCTGGATCGGCATTTCCCCATAGGTCTTTGTGGACAACTCCTGCATCACGGGAAGCGCTTCCAGTGCCTCACAGCCCGGAACATATTCCACTCCCTCCGGTAACGGAGTCTTCTCTTCCAATGCTTTCACAAGCTCTGTGAAATCCACATTGGAGATCACTTTACCATATTTCTTAAAACGTTCATCGGTAACCTGATAAATCTGCATCTTCTTTTCCTCCTGATAAAATTTTCAAAACCTTATTATCTTAAACTTATATACCATTCATATTTTGCCAGGCCTTGCATGGCTCTGAATAGTTACATCTTACTTAATAATATCAAAAACGGGCTTGCAGGCCGGATAAATCTCCCTGAACTGCTGATAACGCTCTTCGTATCTTGCTACGAGCTTTTCATCCGGCTCTACGGTATCAATGATCTTCACAATCTTTGCGGCTGCTGCTTCCACGCTTTCGAATTCACCGCAGGCAACAGCTGCCAGCATTGCACCGCCAAGGGCAGGTCCTTCCTCACTCTCGATCACATCTACCTTTAAGTTCAGAATATTCGCAATCATCTTTTTCCAGAGAGGGCTCTTCGCTCCACCACCACAGATCTTGGTGCGTTCAATCCTGATTCCAAGTGACTTTGCAACCTCGAAGGAATCACGGAGTGCAAAGGCTACGCCTTCCAGAACAGCCTGTGTCATATCCGCACGGGTGCTGTCCATGGTAAGTCCGATAAATGTGCCTCTGGCATTCGGGTTATTATGGGGAGAACGCTCTCCCATCAGATAAGGCAGGAAATAGACATGATTCTCACCAAGCCTGTCCTCTGTAATCGGCTCCTGCTCCTTCGCATACTCCTTCGTTCCGATAATTTCTTCCATCCACCACTTATTGCAGGAAGCAGCGCTCAGCATACATCCCATCAGATGGTAGTGACCGTCTGCATGTGCAAAGGCATGAAGGGCGTTGTTCTTATCCACACCGAACTTGTCAGAGGAAATAAAAATTGTTCCACTGGTTCCGAGAGAAATGTTACACATTCCGTCTCCAACAGTTCCGGTTCCGACAGCTGCTGCCGCATTATCACCGGCACCTGCTGCCACCTTAACTGTTTCCGAGATACCCAGCTCCTTCGCAACCTCTTCCGTAACACATCCGACACATTCATAGCTTTCATAAAGCTTCGGAAGCATTTCTTCGGAAATACCGCAGATTTCACACATTTCCTTAGACCACTTACGATTCTTCACATCCAGAAGAAGCATGCCTGAGGCATCGGATACATCCGTACAGTGTACTCCGGTCAGCTTATATGCAATATAATCCTTCGGAAGCATGATCTTCTTAATCTTCTTAAAGTTCTCAGGCTCCTTGTTCTTTACCCACAGGATCTTCGGTGCGGTAAAGCCGGTAAAGGAAATATTCGCAGTATATTCGGAAAGCTTATCCTTTCCAATTACATTGTTCAGATAATCACATTCTTCGTAGGTTCTTCCATCGTTCCATAAAATTGCGGGACGGATCACCTGATCCTGATCATCCAAAATAACAAGTCCATGCATCTGTCCGCCAAAGCTGATTCCGGCAATCTGGCTCTTATCTGCTTCTGCAATCAGTTCCTTAATGCCTGCCATGGTCTGCTCATACCAGTCCTCCGGCTTCTGTTCTGACCATCCCGGATGCGGAAAATACAGCGGATATTCTTTGGATACAATTTTGTGAATCCTGCCTTCTCCATCCATCAGAAGCAGCTTCACGGCACTGGTTCCTAAATCTACCCCTATGTATAACATCATAACCCTCCTTATTGTTCTGAATCGTTATCATTTTAAAACTCTTTATGAATCCTGTGTTCATGTTAAACACGTGTTAAATATTCTGATTTAATCGTATCATCTTCCTATTTCCCTGTCAACAAATACCACTCAAAAATGCATCCAAAAATACAGCATTCTTTTGATGCAAATTGCTGAAAATTTCTATCGGAAGTAGGACAGATTACTGCTCATCACCACTTCCAGCTTGGAGTAGTGCTTCTTCTCGGAAAGCTGCTTCCCGTAGCACATTTCCTCAAATAAAAGCTTCATCCCTTCATAGGCCTGCTTGTTCAGATCCTGATAGACCACGGCATCGATCAGCGAATCCTGTACATCCTCCATAATCTCCGGATAAAGGTCAAATCCGGTAAGCCGCAGATCTTCTCTTTCTTCTTCCCTAAGCACGTCTGCCACCACATCAAGGCGGTAGGTCAGGTCGAAAATCCCGGCAAGATCCTTATTCTTTGCAATCGCGCCTTTCACTTCCCGCCGGATCTCCTCCTCCTCGGTAAGTCCATGCACCACCGGAAGAACCTCACAGGACGGAAACTCCTGCATCTTCGTAAGAAATGCGTTCAGACGGTGCTGGATATCGCGGTTCGTCAGATACTCCTCCGTCACCGGAACAAAAATGCTGCCTCCCTGTGGAAGCATTTTGCCAAGAAGTTCTGCTGCCAGTACACCGCTCTGGTAGTAGTCCACACCAACATAATGATTCCCGGTATTTTCCTGTAGATCACGGCTCAAAAGCACAACCAGACACTTCAGCTTCTTAAGCTTTTCCAGAATCTGCCGGATCACTTTCGTATCCGAAAAGGCAAGCACAAAACTTCTCACGCCTTCTCCCAGCATCTGATCCACCGCTGCCATCTGCTGCATCGGGTTGTGCACATCAAATTCCGAAATCAGGATATTCAAGCCGTCATCTCCGAATTCACGGATTGCACGGTCAAGACCTTTGCGCACCTCCGGTGAAAAATATGCCGAGCTCCTGGAACGGAAGCCTACATAACCAATTGTATACTGCCGGTTCATTGCAAGGTTTCTGGCATTTTTATTCTCTACATAGTGATACTTCTCAAGAGCCTGCTCTACCTTTTCCCTTGTTTTATCACTGACAACTCCTTTATTCCGGATCACCTTATAGATCGTTGTTCTGGAAATCCCGATGATTTCAGAGATTTCCTCAAGCGTCATCCTGCGGTCACTGTTCCCTCCGGATTTACTTTCGATTATTACTTCTGTGTCCACCGTATTCTCCTACATCTGCTTTCTGACTACCAGATATTCGTCTCCCGGGACATAATACGGACAATCCCGGTACTCATCTGCTAAGAATCTTGCCATTTCATCTTCGTCCAGATCCATTTCGCAGGTATAGCATTCATAATCCTCGTCGTATACATAATTGTTACACTGCTCACAATTTCCTTGTGGACGCTGTCTGTTCTTCGTTTTATTCATAAAATTCCTCTATTACCTATCTGGTATTTCTGCGATCCAGCTTCTTAGACAGAATCATTCCGACCACCTGCAAAATCTGTACCAACAAGACAAGCAGTACTACCGCAATAATCATAATATCTGCCTGATAACGGTAATATCCGTAGCGCATCGCAATATCACCAAGACCACCGCCGCCGATGGTTCCTGCCATTGCAGAATATCCAAGGATCGTTCCGAGTGCAATCGTTGCCCCGACGATCAGGGAGGTTCTTGCCTCTGCAAGCAGTACCTTCCAGATGATTGTCCAAAGACTTGCACCCATACTCTGTGCCGCCTCAATTACTCCGTGATCCACTTCCAGAAGGGAGGATTCCACCATACGCGCAATAAACGGTGCCGCTGCAAGGGCAAGCGGTACGATGGTCGCTGTGGTTCCGTAGGTTTTGCCTACCAGAATACGGGTAAACGGCATAATCAGGATCATTAAAATCAGGAACGGAATACTTCTTGTAATATTAACGATCACGTCCAGTATCCGGTAAACCACCTGATTCGGGCGAAGCCCCTTCGGTGCTGTTACAACTAAAATAATTCCCATAGGAAGTCCTAAAATATATCCAAACAAGGTTGACATCAATGTCATATACAGGGTTGCCCCGGTACCTTCTGCCATCATGGCAAGTGTCTGACTATCCAACATAATGATCAAGCTCCTCTACTTCTAAATTTCGATCCTTCAGATATTGGATCATCTTCTGTGCAACCGTTGTGTCCTCCGGAAGCTGCAGAATCATCTGTCCATGCGCCACACCATTAATATCCTTGGTGTCCGCCAGCAGAATATTCACCGGCATCCGGTGTGCCAGCACCATATTGGCGATGACCGGTTCAAAGGAAGAATTGCTCTTAAATACAATACGGATGCAATGCTGTCCCTTCATTTCATCATAATGGTTATCGTCATCCATCAGAACCAGCTTTCTGGCTGCCTTGCTCTTCGGGTGGGTAAAGACCTCTTCTACGGTACCGGATTCTGCAAGTTCACCATGATCGATAATTGCTACGTGCGTTCCGATCTCCTGCACCACTGCCATCTCATGCGTAATAATTACAATGGTGATGCCATATTTCTGATTGATCTCTTTTAACAAAGCAAGAATCGACTTCGTAGTGGTCGGATCCAGTGCACTTGTTGCCTCATCGCAAAGAAGAATCTTCGGATTGGTGGCCAGTGCTCTTGCAATCGCCACACGCTGCTTCTGTCCACCGGACAATTGTGCCGGATAAGCATTTTCCTTTTCGGAAAGATCGACAATCTTCAGCAGCTCCCTGGCACGCTCCTTTGCTTTTTTCTTGTCTGCTCCGACAATTTCAAGCGGGAAGCAGATATTATCAATGACCGTTCTCTGCATCAGAAGATTAAAATGCTGGAAGATCATGGCTATCTGTGTACGCATCTGACGCAGCTCCTTATCCTTCAGGGCTGCAAGATCCTTCCCCTCCACAACAACCGTACCGGTTGTCGGTCTCTCAAGGAAATTCAGGCAGCGGACCAGTGTGGATTTGCCGGCGCCACTCATACCGATAATTCCATAAATCTCTCCCTTATGAATTTCCAGATTGATTCCCTTCAATGCCTCGACATTCTGATCCTTTCCGGAGAATGTCTTCGTCACATTCTTAATTTCAATTATTGTCTCCATTGTACTCCTCATTTTTGTAACAGCTTAGCCCTGCCCGTTTATTTCTGCAGGGCTGAACATTTACCTCATTTTATCCTGTGGCCGCATCAGATTCCCTTTTCATTCCCATGACCATTGCCTTATAAGGCTTCAAAAAGAGACCACACTATGCGTATCATAACACAAAGTGTAGTCTCTTTCAATTGTATGAGAATGCATTTTATCCGCAGAATCACCAATCATTTATTCTTCATATTGATAAAACTTCATTCCAAAAACAGATTTTAATCGTTCCACCGACACTTTTGGTGTACGGTCAATTTTTAAAAGTCCGTTAACCTCCTGCATAACATCTGTAAGCTGAGTATAGCAAAATCCCGCAAATTTTCGACTATGAATAATTTCTGCTGTCACCGGTGCTAATCTTGCCATGAATTCCTCTTCACTTCCCACCTTTTCCAGATACCCCCATGAACCACCTTGCTCATCATCAAAAGCAATACCTCCATATTCTGATAAAACAATAGGTTGCCCTTGGTATCTGTTATTGCAGGCAAAAATCATCCGTGTTTCAACAGAACCATTCAATATTTCTTTCATATTTTCACGGACACTTTTTAAACTTTTTGACTTTGTAATTTCACAGGCACTGTTAAGACCACTTACAATACCTGCCCTGTATGCATTCCATATAAGTTCATAATTTTCTGCTGCACTGCTTAAATCAGCTTTTCCTGATAACAGTTCCATATACATATCTGTTTTTAACGCAAATAATGTATCCTGAAACTCATAAAGTGCGTATGTTTCAAGCACGTCATCAAGTTTAATTCCATTACCAAGTTTCTCATAGAAAAAATAAACCGAAGCTTTTGCTACCACGTTCACGATTGCATACGCAATTCCCATATCTTCAGATACAAGTGCATTGAAAACTGTATCTCCTACCTCTGACAGAATATCGAGAACGGCATCGTTAGCAACTGTATCAAATACTCTTGTGGTAATATCAAGATGAAGTTTTGCATCCAGTCTTGATATTCCTTCATATAACTCGGTATTATCGTAACCATATTGAATGAGTAATGTTTTAAGCTGTTCCACAACTTCAATATTGATATATTCCATCTCAACGGCGGATGCTACCACCTTTGATACATCAAGTCCATATTTTGTTATCTTAGCCACTTTTCCTGTATTATCAAGGAATTTACTAAGCTGTAAATCAAATACTTCCTTGTGGACGCCAAGTAATGTACTTGCTTCTTTTGAAAATGCCTCTTTACCAGTTGCAGAAAATAAATCATATCCTAATTTAATTCCTTTAATTTTTGACTGTGCACTCGTAATAAATGATGACAGGAACGTCTCATTTCCCAACATTGTCTGTACAAAATCAAGCGTTGCTTTGTCAATTGCTTCATCCGACGTTGAATCTATGCCGTCAGTTACAGATGAGAGCAACTGTTTAATAATTAAATCTTTGCCATCACTAAGTGCTGTCATAATTGCGATAAGCATACGGCTGCTGTCAGCGTTATCAAGTGCATCATATATTTCAGACCTTGCGTTTCTGAACATGGCATTATATGTGTCATCACTAAGGTAATATGGATATTTTGAAAACATCTCATCATCATTAATGTATGATATTCCTCCACCACCTGAGAACCACACTGCTCCCTGCGCTGTACCATAGAGACTGCAGTATTCATTCATTAATCCGTCAATATCTCTTGCAATAGGTGTTCCCTCTGCTCCGAACGATGTTCCATAGCTTTCAATATAATATGCTGTATTTCCTACAATGGCATATATAAATATTACATGTCCATAACTGGTATTAGAACCTGTACTGTTTGGAAAACTTACCACAATATTATAGGCAGGTTCGTTCCCCGCATCAGCTGCTATACTTTTGAGACAATCCCTACCTGCATATTTTTTCTGTGTATGTCCGGAATTTGTCTCTACATTATCAAGAAGGCATGGATACCATGTATTACCATTTCCATTAAAACCAGTGCCGGTCTTTGAATCAATGCCCAACGCATTGAGCTGCTGTCCCACAAATGCACCACACCATCCATGAAAACTTGTCTTTCCTGAATTCTGTAAACATTTCTGATACAACTCTGCTAATTCACTTTTAAGTTGTGAATCACTGACTGTCTGCTTTGCCAATATACTTTCTTCCACATATGTATTATCATCTACATTCGTATTTGCATATACATTTGCGGGTAAAACAGAACTAACTGTTACAACTGCTGCCAGTATAAAGGCTATCAGTTTCATTCCCTTTTTCATACATAATCCAATGTGACTGTGTCACATTCCGGCTCCACCGGCTCCTTTCCTATCCTTGTTATCCTTAATATTTTAAAGAGACTTCCGCACATACGCGGAAATCTCTTCTTCATCTCCAAATTATCTAATTTTACGGCTTATGCCATCAGCTCCTAAATAACTTCCGTCAGGAGCAATGCAGTTTGTCTGCATACAACCTTTTACAAAATAATACCACGAACCATTATAATATAACCAGCCCTGATGACCCTGACCGTCTGAATCCATATAATACCAAAAGCTTCCATACACTTTTCCACCATCAGAAGTACCCGTAGTACGATACCAGCCTGTTACCATTGCACCTGTCTTATCAAACACATATCCTCTTGATTTGCTACAGGCTTCATCGTACTTATCCTCATCAATCTCTCCATCGGACTTTCTGTAATGTTCAATATTAACACAGTCATTCCATTCATCATAAAGCATTCTTGAATTGTATATATAATACCATTTACCGCCACTTGACACCCAGCCTGTATATCTGCTTCCATCGGCATTCATATACATCCAGTATTCATTTAAATATCCTTCGCGTTTAAAGCTATAATGATACCAGCCGGATAAAAGTCTTCCGTCAATTCCAAGATAGTATTTTTTTCCTTTGCTGGTTATCCATCCCGTCTGCATTCTACCATCATTAATGTAATACCAGTCTTTTCCATAATAAAGCCATCCATCATATAATGTGCCATCTGCATTTGCATAATACCAGTCAGACGCTCCGGTGCCAGACTGATACCAGCCTGTTATCATTGTACCATCAGGTTTAAGGCGGTAATCTTTTCCATAGACTTTAACTTTCCGATTTCTTAACATTTCTC
>OLGM01001222.1_pt1 | contig 12284 bp, 10 predicted proteins | sample 1606001 | NCBI WGS metagenome assembly OLGM01 (sample SAMN03283294) | human gut metagenome | biome: human-associated habitat; material: feces | host: Homo sapiens | place: Peru | collected 2012
CGTGTGGGCCGTCTGTGGCATACGTTGCTGCTTTCCAAATGGAACCCGGCTTTTGCTTGGCTACCGGTGGAATCCATCATCCATGACCGCCAGCAGGAGTATTATGCAGCCATCAATGCTTCCAATGATGCCGGAGAATCCACGGTGTTTATTGAGTTTATGCTATCAGCAATCAAAGCATCGCTCATTGACGCTATCAATGCGAGAGATGATGTGAGCGATGGAGCGATGGATAAGGCAACGATGCGGTGGAAGCAGATTGAGAAGTTCCTGGAAACACATCCGTATATCATGAACGCGGATGTCCGTGCGCTGTGCGGCGTTTCAGCGGCTACAGCTAATCGGATTCTTGCGGGTTTAGCAGCAGAGGGAAAGCTCGTCAAATGCCGGGAAGTCGGGCATTGGGCATATAGTATGAAAATAAAGGAGAATCATCATGAATATTAAACCGTATGATAAAACAATAAGAGATCTCCTTGGTTCAAAAAGGCAATTTCTAATTCCCCGTTTTCAAAGAGAATACTCTTGGGACAAAAAGAACTACCAAGAGTTTTTTGAAGATATGATGGGCAACCTTGCCATTAATAACGGGAAAATTGCTGCAAATCAGTATTTTCTTGGAACCATGCTCTTTATTGGTAACTTTACAGAAGGAACGGATCAAGAAATCCAAGTTGTTGATGGGCAACAACGTCTAACCACCATTACTATTTTATTTTCCGCCTTGTCAGATCGCTTTGCCGAATTGGGCGAAGCCACATTGAGTCGTCAGATTTTCACGTATATTATGACGGAGGATGATGATGGTAAGGAAGTACGCATTTTAAAAAGTAAAACAAGTTATCCATTTTTTGCATATTTTATACAAGATAAAGAAAAGAAGATCCGTCAAGAGGCCAATAGCGAAGAAGAAACTTGCATTAAAGAAACATATGATTACTTTATATCCCAACTTAAAGAGGATAATTTAAAAGCACTTTTAAAGCGTAAACATGGTAGCGAGGAAGTCAACTCTTTGTCAGAAATTGATATATTGAAAGCATTAAGGGACCAAGTCCTAAATTCAACATTTGTATCAATTTCTACGACGGATCGAGATCAAGCAAATCGTATTTTTGAGATATTAAACGCCAAAGGTAAGCGGCTCGCTGATATTGATCTGATCAAAAACAAAATATTTGAAGTGCTTAAAAAAGAAGAACCTGCAGATTATGCCGAAGAAAGTTGGAAACAGATAAAAGCAACGCTAAATACCGGCAAGGAAACTGTTGGTCTCGCAACATTTTATCGCCATTTTTGGATATCGAAATACAAAAAAACTTACTCTAATAAGCTTTATGATGCATTTAATTCGACTATTGCAAAAACCGAACTTTCTTATAGACAGTTTTTGGAGGATATGCTTCTTAACGCAAAAATGTACATGCGAATCGTTAATCCAAAAAGGGACGATTACAATAATCGGAAGGAATATTATTGGCTTGTACAGAGCCTCAATGCTCTAAATAATTACTTCAATGTTGTTCAGGTTCGAATTGCACTTCTCGCTTTATTTGATGTAAAGGATAGAGACATCATTGATTTAAAAACGCTAAAGGAAGCAGTTTTATATTTGGAAAACTTTCATTTTGCATATAATGCAATACTCAGCGGGAAAGCTAATAGATTGGAAAAAATTTATTCGACTTTTGCAATCAATCTTCGAAAAAATACTAACAAAGCTGAAGCCAAAGCAATTATACAAACTAAGTTATTTGAGCCGCTCGACCAATTATTCCCAACATTTGAGGATTTCTGTAAAAAGTTTATTGTTTTAACTTATTCAAAAAAGGATAATCCTTCAAACACAAAAACGAAGTACGCAATAAATAAAATCAACTGTTATTTGTCTGGAAAAGAAGTTTTCGAGGATGATGGAAGTGTTGAACATCTTGTTCCTGAGTCTGATGGTGAGTATTCTCTCGGAATCGGAAATCTTATTTTACTAGAACAACAGATAAATTCTGATGCGGGCCAAGAGGTTTATACGAAAAAGCGGGAAACCTACTATAAAAAATCCAACTATACTTGGGTAAAAGACTTTTGTAACGAGCATCCAACTTGGGATCACACAATGATAAATGGTCGTGCTGTGAGTTTGGCCGCACTTTATTATGGTAAAATATTGGGAAAGCAAGTCCCCGAAGATTATCAATAACATAATGCCCATAAAGTTGGCGTTTTGTTGCCTATCTTAATTGTTTTCCTTCCCGCTTATAATATAATGGCAGGATAATATAATTAATGGCGTGATTAACTTGCATCTACGACTAAATATAAAATGGTCAAGAGAAATAGTGAGGTCATTATTTGTTATTTCCATAAACAAGGACACTTCACATCATGCGGAGTGTCCTTGTTGAGTCAAATATTCAGTTGTGATCTCGCCTCCAATCCAGCATGAAGCTCATCAGCTCATGTGAACGCAGAGCGTTCCCCGGCTGCCAATGCTAATAACCGTGCTAAGAGCGCAGGTTTTTTGAGGTAATACGGGGTGTACTTACGAGAAATTCTAGGATACTCGGATTGTTCAATTTCCTTGATTTTACGGTACTTTTTAGCATGACATGACATTGTGATGCACCCTGAGATATTGAATTTTCCAAACTCCTAAGCGTGGGGTCGGAGGTTCGAATCCCCTCTGGGACGCCAGCGAACAACGCCGAAAGCCTTTGTTTTCAAGGGCTTTCGGCTTTTTTATAGGAAAAGCACGAAAAAGCGCTTTCACTGTATGAGATAAAATTCTACTCCGTTCGCCCAGCAGTCTGTACAATCCTGTTCACTTTAGAATCTCTTGCATACATTACAATGCAAACAATCGCTAAAATCGTTTCCACAACCGGCTGTGCGGTGATCACACCGTTTAATTTCCACAAGCTGTTTAAAAGTATCACTACCGGGATAAACAGAACGATATTTCTCATCATCGTAATCATCAAGGACTTTACGGCCACGCCTAATGCTTGAAAATAGCTTGTTACCATATTGATAATTCCCAGCATCGGTGCCGACAGACCTAAAATGCTGATAAAATATCCCGCTTGATGCACCAGGGATTCGTCATGAAGAAATATCCTTGCCAGTTCTGGTCCCAATAAACCAAATACTGCCCAAAAAAGTGCTCCCAAACAGATTCCGTAAATGGTCGATAATTTCATGGCCTGCGACATACGTTCTTTTTTTCCTGCGCCGTAATAATACCCGATCAGAGGTGCAACACCCTGCGAAAGACCAACCGACAGCATAATTGGAACCATATCCACTTTATAGGCAATCCCGTATGATGCAACTGCATCGGAGCCGTAAATTCCAATAAAGTTATTGAGAACGATATTGGAAACACTGAGCAGAACGGTAATCAGCGCACCGGGGATTCCGATACTTACCACACTGCCGACCATTTTTCTGTTGGGCGCAAAATCTTTTATGCAAAGCGATACCAATGGATTTCCCTTTCTCTCCGCTTTTATCATACAGACCAGATAATAAATCGTGGAGCAGAAGAAACCAAAGGACGTGGCAAGGGCAGCGCCGGCCATTCCCCAACCCAGTAATATAATAAATACAAAGTCGAACAGGATATTGATCGAGTTTCCAAGGGCCAATCCGATTGTGCTTTCCTTAATAAAACCAACCGAGCGAAATAAGTGGACGAATCCGTTGGAAAGGATAATAAAGGGTGCACCCAAAAAAAAATATCGCAAATATTCATTCGTATAAGCTATGTTTTCTGCATCTGCGCCGGATAGCCTTGCAATCGGCTCCATAAAGAACATACCGATGAGCAGAATGATGATTCCGGCAAGCGTCATTGCATATAGACAGAAATTCAGCGTGTTTTTGACTTCCTCCTGTCTCTCCTCTCCTAATAATCTTGCAATCACGCTGTTGCCGCCCATGCCAAAAATAGATGCAATGGACATAATCATCAAAAGAATTGGCGTACATAGTGTCACCGCGGCAATCATTGCAGGCTCTTTCGTCAAGGATACAAAAAAGGTGTCTGCAATATTATAAATCAGCGTTGTGATCTGCCCTAACATGGCGGGCAAACCCATACGCCAAATCGCTTTAGAAATCTTTTCTTCTTCAAATACCGTTGTCATCAATCCAAAACCTCCGCATTCTGTTTCTTGTAATCTTGATAAGAATACGCTATACTAAAAAGAAAAAGCAGGACATATGTCCTGCTTGGAGGAAAAACCTATGAAAAGATTTTATAATCCTGCGCTCATTGAAAGGTATCTGAAGCAAACGAAATTTGAATCCGTAATGAGCAGCTTACGGGACTATTTATTTGTTGTACAATACGAAAAAGGAGAGTTTATTACCACGCCGTTCCAGAAAGAACCTTTGTTTCAAATCATCATTCAAGGCACTGTAAATATTTACCTTATCAGAGATGACGGGACGGTATATTCTCTTGCAAACGACAGAAAGAATGATTTGCTTGGGGAAATGGAAATTTTCGCAGGCCAGCCAGACAATGTTTATGCAGAAGCAAGCGATGACGTCATTTGTCTTGTTCTTTCTATTGAAGCAAGTAAAAACGCACTGCTTCAAAACTGCCAATTCCTGCAACTAGTGTGTGAATCCTTAACACAAAAGATGGAATCTATTACCACACTCGAAGCTGCTCCGGCAAGTTTGAAGCAGCGTGTCTTGACATACATGAAGTACAAATGCAGTGGTGGAGAAATGAAAGGCTTGCAACGAGCAGCATTTCACTTAAATTGCAGCCCACGCCAGCTACAGCGAATCCTAAATCAATATGAAGCAGATGGAACTGTCATGAAAATTGGGAAAGGGAATTACAAACTTTGCAATGCCTGTGGATGAACATGGTATCACACAGTTACGGCTGAAACTCAATGACATATTCCTGAGTTCATAAGATATAACTGACAAAATCTCTCAAGAAATAAAATATCGCGCTGGACTTTTTCCGGAATCAACGGTATAATACAACCAAAGATAATCCAGGGGGGATGCTGTCATGATTTGCGACTGCTGTGGAAAAAAGAAAAGACTGCTGGATATGTTTTTCTCCATGGGAGAAGGGGAGAGCAAGGTCCATCTCTGTTCAGAGTGCCAGGAAGTGGCCAGACGGATGGAGCTGGACCTGGAGGGCGGCGAAAAAGAGCTCTATGATCTCCACCGGTATCAGCTCCGGAAGCGGGCCAAGGCACCTACGGAGGCATTCTGTTTGTGGCAAAGGGAGCTGGACAGCAAAATACAGTAAATAAGTAAAAAATCCCCGGATTTTCAGAGTGAACGAAAATCCGGGGACTGCTTTATAAGGCTAGGCTTTTGGAGGCCTTCCGCTCCGGCAGCTGGGAGAGGATCACCGCACAGAAGACCAGGGCACATCCGAAGAGCTCGCTGCCCGTCATGGTCTCGTGGAGCAGCAGCCAGCCGAAGAGAGCGGCGAAGACGGACTCCAGGCTCATCAGCAGGGCCGCCGCCGTAGGGGGCACCCGGCGCTGGCCCACGATCTGCAGAGAATAGGCCACGCCCATGGAGAGAATGCCGGCATAGGCCAGGGGCATTGCGGCGGAGAGGATATCCTGAAAGCGGATCTGCTCCGTCAGCAGGGCAAAGGGCAGGGAAAGGACCGTTACCACAGTGGCCTGGATGCAATTGAGCTTCACCCCGTCCAGCTGGCCGCAGTGCCGGTCGATCAGCAAGATCTGCACGGAGAAGGCCGCGGCGCAGCCGAGAAGCATCAGGTCTCCTTTGTTGATGCTGCCGCTGCCCGTCCAGCTCAGAAGATACAGGCCCACAACGGCGGGGATCAGGCTCAGCACCGCATTGCGTCCCGGCTTCTGGCCGGTAAAAAGCCCCAGGAAGGGGACGAACACAATGTACATGGCGGTAAGAAAGCCGGCCTTTCCGGCATCGGTATACACCAGGCCCATCTGCTGCAGGCTGGCCGCAACGAAAAGCGCGGTGCCGCAGATCAGACCGGAGCGCCACAGGCCGGGGTTGGTCCACTCCTGTTTCCACAGGGCGGTGCCTTTTTTCCGGTCCATAAAGAAGGACAGCGGAAACAGAAACAGCACGGCCAGGCCGCAGCGGAAAAACTGGAAGGTAAAGGGCCCGATGGAATCCATGCCCACGCTCTGGGCAATAAAGGCGGAGCCCCAGATCAGCGTGGTGCCAAGCAGCGTAACCACGCCAAATAATTGATTTTTCATACAATCACCCTGAATAATATAACATAGAACGCATAAAAATACAACATAGAGAATAATTGTCCCGGCCATTTGAAATTTGTGCAATCTGTGGTATAATAAAAAGAAAACAGAAAAAGCTGGAGGATCATCATGTCTGAAACCATTCGTGAACGGAAGGACATTCCCCTGAAAGATACCTGGGCCCTGGAAGACCTGTATGCCACAGATGCCGACTGGGAGAAGGCCCTGGCCCGGATGCAGGCCAGAATGCCGGAGCTTTCCGAGTTCGAGGGAAAGCTGGCCCAGAACGGCCAGACCCTCTGCGCCTTTTTGGCCCTGCTGGAGGAGCTGGATACCCAGGCGGAGAGTCTGGGCAACTACGCCATGCGCCGGGGGGACCAGGATACCCGGGACGCAAACTATCAGGCCATGAACGGCAAGTTCATCAGCGCTGTGACGGAGCTCAGCGCCGGACTGAGCTTTGCTACCCCGGAGATCATGGCCATCCCCGAGGAAAGCCTGGAGGGCTTTTACGCCGATTGCCCCCGGCTGGAGCGGTACCGCCGGTATCTGACGGACCAGCGCCGGAAAAAGGCCCACACCCTGTCTGCCGCCGAGGAGCGGCTCCTGGCCGCCGCCGCGGAAATGGCCGGGGCTCCGGACAGCATCTACAGCAGCCTCCTCAACGCCGACCTGACCTATCCCGATGCCCTGGATTCGGAAGGGAAGCCCCACAGCCTGAGTCAGAGCACCTTCGTGCCCCTGGAGGAAAGCGGCGACCGGGTCCTGCGCAAGAGCGCCTACGAAAACCTCTATCACACCCTGAACGGAATGCGCAACACCGCGGCAGGACTCCTGGATGCCCAGAACAAGCAGCAGAAGTTCTATGCCACCGCCCGGAAGTATTCCAGCGCCCGGGAAGCAGCTCTGGACGGTACCAATGTGCCCCTGAGCGTCTACGACAATCTGATTGAGGCGGTTCACCGGAATCTGGATAAGATGCACCGTTATGTCCGCCTGCGCAAGAAGCTGCTGGGGGTAGACCAGCTCCATTTCTATGATATCTATACGCCCCTTGTCCAGGACCTGAACAAGTCCATCCCCTACGAGCAGGCCAAGCAGACGGTATATGACGCGCTGCACCCCCTGGGGGAGGATTACCGGAAAATTCTGAAAGAGGGCTTCGACAACCGGTGGATCGATGTCTACGAGAACAGGGGCAAGCGCACCGGCGCTTACTCCGCCGGAACCAAGGTCCACCCCTATGTGCTGCTGAATTACACCGGATCTCTGGACAGTGAGTTCACCCTGGCCCACGAGATGGGTCACGCCCTGCACTCCTACCTCTCCAACAAGCACCAGAACCCCATTGACTCGGACTATGTGATCTTCGTGGCGGAGGTAGCCTCCACCTGCAACGAGGCGCTGCTGATGGAGTATCTGCTGAAGCGGACCCGGGACAAAAAGGAGCGGGCCTACCTGATCAACTACTTCCTGGATCAGTTCAAAGGCACCATTTACCGGCAGGTCATGTTTGCCGAGTTTGAAAAGACCATCGGCCAGATGGTGGATGCGGGACAGACCCTCACGGCGGATGTGCTCTGTGCGGAGTACAGGCGCCTGGCAGAACTGTACTACGGCCCCGACATGGAGGTTGACGAGGAGATCGCCATTGAGTGGGCGAGGATCCCCCATTTCTACTACGACTATTACGTCTTCCAGTACGCCACCGGCTATGCCGCCGCCATCGCCTTGTCCCGCCGGATCCTTTCCGAGGGAGAACCGGCTGTGAAGGATTATCTCGGCTTCCTCTCCGGCGGCTGCTCCAAGAGCCCCATTGATCTGCTGAAGGGTGCCGGTGTGGATATGACCGGCCCCCAGCCTGTCAATGATGCCCTGGCCCTCTTTGGCGAGCTGCTGGACGAGATGGAAAGCCTGATGGAGTAAGATCATGGAAGAAGAACGGAACGAAACCGAAGAAGACGTGCCCTTCATCCCCACCCTGCATACCTTCGCCATGAACAATATTTTTACCGGCTCCGTAGGCGCTTTCCGTTTCCGTGCTGCCCCGGAGGTGGTCATGGCTACCCCAAAAGAGGTGGACTATGAGGCCAGCCGTATCCACGTGACCTACTGGCACGGCCCCTTCTGCTACGAAAAAAGCACCATGGAGGGGGAGGAGACCTTCGTTTTGACGGAGGAAGGAAGAAGCCAGATGATCGCTTGGCTGAAAGAGCATATTTCTAACCAAAGCAGCACCGCATCGGGAGGTATAGAACTATGATGTATCCGTTTATGACTTTGGATGATTCGGCAGAGATCGTGCACTCCGAAATGCGCCAGGACGGCACGGTGAAAGTATATATTGAAAAGCCTGACGAAAAGGACGGATTCCACCATGCCGAATGCATTCTGCCTGAGTATCAGTGGAGGGATGTGTATGGCTTTTCTGACCGGGAGATGGAGCGATACAATGAGGTGATCCACTCAACTGCCCACCTCATTCTCCAGTTTGCCCAGGAGGGAGGCTTCGACAGTGCCTCAGGTTTTTAAAATCGGTTCTTACTGGGTTTACTTCTGGTCCAATGAAAATGACCCGTTGGAGCCGGTCCATGTCCACGTAGCCCAGGGAGCGCCAACGGCGAAAGCAACCAAAATCTGGATTACGGCTGCCGGCCGCTGCTATCTGTGCAATAACAATTCCCAGATCCCGCCGAAGACGCTTCGGAATATTATGATGATCATTGAGGCCAGAAGTCAGGAGATTGTCGCAAAGTGGACTGCTTACTTCGGTGCTGCCACATATTTTTGCTAAAACCGTGGCGAAAGGGCTTGACAAAGTCGCCTGAAGTGATTAAAATAGCACCGAATATGCAAAGACAATGCGGAAACCAAGCAGCGACGGTGCCTTTCAGCGAAGGGGAGATTTGGTGAGAGCCCCGAGGTAAGCGTGCTGTGCGCCATTTCCGGCGTCCCCCGGGAGGACCGGGGCGGGATGCTCCCGTTACAGAGCGTCTAAGATGTCCGGTTTTCCGGATAATTAGGGTGGTACCGCGGGATAGAGTGTTGCCCCGCCCCTAGCAGTAGGGGCGGGGTTTATTTTTTGCATAATAGAAATATTGGAGGTAATACCCATGGATCCCAAGCCTTACGGCGTAAATGAACTGCGGGAAATGTTCCTTTCTTTCTTCGAGAGCAAGGGCCATCTCCGGCTGCCCAGCTTTTCCCTGATCCCTCAGAATGATGCGTCATTGCTGCTGATCAACTCCGGCATGGCGCCTATGAAGCCCTACTTCACCGGCGAGGTGGAGCCCCCCCGTCACCGGGTCTGCACCTGCCAGAAGTGCATCCGTACCGGCGACATTGAAAATATCGGCAAGACCGCCCGCCACGGCACCTATTTCGAGATGCTGGGCAACTTCTCCTTCGGCGACTATTTCAAGCGGGAAGCCATCCACTGGAGCTGGGAATTCCTGACCGAGGTGGTGGGCCTGGACAAGAACCGGCTGTATCCTTCCATCTATGTGGATGATGACGAGGCCTTCGATATCTGGAACAAGGAAGTGGGTGTCCCTGCCGACCGGATCTTCCGCTTCGGCAAGGAGGACAACTTCTGGGAGCACGGCTCCGGCCCCTGCGGCCCCTGCTCTGAAATCTACTATGACCGGGGCGAGAAGTATGGCTGCGGCAAGCCCGACTGCACCGTGGGCTGCGACTGCGACCGGTACATGGAGGTCTGGAACAACGTTTTCTCCCAGTTCAACAACGACGGCCATGGCAACTACACCGAGCTTGCCCACAAGAACATTGACACCGGCATGGGTCTGGAGCGTCTGGCGGTGGTCTGCCAGGACGTGGACAGCCTGTTCGATGTGGATACCGTCATGAACATCACCAACAAGGTCACGGAGCTTACCGGCGCCACCTACGGCCAGAGCGTGAAGATGGACGTGTCTCTGCGGGTCATCACCGATCACATCCGGGCATCCACCTTCATGATCGCCGACGGCGTGCTGCCCAGCAACGAGGGCAGAGGCTATGTCCTGCGCCGTCTTCTGCGCCGGGCTGCCCGTCACGGCAAGCTCCTGGGCGTGAACACCCCCTTCCTGTATCAGGTGGTGGAGACCGTCATTCACGAAAATGAAAATCACTATACCTATCTGCGGGAGCGGGCGGAATATATCACCCGGATCGTCAAGATCGAGGAGGAGAACTTCTGCCGCACCATCGACGGCGGCATGAGCATCTTCACCCAGAAGCTGGCCGAGCACAAGCAGAAGGGGGAGACCCAGTTCTCCGGTGCCGATGCCTTCCTGCTGGCGGACACCTACGGCTTCCCCATCGACCTGACCATTGAAATGGTGGCCGATGAGGACATGACTCTGGATATGGACGAGTTCTACCGGCTGCGGGAGGAGCAGAAGGTTCGTGCCCGGGAGGCCCGGAAGGCGCTGGGCGACCTGGCCTGGGCAGGCATTGACCTGGGTCTGGACAACACCCCCACCACCTTTGTCGGCTACACCGAGAATAACTGCTCCGCCAAGGTGCTGGCGGTTTGTGTCGGCGACGAGGTCTCCGGCACCATTGCCGGCGGCGAGGAGGGCATCATCGTCCTGGACAAGACCCCCTTCTATGCGGAAATGGGCGGCCAGATCGCCGATACCGGCGTGATTCTGGTGGGTCACAGCCGGTTCCAGGTCACGGATGTCCAGAAAGACAAGGGCGGCAAGTACCTGCATCACGGCAAGATGGTCAGCGGCTCCATCAAGGTGGAAGATGAGGTTCTGGCCTCCATTGACGTGGAGCGGCGCAAGGCCATTATGCGGGCGCACACTGCCACCCACCTGCTTCAGAAGGCCCTGCAGACCGTCCTGGGCGACCATGTCCATCAGGCCGGTTCCTATGTGGAGCCTGATCATCTGCGCTTCGACTTTACCCATTACTCCGCTCTGACTCCTGAGGAGCTGGCCAAGGTCAACACCCTGGTTCAGAACGCCATTCTGGAGGGCTACTCCGTTGACGTTCAGGAAATGTCCATTGAGGAGGCCAAAGCCTCCGGCGCCACCGCCCTGTTCAGTGAGAAGTACGGCGATGTCGTCCGTGTAGTCAACATGGGGGGCTACTCCGTGGAGCTGTGCGGCGGCACCCATCTGGACAACACCGCCAAGGTAGGCCCCTTCGAGCTGGAAAGCGAATGCAGCGTAGCCTCCGGTGTGCGCCGGATCGAGGCCATCACCGGTAAGGCCTGCCTGGAGCGGATGGAGAAGTCCCAGAAGATGCTCTTCGAGGCGGCTGCCCGACTGAAGACCAAGCCCGCGGAGCTGACCAGCCGAATCCAGACCTATATGGACGAGGTGAAGGACCTGAAGCGTGCCATCGAGCAGTACAAGTCCAAGGAGGCTGCCGGAGACGTGGAGCGGTTCCTGTTCGGCTCCCGGAATGTGCGGGGCTTCAAGGTGCTCACCGCTATGGTTCCCAAGGCGGATGCCAACCGTCTGCGCCAGATGGGCGACCTGCTCCGGGAGAAGGAGCCGAATGTGGTTGCCGTACTGGCTTCTGTCAAGGATGACAAGCCCGCGTTCCTGGCCGTCTGCGGCAAGGATGCTGTGGCTGCGGGTCTGAAGGCCGGAGAACTGGTCAAGCAGGTCTGCTGCTGCTGCGGCGGCAGCGGCGGCGGCAAGCCGGATTCCGCCATGGGCGGCGGCAAGGACGTGACCAAGGTTGACAATGCGCTGGCCCTGGTGGACGATTACGTCGATTCCAAGATTCAGTAAACACGCAAGGGGCGCAGTGGAAGCTGCGTCCCTTTTTTAACCCTGAAAGGCAGGTGATTTTCGGAATGCGCGCGGTTGTGTTTTTTACTGCCGGATTTGCCTCCGGCCTGGGTCTGACGCTCTATTCGGACAGCCGGGCATTTCGGATCATCGGCCTGGCGGTTCTTCTGGGTCTCTGCTTTGCCTTGCGAAGCAGGGGAACGAGAATGCAGGGATTTTTGATCCCGCTGGCAGGTTTTGTCGTAGGGGTACTCTGGCTGACAGGGTACCAGGCGCGTTATCTTTCCGCGGTTGC
>OLGM01001229.1_pt1 | contig 12251 bp, 14 predicted proteins | sample 1606001 | NCBI WGS metagenome assembly OLGM01 (sample SAMN03283294) | human gut metagenome | biome: human-associated habitat; material: feces | host: Homo sapiens | place: Peru | collected 2012
TCGAGTATCCCTGTTTCCTTGCGGGTGAGCGTCAGCGTCTGCCCGTTGACGGTGGTGGTACGGGAACGGGTGTCAAAGGTCAGGCCGCCGCAGGTCAGCAGCACATCCTGCTGGGTGAACTGCCGCAGGGTCAGGCTGCGGATCCGCGCTTCCAGTTCTGCCAGATGAAAGGGCTTGGCCAGATAGTCGTTGGCTCCGGCATCCAGTCCGGCCACCTTATCCTCCACTCCACTCCGGGCAGAGAGGATCAGAACCCGTGTTTCGTGGTCAGTCTGCCGTAAAGTACGCAGTACCGTCATGCCATCTTTGCCGGGAAGGTTCAGATCAAGCAGTACCAGATCATAGTGTTCCGTATATAACAGCTCCAGTGCTTCCTCTCCATCGTGACAGAAGTCTACGCTATAGGCAAGACGGCGCAGGTCACGGACAATGGTTTCGCACAGGGCACGTTCATCTTCAATTACTAACAGGTGCATGAAAGAAGTCCTCCTTCTTATTATAATAAGAATCTTGTGATCAGAATCTGATAGAACAGTTCATTAACATTACATCGTAACTATTCAGAACCCCATTCGTAAAACCGTTGCTAACGCAACGTAGTTTACTCATGTGGTTACTTCACCATATAAATTATGCCAAATGTCCTTACGAATGCGAGCATTCGACGTCCATATTGTCATAATTTGCATGGCTCTGAATAGTTACATTATATCAAAGATAAATAAATTCCGCGTTAAATTTCTATTCTTAACAGAAACTTTAATTTCCATATGCTATACTGGGATCATACCTGCAGCAGAAGGTGTAAGATAACAATAAACCTTTGCCGGCAGGATGGATCATTCCTTACAGACAGTAATGGGTATGAGCCATAAATATATTGTAGCAGAAAGGATAAGAACAACACATGAAAAAAAGAAATTCAGCCGGCAGACTGCTGGCAATACTACTTGTTGCTTTGCTGGTGCCGGCTATGACAGCCTGCAGCGCAAAGGATGGAGATCAGCAGACAGAGCAGACAGAGCAGACAGAGCAGACAGAGCAGACAGAACAGACAGAGCAGAGCGGAACCGGCTCTGTCACGAGTGACGAACCGCAAAACGAAGAGGAAGCGCTTGCCCTGTACAGGGAACTGATGGAGCAGGAGAACAAAATCCTCTCAGAGAATACAGATCTCTGGGAAAAGGTGTATCTGGAGGCTGACAAGGGAATGGCCATGCTTGAGGATGGAAAAAACTACGGTGAATTTCTGCTTAAGACCATTGAAGCGGTGAAGGATCAGTTTACAGAGGAGGAGCTGAAGACGATTCAGAGTGCAGCGGAGAAGATCAGTGAGCTCGAAAGCAGATTGATGTTGCTGGAGGAAAAGTACCCGGAGGTTGCCCAGAAATATCTGGACAGCGGAATGAGTATGCCGGCAGACAGCGATGACAGCAGTGACAACAGCACGGAGATGGCATCCGATGACAGCAATGCGCAGAAGTTCCCTGGCTTTGAAGGAAAGGATCTGGACGGAAATGAAGTAAAGAGCAGTGAGCTGTTTGCAGGTAATGCCGTTACGGTTGTGAATTTCTGGTTCACCACCTGTGGACCCTGTGTGGGTGAGCTTTCAGAGCTGGATGCACTGAATAAGGAGCTTGAAGGAAAAGGAGGAGCGCTGATCGGCGTGAATTCCTTTACACTGGACGGTAATGAGAATGAAATCGCAGAAGCAAAGGATGTGCTGTCAAAGAATGGTGCAGCTTATCAGAACGTGTACTTTGCGTCTGACAGCGAGGCAGGAAAATTTACAATGAATATTTATGCCTATCCGACTACGTATGTGGTTGACCGCAACGGCAACCTGGTAGGTGATCCTATCGTAGGAGCCATCACGGAAAAGAATCAGAAGAAGATGCTTGAGAATCTGATTGATCAGGCGCTTGCAGCCGATCAGCAGCAATAACACATAAGAAGCAGCAGGTCATTTTGACCTGCTGCTTGCAGAGAAGAAAAAACCTGTCAAAAATCTACTTCTTTCTTAACCAGCCTCTAAATATACCACCTTTAATGAATGATACAATAATAAAATAAGCATCAGCAATTAAAATAAACAGAAACGATGGTAGAAGAATACGTGTATATTTTTCTGTAAAAGATATTCTTTTGTTGATTTGTCTGCCCATTATCGACATATAAAAAAGCACACCGAGATGAAAAAAGGTAATTATCAACAGTGCAGTTATCAAATGGTACGTTGCCCCGGACAGAACCCAATTTCCGTATAAAATACTATTAATGAAAACACTGAGAAGAAATATTCCTATTTCAATAAGAAATACTATTCTCAATGCATTAAACATGACCCCGCCGCCAATTCCGATACCACCACACCATTGAGTATTGCTTCTCATACAGAAATTTGCCATAACAGAAAATAACGGTGCATTTTGTTTTCCCTCGATAAAACCATTGTTTGAAATGATATAGATTTTCAAACTTAAACTATGTTCTTTGCAAAAATATTCCATATCCTGCAGAAATGCCAATATATGTGAAGGAGGACCGTCCACATACAGAGGCATGGAAAAAACAGCTGCGTCAGCATCTGCAAGCTGCTCCAAAACCTTTTGGTGGTCACTTTTATTTCGTAATTTAACAGATACGGACTGGCCTCTGACAAAAACACTTTGCAGTTTTAAAAAGTAACCTGAAGCACTGAAATGTTTTTTGGGGCTTCCATTTATAAAAACTGTTTTCATGATATGCATTCCACCACTTTCTCCGGGCTGTCGGCAAATATAACCTGTGACTTTTGATATCCATAGTTTAATGCATTTCTCCGGGCTGTCAACTCAAAGGAGGCTTTTTCGCTTTGTGAAAAATCACCATATGCAAATATTTTTATTTCCTCATGCGCCCCATAACGGAGCGCATGATGCATTTCCTTTCCCCGGTATGTACTGAGTGGTGTTGAAATTCCGATGCTTCTATCAAGAATAGCTTTAACAGTGGGACTATAGGTTCCATAACAATTCCGGGTTATGATAACTAATTCATCTGCTCTTCCTACAAGGCGGCTTATTTCCCTCAGGTTATCATGAATCATGCATTCGGCAGGATGTTTTGTCCAACAGGAAAAGCACCCTTGACAGCCTGCGTATTTTCCGTCTGCGCAAATTAGCTGATTACATTTTGACTGTAACAGTCTTTGAAATTTAATATCTAAATCATGTATGATTATTTTCAAAAAGCTCATCCTCTTATCTGTCTTTAGCATGCGCTGCATATCATCTGTTGAAACCACTGCATTCTATATGATTATTTCAGCTTGAAACGTGATACCAGATCATTCATCGTTGTAGCCTGTGCCGATAATTCCTGACTTGTGGCTGATGTTTCTTCTGCTGTTGCGGAATTGGACTGAACAACCTCAGATATCTGATTAATTCCCTGTTCTATCTGCAGCATCGCCGATGACTGCTCTTTGGATATTTCACTCAATTCCTGAGAGGACTGGGCAATTGCCTTAATACCACTGATAATTGATTCAATTGATTTGGATGCACGTTGCGCTGCTCTGTTACCCGCTTCTACTTCTGCAAGAGAGCTCTCTTTGCATTTATTATGTAATATATAAAGATTATATATTGCCATGCCTTTATTTTCAACACGGGAAAGTAGTTTCACCTGTTATGAAAATTCCACTGCTGGAAGAAACCGGATTGATTATTCCGGCAGGAAGATATATACTGATGGAGGCAGCAAAAATGTGCTGCGAGATCCGGCAGTTTATCGCCGGTTTCCAAATGAACATCAATGTTTCGTATGTGCAGATTGCACAGGGAAATGTTGAAGATGACATTGTTGAGGTAATAAAAGAATATGCCTTAAATCCTTCGAGTATCTGTATAGAGATGACGGAAAGCGGATTTATAGATATGACAGTACCGTTTATTAAATTCCGCCACAAATTAGAAAACAACAGGATACACTTTGTAATAGATGATTTTGGGACAGGGTATTCAAATCTTCACTGTATCAGCGATATGAACCCGGATTATATTAAGATAGATCGTGATTTTACTGCGAAAGCCATGCACGGACAAAGAGATTACGAACTATTTAAAAACATCATTGCAATGATACACAGTGTCAATGCCAGGATCTGTGTAGAGGGGATCGAACAAAGGGAATGGTGTCAGGAAATGAAGAAAATGGGGGCAGATCTCCTTCAGGGATATTTCTACGGCAAGCCCTGTAAAAAAAGTGATTTTATGACTAATTATGTTTATGAGTGAGGACAATATATATGCAGATCATTATGAATCAGTATATATGCTTTGTTGCATTATGGTGTCTTGTGATAAATACCTTTATTGTTTTTTCATCCAGTAATGTGAAGGCGCTCGAACAAAGAGATAAAAAAAAGATGGAAAAGATTATCTATTTTATCACAGCTGTAATGATGCTGGGTGACCTGGACACTTATATGTTTGCAGGTATGAATGCAAAATGGGTGTATTGGAATTTGGAAATCGCAAATTATTCCATGTATTTGTTAAAGTATCTGTATCTGACGGTTTTTACATTATTTATTATGAAAGAAAGCGGCAGATTTGTTAAAGTAAAGAAAATATTATTAGCGTTTTCCATTCTGTGTGGAATCATTGGCATAATCTGTATCTCACTGCCGGACATCAGAAAAGAATTTTACTATATCAGCAGTGATAATTATTTTTACTATAACAGACTTTACGGCATAATCAGAGTTCTGATTATATTAGATATTCTGGTATTATTAACTGCCCTGCTGTTGGAGAAGAAGCAATATAGTAAAAAAACATTTCACCTGTATCTGGGATATGTTTTCCTTTTGGCAGCCACTGCCTTTTTGGATTATGTTATTGATACCTGGTATCTGCAGAATCTGGCGATTTTCTTTTCATCCATGATTATTTCCATAGATCATATGACACAGGTTTCGGATCAGTGGCTGGATACCAAAAAAGAATTATTGATTTCCGAATACAGGGCGAACCACGATATTATGACGGGTTTATGGAATAAAACAAGTGGAATGGATCAGGTTAGAAACTGTCTGGAAAATATGTCAGAAAATGATGTGGCGGTATTAGGATTTGTGGATATCGACAATTTCAAGTCTGTCAATGACACATATGGACATGAAACCGGTGATTTCTGGATACGTGAAATAGCCGCAGCACTTCAGGAAATGTGCGCTTCGTCAGACATCGTATGCAGATATGGCGGCGATGAGTACATTCTTTTCCTGCAGAATATCGGCAATCTGGATGATTTAACGGAGCGTGTTGAAGGCTTCAGAAAAAAGATTCATGATAAAGCAGCAGAAAGAGAGCAGGATGTGCATTGCAGTATTGGACTTTATCAGGTAAAAGGGGCAGGGAAAAATTTAGCTGAATGCGTCATAATGGCGGATGGTCTGCTCTATCAGGCGAAGAAAAACGGAAAAGATACTTATGTAATAAAGTAAATAAAGGGTGAAAAAATGACAAATGAAGAATTATATTTAAGCATACTCAATAATATCCAGGATGGTGTGTATTATGTGGATATCCATCGAAAGATTAAATTCTGGAATAAGGGCGCAGAACAGATAACCGGTTATCGGGCAGATGAAATGATAGGTTTGGACTGTCCGGAATCTAAACTGAATCACATAGATGAACTTGGCAATCATCTGTGCATCACAGGCTGTCCGTTGTTTGCTACAAATATCGATGGTGTTGTCCGCACAGAGAAAGTGTTTGTGAGGCATAAAAACGGATATCGGATTCCGCTTCTGACAACTGTATACCCGATCAGGGAGAATGGAGTGATTGTAGGATCTGTTGAAGTGTTTACCCGGAATTCACCAAAAGCATATGACGATAACTTAATTGAAAATCTTTCCGAGAAGGCGATGCATGATTCTTTGACCGGACTGCCTAACAGATCTTATCTGGAGAGCTTTTTGCAGTATAAATTGTCTGAATATCAGCGCTTTGGTAAAAGATTTGCATTGCTTTTTGCGGATATTGATCATTTCAGGGTATTTAACAATACCTATGGACATGATATTGGTGATCTGGTTCTGACTGATATTGCGAAGAGCATCATGCATACAATTAAGAAGGATGATATGTTCGGCAGATGGGGCGGCGAAGAATTTGTAGGTATCTTTTCCATTAACAGAAATTATGAAGCGTCTGTTATTGCTGAGCGGCTGAGACATCTGGTGGAAAACACTGTGGTTACAAATTCAGATGGACAGGAACTAAAGGTCACTATCAGCGTAGGGGTTACTATACCAGGACATCAGGACACACCTGATGACATCATCAAAAGAGCAGACAGCCTTATGTATCAGAGCAAGCATAATGGAAGAAACATGGTTTCCGCTGATGTATCGGCAGAGAATGTCTGATGCTCAGTCCAAAGAATGTGTGATGCTCAGTCCAAAGAATGTATGATGCTCTATCCAAAGAATGTCTGATTTTTAATTCAAAGAAGAATAGGGTGGCATGCGGATGGAAGAGCAACAGTATATGCTGGTATCATGAAAAATATATTGAGAAGGTCTGAGGTAATGCCGGAAGAAACAGCACATAAGCGCCGCGTGCGTTATAAGGGAACACATCCCAGAACATTTGAAGAAAAGTATAAAGAGCATGATCCTGAGAAATATGCCGATACGGTAGCAAGGGTAATTGAGAAGGGTAGTACTCCCGCAGGAATGCATATTCCCATCATGGTAAAGGAGATTCTGGACTTCTTACAGATCCGTCCGGGACAAAAGGGACTGGATGCAACACTTGGCTATGGCGGACACACCCGGAAGATGCTGGAAAAACTGACAGAGATGTCAGGGACATCAGAGCTGACAGATGAAGTCTATATAAAGGATGACGCTCAGACAAAGGATGAGTCATGGGACAATCCAGAGGACAATCCAACGGATAATCCAGGGGACAATTCAAGGGATAATTCAGCGGAAAATCCAGGGGACAATTTAAGGGATAATCCGGCGGACAACTTAGAGAATAATTCAGAGGAAGTGTTCAGAAAGAAAGCTCCGGAGGGGCATCTGTATGCACTTGATGTTGATCCTATCGAAATTGTAAAGACCGGAGAACGGCTTCAAAAAGCAGGATATGGAGAAGAAATCCTTACGATTCTTCAACAGAACTTTGCCAATCTGGAAACGGTAGCAGAGGAATATGGTCCGTTTGATTTTATGCTGGCGGATCTTGGTGTGTCCTCCATGCAGATTGATGATCCGAAACGAGGATTTTCCTATAAGGCAGACGGACCGCTTGACCTGCGTCTTGATCCGCAGCATGGGATTCCGGCTTCACAGAGGCTTAGGGAGCTTAACAGGGAGGAACTGATCGGAATGCTGGTGGAAAACTCTGATGAACCCTATGCGGAGCAGATTGCATCCGAGATCTGCAAAACGTTCAAAAAGGGAGGAAGCATGGATACCACAACGGCATTACGTGAGGCTATTGAACGTGCATTGTGTTTTCTTCCGGAGAATAAAGAAAAGAAGGATATTTTAAAGAAGACCTGTCAACGTGTATTTCAGGCACTGCGTATTGATGTGAACAGTGAATTTGAAGTTCTGGAGGCGTTTCTGAATGCGCTCCCGGAGGCATTGGCGGATGGGGGAAGAGTAGCAATTCTTACGTTCCATTCCGGAGAAGACCGTCTGGTAAAAAAGGCATTCCAGCAGTACTATCGGGAAGGAATATTTGAAGAGATTGCAACGGATGTCGTCCGTCCCACTGCGGAAGAATGCCGTCAGAACGGCCGCGCCCGGTCAACCAAGATGCGCTGGGCCATCCGTGCAGGGCGGTAAATTATCTGGTAACAGTACAATCATTTATTCATACAGAATAGTAATTTTATATGGCGAAGTAACCACATGAGGTAAACTACGCTGCGCGATAGCCTGGCTGGGCTGTGGCGCAGCTTTTGTTTTTACGAAATAATTCTCACCAACTCCGTTTCTGGCGTGATCAGCGGCCATGAGATTTCCAAGAACCATTCTGTCATAAGATTTCCAGGAGCCATTCTGTCATAAGATTTCCAAGAACCATTCTTGACATAATGTATGATACACAGTATACTATATTAAAATAATAGTGTGCGACACACTATACTGTGTGATTAATATTGCATTTTAAGAAACGATGATTTGAAGGAGGAAATAGGGTGAATTGTGATGAAATTGTTTCAGGATTAATTTTGGAATTCCGAAGAGGAACACTCATCATGGTAGTGTTGGCACAACTGAATAAACCAATGTATGGATATTCACTGGTAAAGGAATTAGAGGGAAAAGGTATTCCGATAGAAGGCAACACATTATATCCTTTACTGAGAAGACTGGAGAGTCAGGGGCTGCTAAAAAGTGAATGGGAAACTGACGCAGCGAAGCCGAGAAAATATTATATTATCACGGAAGACGGGAAGCTGGTTTATAAGAAAATAAAGGCACACTGGGAAAAGTTTTCCCAGTCAGTCAATGCGCTTATGGAGGAAGAATAGATGGTAAAAAATGACTTGATCGACAGATATATTTATGCAGTTACGAAACATATGAAATCTGCCATGAAAAAGGATGTGGCAGCGGAATTAGAGACAATCATACAAGATATGCTGGAGGAACGCTGCGGGGATGTTACTCCAACTGAGCGTGATATCAAGGTTGTCCTGACGGAATTGGGAACTCCGGCTGAGCTTTCTTCGAAATATAAGGGTGAAACACAGGATTGTCTGATTGGACAGCCATATTACAGTTTATATGTGTATGTATTGAAAATTGTGACAGCGTGCATCAGTGGCGGAATGTTACTTGCTCAAATCATGGCAGCATTAACATCGCACACAATCTGGTATATAGCTATCTATAATACTATTGGCGGAATTTTGGGCGGTATATTGACAGGATTTGCATTTGTGACATTGCTGTTTGCTTTCTTTTATAAAAAAGGAATCAAGGTGGATGGGTTAAATGATGGAATAGATAATTTGCCGCCTGTTCCACAGAAGCGGAATAGAATTTCGAAAGCAGATGCGATTGTTGGCATTATTTTTTCGGTTATCTTTACAATTGTATTTCTTGTATGTCCACAGATTTTATGCATTGCATTTGTGAAAAACGGGGTCGATGTGTATGAACCGCTTTTTAATCTGGAATACATCAGACAAACATGGTATCTGATTCTTGCATTTGGAATTCTGGGTGTTGCAAAGGACAGTGTGAGACTTATTGATGGCAGCTATACCAAAAGAGTGATGTTTGCTACTATGATCACCAATATTATTGATGGGGTATTAACAATCATCTGGTTGTTAAATGATAAGGTTATGAATCATGAATTTTTCGATGGTATTGAGCAGCTGTTTGGAAAAGATGCAGAAGTTATTTCACAGGTTTTTATACACTTTAACATGGTATTTCTTGCAATCATTATTTTCGCGTTAACAATTGATTGCATTGAGACAGTTGTAAAAACAGTAAAATACAGTCATCAATAGGAAAAGAATTTCAGAAGGATCATAAATCTCCATTTACAAATAATAGCAGCAGTTTTCCTGATTTTGAAAAAGATAAAATTTCCCGTTTCATTTGATAAGTATTTGATGTAAAATCAACCACAGGGAATCCTCCTCTTTTTTGTTTAGTACAGTTTTGTTGTGGTGACTTAATTTTACATCAAAAAGGAATAGGATTCCTTATATTTTGGGCAATTTTTGAAAGTTGTTTATAGCAGAGCCTGTGAAAGCAGGGAAGTGTGGATAAAAGTACGGAAATTCAAGAAAAAGATGGATTATTGAAGACTAAGTGTAATAAATTCAAATTCGGAGGTACATATTATGATCAGGGAAGTGAATGAAAAAGATGTTTCTGAATGTGTAAAAGTAATCCGAGATAGCTTTGCCACAGTTGCAGATGAATTTGGCTTTACTGTTGCAAACGCCCCTGGATTCACTGCGTTTGCAACAACAGAAGATAGATTAAAGTATCATTTACTTGAAGAGCATAGACCGATGTATGCTTTTTATGACAAAGAGGATATCGTGGGATATTATTCTCTATCTGTGCAGGATAACAAAGAGTGTGAGTTGAATAATTTATCGGTAATACCGGCATATAGACATCGAGGAATTGGAGAAGAACTTTTAAATCATGCTTTTAAGATTGCAAAAGAATTAAATTGTAATAAGATTAACATCAGTATTGTGGAAGAAAATAAGGTATTAAGAAAATGGTATGAATCGTTTGATTTTGTACATACAGGTACAAAAAAAATTTGATTTCTTCCCATTTACATGTGGGTATATGGAAAAGAATCTGTAATATTCCAGTTCGCCGGACTGACAAGATACAGAAAACTATATAGGGATAGACAACAGGCAGGTAGTCTTATAACGAGACTGCCTGCCATTTTTTCATGCCCGCAAATTTTCTAAGTGGATTGGATGTTTTCCCACATTTCTTTTGTCATAATGTTTGTATGACCAATCCGGGTCTCATTTAATAAAGGTACAGGAACGGCATCACAGGTATGATGATACTGAAAGCCAAGCTTTTCCTGTACTCTTTTTGACTTCTGGTTTCCCTCATAGTAACCGCACCAGATTGTTGTCATGCCAAGCTCCTCAAATCCTCTTCGAAGAAGCTCTCTGGCAGCCTCCGGCATATAACCTCGTCCCCAGAAGGGCTTACCCAGCCAGTAGCCAAGCTCACATTCGTCATCACGATCGGTCATGTCAGTATTGCCGTTGAGCTTTAATTCAACCGCACCGATAGCAATATTATTTCCTTTTTCGCAGACGGCATAACATTCCGGACCATGAAATACCTGCTCAATTACGTTACGACTTTCTTCGATGCTTTGATGAGCAGGCCACCCGGCAATCGGTCCCACATCGGGATCCCTGGCATATTCAAATAAACTTTCGGCATCTTCTAAAGTCCATTTTCTTAAAATCAGACGTTTGCATGTCAGCATGAGTGATAATTCCCTTCTGATTGCATATTTTCAATAATATAAATTCAGTGATACAAATAAGATGTTATCATAAAATTTTATATATGAAAATACCCCCGTACATCAACCGATGTACAGGGGTAATAATTTCATTCATGCAACTATTCCATTTTACTTACTGAACGCTTACAGAAGTGATGTGAGGGTTAACACCTTCATACCAGTATAAGAAGCCTTCCATGTCAACAACATCGCCAACCTTGAGGTTCTGTACTGCCTTGTAAACATCGCTGTCCTTATCGCACAGATAAGATTCAACAGTGAAGGTGTAGGTATTTCCGTCAAGGGATACGTTGAAGTATAAGTCATCGCCTTCTGTACCGGAACCATCCCACTTGTAAAGGAATGCATCACCGGCATCGTTAGCAGCTTCTACGGTCATACCCTTGAAGGATACGAACTGGTTCTGGTAATCAATTAATTCGTCCTTGCCAAGTAAATCAGTAACATCCTTAGCATCAGCAACGAAAGTATCGGTATCTTCGATTTCGTAAGTAGCATCAGTGATTTCTACTTCACCGGACCACTCGGACTTGAAACCGGTAACTTTAATTTTGGTTCCGGGAACAAGCTTGTCATAATCTTCCTGAGAGCAGGGAAGGTTGTAAACGAAGAAAGCACCGTCCTGATTCTGGGTGTAGAAGGTAGCCTGTCCAACACCGTTGTCTTCCCACCATGCCTGCTTAGCCTGTACATAAGTCTCTACGCAAACTTCGGTATCAACATCAGCAGCAACATAATCTGCGTAGCTCATAACGCCTTCAGCAGCAGCGTTTTCGGTGTCAGCCTCTGTTTCAGCTTCAGCAGTATCTTCTGCTTCGGCAGCGTCTTCTTCAACAGCTTCAGTAGCATCTTCTACTTCGGTAGCAACTTCTTCTGTTGTATTCTCTGTAGTCTTGGAGCAGCCTGCTGCTACAAGTACAAGAGAAAGTGCGAGTGTTACAAGTAATGATTTTTTCATAAAAAACTCCTCCTAAATAGATGTGCTATCACATTTGGTGATAACTTCATTAGTAAAAGTCCTTTCGGCAATACATCGGGTAATATGCATACCTGATATTGTGCATAAGAACTTTTGGTTGCAACTGATAAGGTTGATAAAACTTTATCAATTAACTGCAATTCACATTATACCTTAATATTCTGATAAATCAATGGTGAATTTGCCTATTTTTCCGCTTTTTCAAC
>OLGM01001230.1_pt1 | contig 12243 bp, 9 predicted proteins | sample 1606001 | NCBI WGS metagenome assembly OLGM01 (sample SAMN03283294) | human gut metagenome | biome: human-associated habitat; material: feces | host: Homo sapiens | place: Peru | collected 2012
CTAACAACCGCCGCGGTAAGCCTGATTTCATATTATTCGGCAGGAACCATTTCTACGGTCATAGCCTTGAGGTTAACGGTGATTTTAATCTTACCGCCAGCCCAACTGCTGTACTGGAACGAACCCTTGCCCTCAAAAACAGTGCCCTTGAAGCCAACGCCGTCAATCCAATCGATATCAACAGGATTGTCATCAACCTGCGCACCGATTGAATCAACATCCCAACCAGAGAGAGAGCGATAGAAGCGGAATTGGAATTTGCCTGCAGGAATATCGAACACGCCTGTGTAGATTTTGCTGTCGATAGCGTCGTCAGCCTCTGAAAGCGTCCAACCAACAAACAAGGCGGCATTTGCCTTCGACGGTTCGTTCCATCCATTGCAGTCACCAACCAAGTAAATCTTGCCCGGCAACTTAACTGCATAGTAGTCCTTCACATGGCTGAGACAAACAACATTTGAGAGGATTGAATAGCCGGCAGCGTCTTCCTTGCCGCCAAGATAATCTTCAACAGTAGAGAGCACGCGGAAATAAACCGGACGTGCAGGCTCGTCAGTGTAGTTGTCCTCGTTTGTAACGCCGCGGAGTTTGCACATAGCCTCGGCGATGCTGCTCTCAGGAACGTTGACAGAGCAAGTGGTGTACTCCTCTGAAAGTTGCACGAAATCGGTAAATTCACGAGTGAGCGACACCTGTACGAAATATTTTGCGATGATGCCCGGACCATAGTTAGGCTGAGAGAACGTAAGGTTCAATGTTGCCGTTGGGTTCAGAGCATAATAAAGTTCAGAAGTGGCTGGCTGATTGAGCACAAATTCGGTAGGTTTTTGGAGCACCGGATCCTTGTCGTCCTCGCAAGAGCAAAGGCCGAACACCACCACCGCCAGCAGCATCAATACATTTATATACTTTTTCATTTTTTCTTGTGTTTAGTAGAGTTAGACTGATGTTAGTATCCCTCGTTCTGTCCGAGTGTCGGGACAAACTTGGTTGGGATAGCGTAAACCTTGCGGTAGTCAGGAATTGAACGTCCGCGGAGTGCGCCGCCCTTCCACGACCATTTGTAGGAGCTGCCTGTAAACTTGCCGAAACGGATCATATCGCTGCGGCGGTGTCCCTCCCAGTAGAGCTCGCGGGCGCGCTCCTCGAAGAGTTTGTCCTTAGTGAGAAGGATAGGAGCCAAACCTGCGCGTGCGCGCACCTTGTCAAACATATCCTGACCGTTGCAGCCTGTTGCGCCGTTGAGTTCGCACTCGGCGAGCATCAAGAATGTGTCGGCAAGACGGAACATTGGATAGTCGGTGCCGTTGAAAGTGTTGACCAAAGTTGCGCCTGTTGTGTTGTAATAGTCGTCGCTTTTTGTATATACATACTTAATACACATCAAACCACAACCGTCGGCACCCCAGTCGCCGAGATCCTCAAGATTGTTCTTGAGCTTGCCACCGTTGTTGCTGATGAGGTAGCGGTTGTCGCCGCTCTCAAACATATCTGCGAGTTCCGGACGTATACGTGGACCGCCCCATCCTGTGCCTTGCAAACCTTGTGCTGTTGCAACGACATTGGCATTGTAGGCGCCTATAGAAAGGTAAGTTGTGCCGCCGTAAGTCTGCTGGTTGTTCTCATCCTGAGGAAGACCCCAAATAATCTCGCCATTACCTACAAAACGATTGTTGTCGGCACAGAAGAGATATTTATATTCAGGCGCGAGAGTGTTGATAGTCTTCAAAATCTCGTTGCAGGCGTTTGCACAGTCCTGCCAACGGGCAGTGCCTGTGTAGACTTCCGCGTTAAGATAGAACTTTGCAAGCAGCATATAACCGGCTTCTCTTGACAGACGGCCGTATTTCTGAGCCGATGCAGGAGTAAGATCCTTCACTGTCTCTGCCAGCTGAGGCACGATTCTCTCAAACATCTCAGCACGTGTCAACGTTGGAGGCGTTGCTCCTACCGTAGAATTCTCATCGGTGAACGGGCCTTTGCCGAAGTTGTCCATCAAGTGATAGTAAGACAATGCGCGCAATACGATTGCCTCACGTTTCATCGCTGCGATTTCATCATCGGAAATCATACCTGCAGCCTTGTCGATGGTGCGGATAAACTCGTTGCACATATTTATTTGGAACGTGAAACGCGACATTGCCTCATAAAGCCAGTGGTTGTCAGGGCTCCATGTAGAGAAGTCGAGCTCATCGATACCGGCGTCGTTCCAGTTCTTACCGATAAGAGCCTCATCGGTCGGAAGCTCCTCAAGGTTCCAAAGCTGACGCATGTAAGTACCGGCACCGCCGTCGTCTACAGTGATGTCAGAGCCACCTTGAGGACCAGAAACTACAAGTCCGTTGTAAAGTTGATAGAAGAAGCCCTCATATTCAGCAGCCGAATTGAGTTCGGTCTTGCTGTTCGGGTCGTTTGGCTTCATATCAAGGTCGCCCACACACGAAGGCATAGCCATCATTGAGAATGCGAGGCATCCGTAAGCCAATATATTTCTGAATTTCTTATTCATGTCTGTAACGATTTAATGATTAGAATTGAGCCACAAGACCGAGAGAGAATGTCACAGGACGTGGGTAGATGTTTTTGTCTACACCGCCACCGACTTCTGGGTCAAGACCTTTATATTTTGTGATAACAAATGGGTTTTGAACTGCTCCATACAGACGCAGACGGAGGTTGTTGTTCAAAAGAGTAGGCCATGTGTAGCCGAGCGTGATGTTGTCGCAACGCACGAAGCTTGCGTTCTGCACGAAGTAGTCGCTTGTGCCTTGAGTCAAGTTGATTTCTTTAAACAGCTGTGTGTCTGCCATCAAGTTGCTGACTGGGAGAGACGCTGTAGAAGAAATCGAAGAGTTGCCAACCTGAACATCGTTGAACACGTAGTTGCCGATGCTTGCGCGCAATGCGAAACCGAAATCCCAGTTCTTGAAGTTGAACGTATTGGTCCAGTTCATTGTCACCTTAGGATCCTTGCTGTGGTACATGTACTTATCGTCAGAGTTGATCACGCCGTCACCGTTGCGGTCAACAAACATACCTTCGATAGCCTTGCCGTTCTCATCGTAAACCTGCTCGTAAACATAGAAGCTGCTTGCCGGATAACCCACTTTGTGTGCAAGCACTGTACCGCCTGTACCTGCAGAGATACCGTCGCCGGTAGCAACGAAGTAATTCTTGTCGTCGCCCTTGAGCAGTTTTGTAATCTTGTTCTTGTTCCAAGCCACGTTGTAAGAAGTTGTCCAAGTGAAGTTCTTCTTTACAATTGGACGGGCAGTGATTGCGAATTCAACACCTATGTTCTCCAACGAACCGATGTTTGCGTTCATTGCGTTGGTAAGGTTTGAACCAGCGTCGACAGTCACCCAGTTCAACAAGTCTTCAGTGTTGCGCTTGTAGAAGTCGATGCTTGTAGTTACACGGTTGTTAAGGAATGCCATGTCGATACCGGCGTTCCAAGTAGTTGTCTCCTCCCATTTAAGGTCGGCGTTGTAACCGTTGGCTTTAATAACTGTAATCCAACCGCCGTTTCCGTCTGGATAGCGGTATTGGTCTTTACCAATCATATAAACCGGCAAATAAGGGAAGAAGTCGTCGCCGAGGTCCTGCTGACCGGTGATACCCCAGCCTGCACGGATCTTGAAGTCGTTCATCACGCTCTTTGCACCCTTCATCCAAGGCTCTTCAAGCAAACGCCAAGCGAGAGCCAACGATGGGAATGTACCCCAACGGTGCTCTTCGGAGAAGCGGCTTGTTCCGTCCTCACGCACTGTGACAGTGAGCAAGTAGCGGTCGAGCAGAGAGTAGTTTACACGTCCGAAGAAAGATACCAACTGGTTCTGTGAGCCAGAGTAGTTTGTAGCCACACCCTGATATTTCTCACCGGCATACTCTCCGCTTGTTGCATAGCTGTAATCGTGACCGATGCGGTGGAATTTCTGCCAAGAGTAACCACCGGTAATGTCGAAGTTTGAGTTGATGCTCTTCACGTCCTTCTTGTAGTTAAGGTAGAAGTCGAGAAGAAGGTTGTATTTCTCCTGCCATTCAAACTTTGTAGTTTCTGCGCCGTCGTGGATAATTGAAGTGCTTCCGTCAGAGTTCTTGATGGTGTAGCCTCCTTTCCAAGCCATTGGAGAGTTTTCTCCGGTAATGTTTGTAACGTCCGACTTGCTGTAGTCGTAACCGAGGTTCAAGTTTGCGTGCAAGTCGCGGAGGAACGGCATTGCAAGGTCGAGCTGCAAGTTGCCGATGCTCTGCCATACTTTAGAGCGGCTGTCGTAGTCCTGAATCAACGCCACCGGGTTGAGAGCCTTCTGAGTGTTGATCGACGTACCTGGGTCGTTAGGACCTGCAACAGAAGTGTTGACGTATGTTGTCCAGCCGTTGAAAGCGTTGCCGTCAGGATTCTTCACAGGAAGAGTCGGGTTGAAACCGATTGAGTTGCCGAGAGCGCTTCCATCATAGAAACGGTTGGCAACGTAAGCTCCCTTAAGATTGAGGTTGACTGCCAACAAGTCGTCGAAGAACTTTGGTGTCAAGTTGACGCCGAGAGTGACACGGTCCATCTTTGAAGTCTTGATGATACCGTTGTTGCCTGTGTAGGCAAGGCTCACACGATAAGGCAGACATCCAACGGTGCCGCCGATGCCGAGGCTGTAGTCATGTGAAACAGACGTGCGGAGAATTTCCTTCTGCCAGTTTGTGTTGTATGTGCCAAGTGCCTGTGCCTGTGCCGACTCTGCTCCATAATAATTGTTGATGAAAGAACGGAACTCGTCGCCTGTCATCATATTCACGTAGTTGCGTGGAGTGTTGACATAAGCGTTGGCAGTGAAGTTGATTTGTGGTCTGCCTTTCTGTCCTTTCTTTGTAGTGATGATGATGACACCGTTTGATGCACGCGAGCCGTAGATTGCTGTTGCCGAAGCATCCTTGAGGATTGTCATGTTCTCGATGTTCTCAGGCGATACAAACGACAATGGGTTGCTCGAACCGAGGGTTCCCTTTGTGTCCATAGGCACGCCGTCGATCACGATCAACGGGTCGTTGGTTGCGTTCAAAGAAGCACCACCACGGATACGGATTGTAGCGCCGCCTTCAGGCTGGCCACCGTTTGATGTGACAACCACACCAGGAGCGGCTCCAACGAGGAGGTCTTGTGCGGATGTTGCAAGACCGGCTTCGATTTCGTCAGGTTTCAAAGTTGAGATGGCGCCTGTGGCGTCTTCCTTCTTCACTGTACCGTAACCGATAGCCACAACTTCGTTGAGCACTACGCTGTTGGTTTGAAGTTTTACTGTTAATTTGTCGCGGCCGTCAACATTAACGTTCTGTGTCTTGTAGCCAACATAAGTGACTTGCAGGACAGCGTTCTTGTCAACGTTCAACACGAAATTTCCATCGAAGTCGGTAGCGGTTCCCGCTTTCGTCTTCGAATCAACAACACTGGCGCCAATTATTGGTTCGCCATTTTCATCGATGACTGTACCTTGTACAGCCATTTTCTGTGAAAACGCAGGCAGCGCAAACAACATCGCCATAAGCAACGTGATAAGTCCCCTACGATTCAACTGAAAACTAAAGCTCTTCATTCAAGAATTGATTAAGTTTTACATAGGTATTTAATAATCTCAATTTATTCTCTATTGTGCATATCGTTATTGCAGATTCAAGGCATAGATTCTGCGTTATTCTTCTTTTAAGGTAGATCTTAATACTCCATTGATTACATACAACAACAATAATACGCTTGCAAAACTACAACTATTTTTCTGAGAAAGTAAATTTTTAAGCGGTATTTTCTCGTTTAACAAGAGTTAATGTTGTTTTTAACAAAAAGCAGGAAAGAAACACCTGCATGTCTCTCCCCTGCCGTTATGTTTTCTCCCGACGGTTGTCAATAAGTAAGGATCTGCAACCCGCGTTCGGTCATCAGGAACGTGTGCTCCCACTGCGCCGACGGCAACTCGTCGTCGGTCACTACGGTCCAACCGTCTTCCTCGTCGACAAACACCTGCCATTTGCCCATGTTGATCATCGGCTCGATGGTGAATACCATACCCGGCACGAGAAGCATTCCCGTTCCCGGACGGCCAAAGTGCAACACCTCAGGCTCTTCGTGGAACTCCAGTCCTACGCCGTGTCCGCAAAGGTCGCGCACCACAGAGAACCCGTTCTTTTTGGCGTGGCGCTCGATAGCGTGTCCGATGTCACCGACAAAGCCATAAGGCTTTGCCGCCTTCATGCCCAATTCAAGGCATTCCTTTGTCACACGCACAAGCTTTTCCTTCTCCGGCGTGGTTTTTCCGATTATGAACATGCGGGAGGCGTCGGAATAGTATCCGTCGAGAATCGTCGACACGTCGACATTGATGATGTCGCCTTCCTCGAGGATTTCGTCCTCCGACGGAATGCCGTGGCAAACCACCTCGTTGATCGACGTGCACACGCTCTTAGGGAAGCCCTCATAGTTGAGCGGCGCCGGGATGGCTCCATGGTCGACAGTGTAGTCATACACCAGCTTGTCGATTTCCGCCGTGCTCATTCCGGCATGTATTTCCTTTTCCACGAGGTCGAGCACTCCGGTGTTGATTTTTCCGCTGCGACGGATACCCTCAATCTGTTCTGGTGTCTTTATGAGTTTCGGCGACGGCACAAGGTGTCCGTGCTCTTGATAAAACAAAATCTTGCGGTCCATGTCCGTAAGTTCCTTGCCCTTAGGCACAATCCAATTACGTCTGTATCTCATTGCTTCGAATTGTTAAAATGTCAAACCCGGCAGACCTAAAAAAGCAGCCTGTCCGCAGTCCGCAAAATTATACATTTAATTGCGGGCTCGCAAAAAAGAGCCCCTTTTTCCGCGCCCGCAACTATTTTTTATGCCGTTTGTCGCGGCAATATTGCCGCGGTGTGATTCCGTGTTTCTTGATAAAGGCGCGCCGAAACGTGCTGAGCGAATTGAAACCCACCGTTGTGGCTATCTCATCCTGCGTCATGGAGCAGTCGCCGCCGGCAAGCATCGCCTCCGCATCGGCAATGCGGTAGCCGTTGACAAAGTCGCAGAAATTAGTGCCGAGCGTATTGTTGAGCCATGCCGACAAATAGCTGCGGTTGGTGCCTATCTCGCGTGCCAGCTGGCTTACCGACAAATCGTGGTTGCGGTGTAGTTTCTTTTCAACAAACAGTGCCTCCACCTCCGCGCTGAAGTCGGGCATACCTTCCAGCGCCGGCTGCTTTTCCGACATAATCTGCCTCACTTCGTCAATGCTACGCCCAACCTTGCGGTAATGATGGTTGACCACAGCCCAAACCACCGTGACAATCACGATATATGCGATGTTGTCAACATAGCACGAATATATCCAAGCCGCCAGCACCGACAGAAACATCGCTATCGCCCGCCACATCCACCGCTTGTCGGCCGACGAGAAGTTTTGCCGCACGATGTAGTGGTAGCGTTTTGTCAGCACGGCGATGCGCACCGCCCATATCAGACAGTAGACTGCCATACCAACGATGTTGATGTCAAAGAAGATGTCGTTTGCCGTCACGATGTATAGCACGAGCATCAGCAGGTAGAATGCCGAATTCTGCACGATGCGCGACCACGTGATGTAAATTGGCGACAAGAGCTCGACCACGAAAAACACGCATGTGAACACCGCCGACATGTCAACAAGCAGCAACGTGCGATATAGGTGTCGATGCAATTGCGTGTCGATACACGAATAGATTGGATCCTTCAGCACCAGCAAGAACCAAAAAGCCATTATCGCCGCTGCCGTGCGGTAGAAGCGCTGCTCACGGCGGTGGCGGAAGTATGTCGCACTCTCATAGATGAAATATGCGCTGCAAAGCCCGTATACGAAGTTTTCGGCGGTGCCGAGAAATACTGCTGTGTCCATACTGAGGTTTGGAGGGAAAAAGACAGGCACACAACAGGTTGTTTCTCCACCCGTATATGCCTGTCCTATATTGTAACGTATTGTCTAAGCGTTATTTGCCGGCATACTTGGCTGCCTGCTCAGCAATCAGCTTAGGATCGTCGAAGTAGTTGATTCGCATTGCACGGCGCACATCGGCAAGAGTCTCGGCAGCCACTGCGCGTGCCTCCTCGCTGCCTCGGCGCAGAATCTCGAACACGCCGGGGATATCCTGTTCCCATTGTTTGCGACGTTCGCGAATCGGAGCGAGCTCTTCCTCAAGCACACTGATGAGAATCTTCTTCACCGTGCCGTCGCCCACGCCTCCGGCGCAATAACGGTCCTTCAAATCCTGAAGGCTCTCGAATTCCGAGCAATGACGTTTGAATTTCTCATCGGTGCAGAATGCGTCGAGATATATGAACGGGCAGTTGCCCTCAAGGTGTCCGGGGTCGCTGATGTTGAGATGGAGAGGGTCGGTATACATGCCTTTCACCTTCTTTGCCACATCTTTTGATGTGTCGCTGAGGTAGATGCAGTTGCCGAGCGACTTGCTCATCTTTGCCTTTCCGTCGGTTCCCGGCAGACGCAGGCAGGCAGCGTTTGTAGGCAGCAGGATTTCCGGCTCAACAAGCGTCTCGCCGTACACGTTGTTGAAGCGTCCCACGATTTCGCGGGTCAATTCAATCATCGGCTCCTGGTCCTCACCGGCAGGCACTGTGGTGGCGCGGAAAGCAGTGATGTCGGAAGCCTGGCTCACCGGATAGCAGAAGAATCCCACAGGGATGCTTGTCTCGAAGTTGCGCATCTTGATTTCTGTCTTCACCGTAGGGTTGCGCTGCACGCGCGACACTGTCACGAGGTTCATATAATAGAATGCCAGCTCTGTCAGTTCCGGCACCGCCGACTGCACGAAAATCGTAGTCTTGGCAGGGTCCAATCCCGCCGACAGATAGTCGAGCGCAACCTCAACGAGGTTTTGGCGGATTTTCTCTGGATTGTCGGCATTGTCGGTAAGTGCCTGAGCGTCGGCAATCATCACAAAAATTTTGTCGTACTCACCTGAGTTCTGCAGCTCAACGCGACGTCGCAGCGAGCCTACGTAGTGACCAAGGTGAAGTTTTCCTGTAGGGCGGTCGCCCGTAAGTATGATTTTTCCCATAAAATATTCTGAATGTTTTTATGTTAGAACAAATATCCTACCCCAACGTTGAAGTATATCGGATACATACTGAATGTTATCGTCTTGAAACTTTCAGGGAAAGCCGAATTCAATCCCCACGAAAGGTCGGCATAGAGCTTCAGATGCTTGAACGCTTCCCAGTCGACTCCGGCTTGAAGTCCCCACTGAAATTTGCGCAACTCGTCGGAGAAGTCGTAAGTTGCCGTGGCATCGCCTGTAAACACTGCCTTTTCACCCGTCGGATCGCCGTTGCGCAGATATCCGTCGTAGACCACTCCGTCAAACTTGCCCTCGATAAGGTATGACAGGAACACTCCGAGTTTCAGGTTTGTGCGCGGATGCACCTTATATGCAGCCTGCACCGGGAACGTCAGGAATGCGTTGCGCACCGACGTTTTCACGCCGCCAGTCCATCGGCCGCTCGCAATGGCGCCCTCGCTGAGGATTTCCATACCGTAGTTTTTCACGCGGGCGTCGGTCTCCATATTCTTGTTTTCAAGCTTCACGCCCACAAGCAAGCCCCACTTCTCGTCGAAAAACTTAGTGAAGTCCGACTCCACAGAGAAACCCATCGATGGTTTGTAGCTCTTGATTTCGCGGATTTCAACAGGCAGCGGAATCGGCGATGTGCCGCCGAGATTGTAGCCGGCACGCAGTTCGATGTTCCAACCTTTCAGTGCTGCGTTGATGATTTTCTGCGTGCGGCTCTGCTGAGCCGACAATTGCGCGGGCAGAAATGCCAGCGCCACGATAATTGCGGATAATATGTTTTTTTTCATTTTTTATTCAAGTTTATTCGTGTGTGACTTTCAGATTACGCACATCAAGCGTGCTGCCCACAGAGCCGCGGAAATAGTCGCCCTCCGCACTTGACGCAATCACGATGCCCAGCTTGTAGCGTCCTTTTGCAAGCAACGCTTTGTCGACAACCTTGCTGTAGGCGCTGTAGTCGAATGTGATTTCAAACTTCACCCAATCGTTGTCGCCAAGCCCCGTCACGCGCGCATCGGTGAGATTAGCGAGAGCCACCATGTTTGGATGCATGAAATCATTGTAGTGCACGTTGCTGTCGATATATGTCACCTTATCGTCGGTCAAAAAGTAGATGGCATAGATTGAGAAGATGTCTGTACGTCCTACGACGGGCTTTCCCTTCTCATCGGTAAACGTCTCGCCTGCCTCATAGCGGTATTCGCCCGAAAGCGTCAACGGCTTGTAGTGATAAGGCTCGCCGAATTTGGTTGCCTCACGCGGAGCTGAGATGGCATTGCCGAGGTCGAACTCGCCCTGGAATATGTTGCCTGCGGCAATAGGCATTCCCACCATGGAACCAAACCCTCCGGTGGAACGTGTCACCAGACGGATGAACTCAGGCTGGGCGTATTTGTCGCCAAGCATAAAGTTAGCCACATTTTCGCCATCCACGCTCAATGTCGTTCCTTCTTTGTAGACGGCGGTTGTGGGGAAGAACTCCCAAATATGGTCCTTATATTGAGTCTTTCCATACTTTGCCTTGGCAGCCTTGTCGGCTTCGCCACACATCACGAATCCCGGATTGCCCGACGCCCAAGCCATCAGGAAGTTGCCGTTGTTGTCAATTTCGTTGAAGATTGAATATTTCTTCGTAGGGTCAAGCTCCACTTTGTTGAATCGGTACTCATCCGGCTTCAGCTGCTGCACCACCTGCACACGGTAGGTCTTATGCCATTCACCGTCCTGCGAGGTCACGGTGTAGTTCACCGTGTGGTCGTCGGCATTGAGGAAGTCCTGCACCGAGCCGCTTGCCGGCGATATCGTCGCGCCCTCAGTCAATGTAAACACAGGAGCGAGAGCCGAGATGTCGGCTTCCGGCTGCACGTTGACCGTAACACGGTCGTTGGTAATTTTAGGATCCGACATAACGACTTCTGCCGGAAGCGAGCACGTAAGGATGTCGCACTCGGTGTTGAGTGCCTCGTCCTGAATGCATGATGTGGCTGCAAGCACTGTCGCCGCGACAACCACTGTTTTATATACAAAATTCATAATAATTCATTAATAATGGTTGCAAAGTTACTGAATTTATTCCATTTTGCTGCAACAGTGAATTTTTTTATTCCGAAAATGTTGTGTAAGTTTGCATAAAAGGTTATAACAGGACTACATTTATGAAATTTATATCTTGGAACGTCAACGGGCTTCGCGCCTGCGTTGGCAAAGGCTTTGAGGAGTCGTTCAACGCTCTCGACGCCGATTTTTTCTGCCTGCAGGAGACAAAGATGCAGGCTGGTCAACTCGACTTGCAGTTTGACGGCTACCGCTCCTACTGGAACTATGCCGAGAAGAAAGGCTACTCCGGCACTGCTATCTATACCCGCCACGAACCGCTGTCGGCGGCATACGGCATCGGCATTGCCGACCACGACACCGAGGGCCGCGTGATAACGCTTGAATACGACACGTTTTACCTTGTGACGGTCTACGTGCCAAACTCGCAGGACGGTCTGCGCCGTCTGGACTACCGGATGTCGTGGGAAGATGATTTCCGGGCTTATCTGAAAGGGCTCGACAGCAAGAAGCCCGTGGTGGTGTGCGGCGACCTGAACGTGGCGCATCGCGAAATCGACCTTAAAAACCCGAAAACCAACCGCCGCAACGCCGGATTCACCGACGAGGAACGCGGAAAGATGACCGAGCTGCTCGACGCCGGATTCACCGACACGTTCCGCCACTTCCATCCCGACACGCCCGACATATATTCGTGGTGGTCGTATCGCTTCCATGCCCGCGAGAAGAACGCAGGGTGGCGCATCGACTATTTCCTCACGTCGGTGCGCCTCGACGACAAGCTGCAAGATGCAAAAATACACACCGAGATTTTCGGCTCAGACCATTGTCCCGTGGAGGTCGACATTGATTTGTAGACCGATGGTTAAAAACAGAGCCGCCTGCAATCCAGGATTGCAGGCGGCTCTGTTTTATAACAATGCTGCCGTCAGTGATTCAGCAAGGCGTTCATAGCGTCGAAACGTGCCAACTGGTCTTCGCCAAACTTGGCGAGATCCTCGCGAATGCTGTCGACGGTCTTCACAGTGTCGGTTTTCGACTTTGAGAAAAACTTGTCGGCATAGCATACAATCTTCTCCTCCAGCGTCACCGGAA